>Ga0070707_100003030_pt1 | contig 15927 bp, 12 predicted proteins | sample KBSK5502metaG_FD_65468 | JGI IMG/M metagenome (GOLD analysis project Ga0070707, IMG submission 65468) | Corn, switchgrass and miscanthus rhizosphere microbial communities from Kellogg Biological Station, Michigan, USA - KBS K5-50-2 metaG | ecosystem: Host-associated > Plants > Roots >... | reverse complement strand
CGCGAGCTCGACGGTCTCCATGCTGACTTCCTTGAATCGCTTCTTTTCGTACTTTTCGCGCGCGAATGCCTTCACCACACGAATCGACGAAAATACCTCCTGAATTTTCGAAACGATCTCGCCTTCCTTCTTGCGAACGGCGCGCGTCGCCTTCTTGATGCGCGGCGTGTAGCTGTAAACGAACAAAAAGAGGAAAGGTGCAACCGATAGCGCGACCAGCGTGAACTTCCAGTCGAAGTACAACATCACGGCAACCATGCCGATCAGGCCGAGAACGTCGATAATCGAATCCATCAGGGTTGATGTGATGAACCCCTGAACGGTGTCGATATCGCTCGTGACGCGCATGATCAGATCGCCCGTCTGGCTGCGATCGTGATACGACAGCGAAAGCCGCTGAATGTGGTGGTAGAGCGTGCCGCGCAGGTCGTGCATCACCCACTGGCCGACAGTGGTCATCGAGAGGCTTTGCACGTAAGAGCTGATCGCATTCAACAGAGCAACGACCACGACGGAAAGGACGGCGAAGTTCAGCATCGCGGCTTTGCTCGAACCGAAGATCGGCATCAGCCACGATGCGAGCCAGGCCGGCAGCGGCTTCGTGCCAAGTACGTTATCGATGACGATTTTTAGCGGGAGTGGCTGAAGGATATCGGCCGCCACCGATCCGAGCGCCGACAAAAGCCCGAGAGTCAATGCCTTCCAGTGCGGAGTCAGGAGCGAAATCAAACTGATCTTCCGTGATTTTTTTGCAGCTTCTTTAGTTTTGCCTCCCTCATCAATCTGCGTCAAATCAGTAGTATCTTTGCTGAACATGTGTCCTGATGGTAATTGGAAGGAGCGGCCCTGTCTATAAGTGAGGAGCGGCCCTGTCTATAAGTGAAGGTTGTGACGATTCACGTGGACAATGAATTGATCGAGCGCTGTGTCAAAGGCGACCAGGCCGCGTGGAAGGCCCTGGTCGCCCGGTACGAACGATTGGTGTATTCGGTCGCGCTCACTTTCTGCAACCAGACTGACGACGCCTCAGATGTGTTCCAGCAGGTCTGGATGGAACTGTATCAACATCTTTCAGACCTGCGCCGCGTCGAGGCGTTGCCCGCATGGCTCATCACGGTCACGCGGCGTACCGCGTACAAACTGATCGGCACCCGTCGCGGTACCGAGCCGCTGGATGAAAATTTTGCCGACGCCAGGGAGCAACTCTCGCACATCGACAGCGAGCATGCCCTGGAGCGCGCATTGAACCAGCTGCCGGAACGATGCCGCACCTTGATCGATCTTCTGTACTTCAGCACGGACGAACCAACTTATGCGGAAATTGCCGAAAGGCTGGGAATGCCCGTCCCCAGTGTTGGTCCAACACGGGCACGTTGCCTGGAAAAGCTGAGAAAATTACTTGGCTGAAGATGATGCCACGAGCGGATCTGCAACAGACATTTGATCATATCTGGGCCGAAATTCGCGCGGCGAAGCTGGCCGGCGGACAGGCTCGCAACGAGGCATCTGCGCGGAGCGTCTCGCTCGCGCAGGAGGCACTCGACCTGGCCACCGAAGCCGGCAGCGACCGTTTCATCGTCGAGGCCTGGAGAATGCTTGCTCTGACCCTCAGTGCAAACGAGCAATATCAGGAAGCGATTCCTCACTACCAGAACGCGATTGAAAAGTTCGAGGAAATGGGTGAAAACGCCCTCGCCGCGAGCATGCGCATCGGATATGTCATCGTTCTTGCAAACACCGCGCGATACCGCGAAGCGATTGAAGCGGCCGCCCCCGCGGAGGCATGGTTTGAAGAGAACCCGGACGAACATGCTCGAGCTCGCCTGCTGATCAATCTCGGCATTGTCTACGCGCGTCTCAACGATCACGCGAAAGCCGCAGAAACGTACTCGAAGGCTCGCGACATTTTCCTCGCGCTCCAGGATCAGGAAGGCATTGCCCGGACGTCGCTGAACCTCGCCAATGTTCTCTGCAATATCGACGAGTTCGAGCGAGCCGACGATCTATACGAAGAGTGCCGCACGTTGAGCGACGGTCTTAAGCTCAACGAGCTATCCACGCAGGCAGGCTACAATCGCGCATACCTCCAGTACCTGCGCGGCCGGTATAGCGACGCGTTGAGCTCTTTCGGCCTGCTTCGCGAACGTTTCGAGATTTCGGGAAGCCACCGTCATCATGCTCTCTGCGATCTGGACGAAGCGGAGATGTACCTTCAGCTCGGCCTTTCCAAGGATGCGGCCGTTCTCGCACAGCGAGCCATTGAGGCATTCCAAAAAATCGGAATGCCGTCGGAACAGGCCCGGGCGACCGCGTTTCACGGCGTCGCTCTGATGCAACTGCGGCGCTTCGCCGAGGCTCTCGACGCATTTCGCGAGGCGCAGACGATATTCGAGGAAGCCGGCAATTCGTACTGGATCGGATTGCTGAATTTGTATCGCGCCGAAGCGCATCTCGCGTTGCAACGCCTGTGGGAGGCGCAGGCTCTGGCGATCGAAGCGAACAGCATCTTCGAGCAGCTCGCAATTCCATCAAAACGAATCTTCAGCCTCGTGCTTCTGGGACGCGTGGCGCTCGCTTTGAATGATCTGGCCGCCGCCGAAGCATCGACACGAAAGATCGCCGCGCTGATCAGCACGACGACCGTCCCGCTGGTTCTGTTTCCATATCATGTGCTCAGCGCAGAAATCGCTGAACGGATGCGCAAATGGGACGACGCGGAGCACCACTATGACCTGGCCGTGCAGGAACTCGAGCGGCATCAGGCCCGGCTTCATCACGACGACCTTCGAGTCACGTTCTTCAAAGGACGGCAACAGGCCTACGACGCGCTGGTTCGGCTTTCACTGGACCGAATGGACCCGGAAGAAGGCCTGGCCACAGCGTATGCGTGGTGCGAGCGCGCGCGTTCACGAGGTCTGGTCGAACTTTTGTCAAACTACGCGCCTTCGATGCACGGCCATGCGGAACAATCGCTGCTTGCGAAGATCAATCGGCTTCGCGAGGAACTCAACATTCACTACGCCCGATCGCAGCCCGAATTGCGTCCGCTTGTCGCACAGGCAAACTACGAAGCCATCGCCGTCAAAGAACAGGAACTGGCGAGGACGCTTCGCGAAGTTTCCGGCGCGGACCCCGAGTACGCGTCGCTGCAGGAGGTGTCGATCGCAACGATTGATTCGGTCCGGGAAGCCCTGCCCGAACGAACAACCCTCATCGAATATTTCACCACCGGCGACGAAATCCTCGCGTTTGTCATTTCGCACAACGGCGCTTCAGTCGTGCGACGCCTGTGCCCGGCGTCGCGCATATTGAACGTTCAGGAAAGACTGGGATTCCAGATGGAAAAATTTCTGCTCGGCCGCGAATATGTGGCGGCGCATGCGGAGCAGATACTCGAATCGACACGACGCCGGCTGCATGAGCTTTACCGATACCTGCTGGCGCCCTTCATTCACGAAATCCGGACGCCGCACATTACGATAGTGCCGCACGGCACCCTGCACTTCCTTCCATTCCATGCATTTTTCGATGGAGAGCAATACCTCATCGATAAATTCGAAATTTCATACGCTCCAAGCGCGTCGGTTTTCAAGTACTGCCTGGAAAAGCCGCAGATCTCGAACGGTACGCCTCTCCTCCTGGGCATCGCAGATGAAAAGGCGCCGCTTGTGGAGGAAGAGCTCGCGAAAATCAGCCGCCTCTTTCCAAGTGCGCGTGCACTGCAGGGCGAGAACGCAACTCGCGCAGCCTTCGTTGAAAACTGCACGGAATCGTCATTTATTCACATCGCAACCCATGCGGTCTTCCGGCAGGACAATCCCATGTTCTCCAGCTTCAAGCTCGCAGACGGATACTTCACGGCTTTCGATCTGTTTTCCATGTCATGTCCGACGAATCTGGTCACTCTCAGCGGCTGCCAGTCGGGTATGAGCGAAGTCACGGGAAGCGACGACCTGCTCGGGCTGATGCGGGGATTTTTGTACGCCGGAGCCCGGTCACTCTTACTTAGTTTGTGGAACGTAAACGATGAGTCGACAGCGGCATTAATGGTCAATTTTTATCGTGAATGGCAAAAAGGCACTGATAAATCAAAAGCTTTGAGACAGGCGATGCTGGTGGTACGCAACGACCACCCCAACCCCTTCTACTGGGCCCCATTCTTGCTTGTAGGCAATCCGTAGGGTTTTGCGACGTTTTCGGGCCTCATGTATTTTCGCAGCAAATCCTGACCACCTTTATAAAGTCAGGAGGAAAATTCCAAAATGCATTTGAGTCCCGAGATTGCCCTGGATTGGATCGATGGGCGCCTGGCCAAAGGGCAGGAAAATTTTTGGCGGGATCATCTCGAGCTTTGCAAGGAATGCACACGAGACGTCGAAGGATGGCGAGAGCTTAAGACGAATTTGAGGCGACCTCACCTCCGCAGTGCCTCAGGCGAGACCATCCAACAAGTGACACAGATTTTTCGACCAGCGCCGCCCAAAACCGAATCACGGCTCCGGCAGGTGATGGCGTCACTGATTTTCGACAGTTTCCTTGACCCGGCATTGGCCGGTGCTCGAGGAACTTCCGTGCTTGCACGGCAACTGGTCATGCGCGCGGAAGAATTTGATATTCACATCAAGATCTGGGGCGATCCCGATCATCGACAAATGCTTGGACAACTGCTTCCTCGAAGCGGTGTCAGGTTTGTTGAGTCGGCGAGGTTTCATCTGCTTCAGAACGGCGAAAGACTTGAAACGGCAAGCGTGGATGAAACCGGAGAGTTTCATTTCCTGGATGTACCTGAAGGCGACTTGAGCCTTCAGATCGATTTGCCGAATTTGACCGTGATTGGTGCGTTGAACGTTAGAGAAATTCACTGAAGGAATAGAGAAGGATGGCTAAGATGGCTACGGCAGGACGTCGTTTCTTTTTGATCATCTGTCTGGTGGTGGCGCTGGGTATTCCCGCTCGAGCTGCATTCAGGCCAATACCCATCGTGGTTCAAATTTCACCCATCGCCAATATCAACAGTATCGCGGCCGCTCTCGGCGCCGCCATCATCGATAATGATGGCGGCAACACTTACCTGCTGAATGTCGGAGTCGTGCAGCCGAATTTCTCTATTCTGAGTTCACTACTCGGCATCCAGTCGGCTGAGCTCGACAATGGCATCTCGATACCGAATTTTGGCGTACTCGGACTGGTGAGAATACCGGCCACGGCTGCTCCGGACTGGTACAAGAACCAGCCGTCATGGCGGCTCATCGAGGCCGATAAAGCCCTGGCTTACTCAACGGGAATGGGAGTCATGGTCGCCGACATCAATTCTCGTGTGGATTCCTCTCATCCGGCTCTGGCAAATCACCTCGTCTTCGTGAATGGTTACGATCTTGTCGGTACGCGATCGGCCAATTATCCGGTGCCTCTGAATCAGTCCGAAACCGGATATCTGGAACAGTCGGAGACGGGCTACCTTGAACAATCCGAAACCGGGTACCTGGAGCAAACCACTGGGCTTCATTTCCCGGACTTCCTGGCGCCGCTCAACTTGTTGACAGTGAATCCAGCCTATAGCCATGGAACGCTCTGCGCCGGCGTCATTGCAGCCATCGCGCCCGACGCAAAGATCATGCCGATTCACGCGTTCGACGACAATACCGGCCAGAGCGATGTGTTCACTATCGCGAAAGCAATCCGTTTGGCTGCAGATAGCGGTGCCCAGGTCATTAACATGAGCTTCGGCACAAGGATCAATTCCAGAGCCATTGCTTCGGCGATTAATTATGCCAGGAGCAAAGGCATCGTGCTCGTTGGTTCGGCAGGCAACGACAACACCACGACGATTCAGTATCCGTCGGGCTATCAGGGTGTCATGGGCATTGCCGCCACAACCATACTGGATCGGAAAGCGTCTTTTTCAAACTATGGAAGCCAGATCGATGTGGATGCCCCCGGTGTAAACATCATCTCGGCTTATCCTGGTGGTTTTTACAGTATCGTTTCCGGTACGTCTTTCAGCGCACCAGCCGTCGCGGGGACGGCCGCGCTAGTTCGCTCTCTGCGGGCAACCGGTGTTCAGAATTCCATCACCGCAGGGGCGGTCAATATCGATTCTAACAATCCAAATTACGCGAACCAGCTCGGGTACGGTCGCATCGATGTACTCCGGGCAGTTAAGCCGAACTGATTCGGCTCCGCAGGCTGAGCCCTGCGGTAACTCAAGAACGGTGTACCTGATCACGTCCTGCTGAAACCGGGAGAACTGGCGGTGGAGGAGTTCGCATGGATTCGGAAGCATCCGGAGTGGGGTTGGATGGCGATACACAACGTCAACGGATTTCAAGACTATTTCACCAGTTCCGCTGCCAACGCGTGAAATTCGCGAACCTGGGCATTGAACTCTTCTCCCGTACCAGGTCCTTTGAAACCACTGTGAACCGTTCGTACCTTGCCGTCGCGGCCGATGAAGAGCGTAGTCGGATATGCGAAGAACTTTTCGAGCTGGGTGCGAAGACGGCTTTCGACATTCGCGTCGTCGGTGGAACCGCAGAATAGCAGCGTGTACGCCAGGCCGAGCCGGTCTTGAAAGAGCTTCAGATTTTTCTTCCCCAATTCGGGATCATCTGAAATTTCGAAGGATAGTCCCACAACCTGCAGGCCGTCTGGTCCGTACCGTTGTTGCAGCTCGTTGAGCAGCGGCGATGAGTCAATGCAGTTATGACACCAGGTCCCCATGATATCGATGATGAGCGGTTTCCCTCTGAACTGTTTATCGGAACTGCGAACCGTCTCTCCGGAAATCGACACGCCTTCAAACGTGAACCCCGCATCCGGATTTCTGATTGCCGCCGTCAGTCTTGGCGGCGGCGTAACGTCGAGAGTCGTTCGTGGCTCCAGCATGAATGCGCGCGGCTTGTCGTTTTGAAAATAGTAGTTTCCTTTCCAGTTGTCGCCGCTCTGTTCGAGAGTAATGGCAATGGCCTGCCATCCCGTGAAGCGATTGAGTTGAATCTTGCCGCCGTCAGCCCTGCCGACGAGCAATCCGTAATCGCCATCAGGGGCAATCAGTGTGCCGTAGATGCCGTCGCTCTGCATCCAGAAGCTCGCAACGGTTGCGCTCTCGTTTCGATTCTGGTTTTCGAAATAGACCTGATACTTCCCCGCAGGAGATACCGCCCTGGCCGCCTGGGCCGGCTGCGTCGTGACCAACATTTTTGGAGAAGCGGAGAATTTTAATGTTGTCTTCTGGTCGCCGCGGTGGCGAACGTACGTTCCTCTCAACTGATTGCCGTCCCACGCTCCGTGCATTTCGGCTCCATATTCCGAAAATACGAACGTGAGCGAATTGCCTTCTCGGGTGATCTCGGGAACAGGGGCTTTCTCATTGCCGATAAGAAAATATCCTTGAGGTTTCGTGGAGCGCAGATCGAGCTCCATTTGAAACGGCAGAATGAGCTTTCCTTCCGCCAGTTCGACGGTTCCGTACCATGTCGCCTGCCCCGGCATCGCTTGCCGGCATCCACACAACAACAGAAAGAACCACAGCGCGCGTTTCATTTCAGTTCCACCGGTTTCCCATGTGGCGTATGGCGATACGCGTCAGCCCATGCTTCCTTGCGGGCGGCGAGTGCGCCCGCATCGGTCAGGCCTTTGGATTGAACAAGACGCTCGAGTGTCGCGAGCCAGTGCTCATAGTAATGAGAACCGTCATCGGGCTCGCCGCGATCGGCCGCGGCTTTCAATTCATCGGCGAGGGCGGCCGCCCATTCCTTCCACGTGAAATGGCCTTGTTCGCAAAGTTTCACTGCGAGAGCGAAAGCCTGCGCCTGCCACGGCTCGGCAAAAACGGGTCCATCGGCATCGCGAGGAAGCTTTGGTAAATTTGTGAAATCAGGCCGGCTCAAGGTAGTCCTCCCACAGGTCGACATAGACTCCATCGCGCGGATTCGCCTGGCTACCCCATAACTCGCGCGCGTCGAAGCGGACGGAGTAGACATGCTGTGGTTTGTCGCCCTGAAAATGTGCACGCGTATCCGGAAAAACAAAAACACCGTGGTCGCGCGCAATGCGTCCCAGCTTTCCACGCGCGTATCGCGGCAGTCGCGTGTGCCCCGCCGGATGGATATCGCGTGCGCGCACGCGCTCGCCGGCAGCGAAAGCCGGCTTGATGCTTACGTCGCGGCGCGCGGATGAGCCTTTGGCGATCATCGAGGAAACCATATCCGCTTTCAAGACCGGGTTCTTCGATGCCGCGGAGTCTGCAGCGAGCTTGCGGGCCTGGGCCTCGGCCCGCACTAACCATTTTTCGTAATAACTCATCCGCAGATAGTCAGCCGGCGGCAATTGTTCGATCGCATGACGCGAAGCATCGATGTTACCGTTTTTGTCTGCAAAACGAAGAGCCCGCGTCAACGCATAGACTCGAGCTTCCCATCGCGCATGAAACACGGGTTCGTCGTGCTCATATTGGATGGGACCCATTCCGTGCATTCCACCCATGTCGTGAATTCCGTTCATTTATTGATCGCTGCGCCCTACCGGGCTTGCATTCGCTCCGCTCATGGCAGCTTCACTTTCGCAACACCGATCATTGAATCGCGAGTGACCAGGCGAGTGAGTTCGTCTTCGCTCAGTTTCTCCGAACCGGCCGGCCTTTCGGGCAGCACGAGGTATCGAACTTCGGCCGTGCTGTCCCAGACACGCACTTCCACGTCGTCGCCCGGCTCGATACCGAATTCACGCAGAACGCCGCGCGGATCGATGACCGAGCGGGACCGGTACGGCGCAGATTTGTACCACACCGGCGGCAGACCGAGAACCGGCCACGGATAACACGAACAGAGCGTGCAGACGACGAGATTGTGAAGCTGCGGCGTGTTCTCGACAACGACCATATCCTCTCCCTGAGATCCGCCGTAACCCAGCTCGGCAATGGCAGCAGTACCGTTGCTGAGGAGCCGTTGTTTGAAAGCAGGATCGACCCACGCGCGCGCAACAACACGCGCGCCATTGCGCGGACCAACTTTGTGCTCGTACGTATCAATGAGCACATCGAGCGCCGCCGCATCGACGAGACCTTTTTCGACCAGCAGGGATTCCAGAGCCTTCACGCGAAGTGTCAGATCCGAGGGAACGGTTTGGTGTTCGTGCGACATGATGGGATCTTATACCAAATATTCCCCTCCTCGCAGAGGAGGGGTGGCGCGCCAGCGCCGGGGTGGTCAGTTCGGCACCATTTGTGCTTAACACCACCACATGTCTGATCGCAAAACCGGTTTGTTCAACGCCCGCTCTAACACGGAAAAGCGTTCTAACCTTCGCAACAACGCAACTGCAGCCGAAGCTGTCCTCTGGACTCATCTTCAGCATCGCAAATTACTGGGAAAGAAATTCCGCCGACAAAGTAGCGTAGGTCCGTACATTGTCGACTTTTATTGCGCGGAATGTCGGCTGGTGATTGAACTGGATGGTGCGCCGCATTTCGCTGCAAACGCAGACACATACGATCAGCAGAGAACTGAATACTTGGAGAAGGCAGGACTAAAAGTGATCCGCTTTGAAAATAAAGACGTGAAAGACAATATCGAATTCGTTCTGGAGACGATCAAGCAAGGTTTGCGGCCGAGCTGACCACCCCGGCGCTGGCGCGCCACCCCTCCTCTGCGAGGAGGGGAATATTTTTAATTTCACACACACCCCAACCCCAGCTCATCACCCGCACTCTTCATCTAAAACGGCGATTGGCCGTTTTGATCGCGGGGAGCCAGCAGAAATGTTCCGCCCGCAGGAATCGTATACGAGAAGGTGCTCTGCTTCGCGCCGTTCAGCGTGACGGACATCGGATTACCGGAATTATCAAAAATATCGATACGTCCGTTCACCTGCCCGCTGCTGTTGTTGACGAGCGCAAACTGCGTCGCCCATCCACCCGACATTGCAAACTGAGGAAGAACGATCGAAGTGTTGGTCCCGGCGGCAGCAGTGCCGGTGACGGGCAAGGTGCTGAATTCACTTCCGGAAAAACGTAACCCGAGCACAGCAAATGGAGTCGAGCTCTGCAATTCAAGACTGCCACGGAAAGCTGAACCGGTCGTTCCCGGCAACAATTCACTGACGAACTTCGCCAACTGTTGTTGCGGCTTGAGAACGATCGTCAAAGGCGTACCTGCAACAGTTCCCGACTGGTCACGAAGTGTAAGCGTGACGGAATTGGCAATCACTGCTGGATTGGCAATGGCGACGCCAAGGTCGCGCCCGATTGCGGGCACAACGTCGACGAACAACGAAGCATTCGTCATCATCGGCAGCGGCAGAATTCCAGCCTGGGATTGCACGGCGCCTCCGCTCACCATTCCAAACGTCACCGTCGGCGAAGGCGCCGCAGAATTCACGTCCGGTGTGATTACGGCGTAGCCCGAGCGAACCGTTCCCTGCTCAATTTCAGAAATCGGCAATGGCGCCGTTGTTGGCGGCACAGTTGGCGACGGGACGATCGTCACAGGCTGCGCTGGCGCGGGAACCGGAACCGGCGCTGGATCTGGAGCCGGCGTGGGCGCTGGTGCCGGTACGCTTCTCGGCACCCACACGGCGATCAGGTTGGATACATCCACAGATCCCAGTCCAGTGGCGAGATCGTATCCAGCAGCCGCGCCATAACCGATCGAACCACCGGAAGCGCAATCGGGAGTCCCCGCCCGGCAGGGGACCTGATTGCCGCCGCTGGTGATGTCGTGAAACGCCGAAGGCGAGCTCGCAGCGAGCGCGTAGAGCTTCGGATTGATGTTGCCCTGACTCGCATTCGAAATCTGATTGATGATCGCAATCACTCCCGCAAAAGCAGGCGCGCCCACCGAAGTTCCGCCGACGACGGTCAACCCGCCGTTGCTCGCGCGAAATCCGTTAACACAGCTTCCCATTGCACACATGAGGTAGCCGTCGTGCTGGCCGGATGCATTCAGCGAAACATCGGGAATGTCACGAGCATTGTCGTTCGGAACACCGCTTCCTGTCTGCCAGCCCGGCTTCGAGAAATAGATGCTGCGGCCGCCGCCCCCGGCGGTCAGCACGCCCGTCGCTGCAGTGTCGTTCCATGCAACTTCGGGAATATAGGAAAGCGCGGAGCCGAATCTTGAATCGTTGGTGGCGCCCCACGAAGCGTCCGCTTCACGGAATTGGCTTCCGCCCAGCGCGGTGACTGAGGGCAAGCTGGCCGGAATGTCGACCGACAGCCCGCGCGCCGCGATTTTGCTCGTGGCGGTGTCGCAGTCAGCCGCTCCAGTGTCTCCACTTGAAGCAATGATAGTGATCCCCTGCGCGTTCGCCTGCTGGCCGATGGCGGCCATAAGAGCGGCATCCTGCGATGTAAAGTTTTTCTCGCAGCTTCCGTAGCTGATGCTCACGACAGGCGCCACGTTCCGGTCCACCGCGTACTGTAGCGCATCGAAGACGCCGTTCTTCGAAGTCACAAAGACGATCTGCGCGTTTCGCGCCACGGCTCCGGACCATTCGATATCGAGACTCGCCTCCTGCACATCGCCGTTGACGATGCCGGGATCCGTCGAACCCGGAACGAGGACAATCTCCGGATCGCTTGCCGGCAATCCTGCCGCGCTTCTGAACGCGCGGATGTCGCTCACCTGGATCTGCGTTTGGCCCATGATGGCAATCTTCTGCCCGGCGCCATCCAACCCGTCCGCATACACGCCGCCGAGGTTGTAGATCGTGGCGAAGTCAGCAGGAGTGACGTAATGATTTCCCGTAACACTTGACGTGAACCTGGGGCGCGGCTTCATGCGGAAATTGTTCAGCGATCGAAAACCGGAAACGACGCCGCCAAGAGCTGCGGGTACTAGTGGATCGGTCGTATTGGCGTAGAACGCTTCTCCATTGACCACGTACTCATGAATTGTCGTTTGAAATGCGGACTCCACCTGGTGCGCCACGCCGGTGAATGACACCCATCGCCGTGTGCGGGCGACTTCATCCACGGTGAAACCCTGCGTCTGAAGCCAGGAGACAATCTGAGTCACATCATTGGGGCTCAGTCCGAATCGATCGGCGAATTGTTCCGGCGTCAGCCACTTGTGATAGTTCGGCGATGCAGAGTCCTGCTGTTCCTGTGACAAGGTGTTCAGCGCCGCTTGCTGGGCATCCGTCGGCTTGAACATCATCGTCATACGTTCCATTCGAAACATCCGGCCGACCGTTCCATGGTCGTACAAAGCGCGCGCCAATGGATGGACGTTGCCTCTTAACGCAAAGGTGGAGCGGGCTTCGGGCCGGCGGGCGATGCGGTCGCGGACACGAAGTTGAGCCGCGGATGACGTCAGGCTAAAGAGGACAACGGTACAAACGACAAGTGTGGCGATAAACAATTTAGAGCGAATGGGTTAAAAACTCCGAAGAACCAGACAGCGGGAATGTCTTAGCGGATTCCGGCGCCAGCTGAGAAATTACGGCTTTAAAAAAGCCGTTCCAGAAGAACACACGGGAGGCAACCTGTCAATGGCCCTACCGGGTTTCGCCTTCCTTGCATGCCTTTGCAATCAGGCCTTGAATCTGGTCAGGGAGGCGCTGGCGATTCTTGATGAGCGTGGGAATCACGCGCTCTTTCAGCAATTCCGCGGGTGACGGATACGACAGGCCCAGAATGCCCATGTAATCCCGTGTGTAGATTTTGGATGCGGGATCGAGGGCCTGGCCGGCCAGCAGCACTTCAAGATTGTGCGCCACGTGCAGCGTCGCCGTGTCGCGTCGATATTCGGGGGCGACGAGGTCCGGCGGGGTGAATTCCGGATACTGCTGAAATTCGACGATCTTGCAAATCCGATCCGGCAATCCCCACATCGCCAGCAACTGGCCGCCGAGCTTTGCAGTCGGCAGCGCGTCGATGTAGTCCGCTTTGGCCGGCGCGGCGACTTTCATCAGAACTTGAACGCCTTTGCCGATATCGTGCAGCAACCCGATCGTGGTGGCCGTCTGGGATTGCCCTTCCTTCGCGGCGGACGCGATTTCATAGCACAGCACGGACTGCAGACAAGAGTGCGTATGGATCCGCTTCGTTTCGGGAGTCACCGGCATTGCCGATTGAACAGCCTCGCGCACGATCAGGTTGTAAATGTTGTTGAAGCCCAGGATCATGCACGCGTGATAAAAACTCTCGATCTTCTTCTGGAACGAATACTGCGCCGAGTTCACTGTTTTGAGAACGGCCGCGACGATCGACGGATCGCGCTTGATGCCTTCCACCACTTCCTGCACCGACATGCCGTCGTCGAGCAACTTCGTCGCAAGATCCGTCGCATACGCGGGCATGCGCGGCATACTCTTCATGAAGTTCTGCACGAACTCCGATTCCGTCGACGTGGAACGTTCCCCTATCCGTTTGACGATGTAGTCCGCCAGGAGCGCGTTCTTTGCGTTGACTTCGCCATTCACCGCACGAATGTATGCGTTGATCTTGCTTGTCGAACCCACAGCAACTTTGTAAATGGATAGTTGGGTCTTCTCCGGCAGGTGATTCATGACTGTCGGAGTGATTTCAATCACCGTGCACGGCTCGATTGTTTCCGAAACATACGACAGCCCTGGAGACTTCGGTAGCGGCGCAACGGTGTCCCCGCGGCGGAAGATTCCAGGCCGACCCGCATGGCCGTCCGATTTCACGACGACTTGGATGCCGCCATCCAGCAGAACGAAAAACGAGTCGGTACTCGGTCCTTCCGCAAATACGGGCTCGCCCTTCTTCAGGTGGCGCACCGGAGCAGAGTTATAAACCGTAACCAGTTCACTTTCCGACCAGCCTTCAACGACTGGTGGCTTTTTTACCGGCGCCGGGGCTGCCGGCTGAGCCGTTACCGGTCCAGCTAGTGATTTAAAAAGTCTCATAAAACACCGTCCACACAGCTTATCGGGCAGGAATTGGGGGAACTTTAGGCTTTAGTGGACCGTTTCCCGCACGACCTCTTCAAGCGTTGTTACCTCGTCGCGTACCTTTAGCAGGCCGCTTCGCCTCAATGTAATCATACTGTTAGCGACTGCCACCTTTTTCAGCTCAACGGAGGTGACGTTCATAATGATGGCGTCTTTGATCTCGGGCGTGATCTCCATCACTTCGTACAGTCCGACGCGCCCCTTGTACCCGGATCCATTGCAAATCTTGCAACCGGCTCCTTTGAAAACCTTAAGTCCTTCGATTTCATTGGCTTCAAATCCGAGCTCGAGAAGAGCGGCCGGCGACGGAGTCTGGGTTTCCTGCTTACAGTTCTTGCAGATACGGCGCACAAGTCGCTGCGCGCAGATCAATTGAACCGATGTCGCAACGAGAAAGGGCTCAATCCCCATGTTGAGCAGACGCGAAATGGTGCTGGGGGCATCGTTTGTGTGAAGCGTGCTCAAGACCATGTGGCCGGTCAATGACGCCTTGATCGCGATTTCGGCGGTTTCAAGATCGCGAATTTCACCGACGAGAATAATGTTCGGGTCCTGCCGGAGGAACGATCGCAGCGTGGCGGCGAACGTCAGTCCCACCTGCTCGAAGATCTGGACCTGATTGATGCCGGGGAGATTGAATTCCACCGGATCTTCCGCCGTCATGATGTTCGTTTCCGGCTTATTCAGCTGGGAGATGGCGGAATAAAGCGTATTCGTCTTTCCGCTTCCGGTCGGCCCCGTTACGAGAACCATGCCGAAAGGTTTGTGGATGTTCCGCTCGAATTTCTTGAGCGACTCGGGGTCGAAGCCGAGCTTCACCATGTCGAACATCAGGTTGCCTTTGTCCAGCAGCCGGAGAACGATCTTTTCTCCGAAAAGCGTCGGCAGGACGGAAACACGGAAATCGAGCTCCTTCACTTTGTCCTCGAAACGCGTGCGAATGCGGATACGGCCGTCCTGGGGGACGCGCTTCTCCGATATGTTCAGCCTCGCCATGATCTTGAGACGCGACGTCATGGCATCCTTCAGTTTGATCGGCGGGCACATGACGGTCTTGAGCACACCGTCAATGCGAAAGCGAATGCGTAATTCGCGCTCGTATGGCTCGATGTGCACGTCACTGGCGCCGCTGCGCAACGAGTCGACGAGAATGAAATTGACAAGCCGGATGATCGGAGCTTCTTCTGATTGCTGCTTCAGCGCTTCAGGGTCGAGGTTGGCATCGTCCTCGGCGAGCAGTTGCAAATTCTCGGCATCCTCCTCCTGCGTCGCGACCGGCATGTCGTCGAACACTTTCTTGAGTTCGAGATCCTTGTGCGAGCCATAGTACTTGTCGATGGTTTCGAGGATCGCCGACTCGCGCGCGAGCAGGGGCTCGATTTTGCAGCCGGTGCGGAATCGCAGGTCGTCGAGGACGAGCACGTCGTTTGGATCGTTCATCGCCACCGACAGGACGTTGCCGAGCCTCTTTACCGGCATGACCGTATACCGGATCACGCACTCCCTCGGCAGGAGCTTCACCACCTCCGGTTCGATGTCCATTGCGGAAAGATCCACAAGCGAAATCCCACATTGCCGTGTCAGGACCGAATGCAGAATGTCCTCGGTCAGGTATCCGAGCTTGATCAGGCAAATGCCCAGCCGCCCACCCTTCGTCTTCTGATAGCTCAAGGCCTCCTCGAGCTGCTTGGGCGAGATAAGTCCCCCGGTAACCAGGAGATCACCCAGTCGCGTCAGCTTGGGAGCCGCGGGGGGCGTTGTTGGAGATACGTCGAGTGCTCGCATACCAATACCATCGCGGTATCGGCAGATGGGAAGCAGAAGCTTAACGAGGGAAAGGGGTTCGGGGAAATTTTGAAATCGGACGATTCCGGGAATCTCAAATCCCGAAATCCCAAAAATCTCAAATTGGACGGGCTGAGCCGCGGGCTTTGCACCAAAAGAATTGATTCAGCCGCGAAGCGAGGTCAGAACATAGCCCAGGGCGACACATTCCCCTCCTTGAAAAGG
>Ga0070707_100003029_pt1 | contig 15935 bp, 20 predicted proteins | sample KBSK5502metaG_FD_65468 | JGI IMG/M metagenome (GOLD analysis project Ga0070707, IMG submission 65468) | Corn, switchgrass and miscanthus rhizosphere microbial communities from Kellogg Biological Station, Michigan, USA - KBS K5-50-2 metaG | ecosystem: Host-associated > Plants > Roots >... | reverse complement strand
AAGCTACAGTCGCCGCGGTGGACTGGGACGAGTACGAGCGTCGATTCGAGGGCGCGCTGAACCAAGCCCAGTCGCTCGACGACCTCGAGCGGTTGCGCGTCGAGTATCTCGGGCGGAAGAGCTCACTCGCGCAGGCGCTGCGGAACGTCCGAGATCGCGAGACCGGAATGCGCCTGAACGCCCTGCGGGCGACGCTGCAGGCAGGAATTGACTCGAACGCTGCGTCTCTGGCGGCGGAGGCCCTACAACAAGAACTGCGCGAAGGGGAGCTCGACATGACGCTCCCCGGCGAGCACATCCCGCGGGGCAACTATCACCTACTGACGCAGATCCGCCGTGAAGTCGAAGACATCTTCCTCGGGCTCGGGTACCAGGTCGTGGACGGTGACGAGGTCGAGGACGCCTGGCACCTCTTCGACGCGCTCAACATGGGGCCCGCCCATGTCACGCGCTCGCCGTTGCACACGCTCTACCTAAACGGCGACATCGTCCTGCGGACCGAGACCTCGCCGTCCCAGATCCGGGTGATGGAGGCCACCGACCCGCCGGTCTACATGGTCTCGCTCGGCCGCACGTACCGCCGCGACACAGTCGACGCGACCCACTTCCCGATCTTCCACCAGGTCGAGGGCCTCGCCGTCGATCGCGGGATCACCCTCGCCGACCTGAAGGGAACCCTGCTCTACCTCGCGCGAGCTCTCTTCGGCGAGGACCGGGAGGTTCGCTTCGCCACCGACTTCTTCCCCTTCACGGAGCCGTCGCTGCAGCTGTCGGTCTCGTGCTTCCTCTGTGGAGGCGCGGGCTGCCGCGTCTGCAAGGAAAGCGGGTGGATCGAGCTGGGCGGTTCCGGCGTCGTCGACCCGAAGGTGCTCGTCAACGTCGGCTACGACCCGGAGGAGGTCTCGGGGTTCGCGTTCGGCCTCGGCCTGGAACGGATCGCGATGCTGCGTCATGGCGTGCCCGATCTGCGCATGTTCTGGGAGAACGACTTGCGCTTCCTGAGGCAGTTCTGATGCTCGTACCTTTGAACTGGCTACGCGAGTACGTCGACATCGATGTCCCGCTCGCCGAGCTCGCCGCTCGCATCCACACGTCGGTCGCCGAGGTCGAGCGAATCGTCCGCCGTGGCGTCCAGGACGAGGACGGCAACGTCGGCCTCTACCGCGTCGGGCGGGTGCTCGAGGCGGCGAAGCATCCGAACGCGGACCGACTTCAGCTCTGCCAAGTCGACGTGGGTGAGGGTGAGCCGCGCCAGATCGTCTGCGGCGCCTGGAACTTCGGCGCCGGCGCCACGGTCGCGGTGGCCCTGCCTGGCGCGGTCCTCCCGGGCGGACAGAAGCTCGAGCAGGCGAACCTCCGCGGCGAGGTCTCGAACGGAATGATCCTCTCCGAGCACGAGCTCGAGCTCGGCCAGGACCACACGGGCATCCTCGTGCTCGAAGACGGCCCGGAGCCGGGGACGCCGCTGGCCGACGTGTTGCCACTCGGCGAGACCGTGCTCGAGCTCGAGACGACGCCGAACCGACCCGACCTGCTCGCCGTCTACGGGGTCGCGCGCGAGGTGGCGGCACTCTTCGACCGGCCGCTCGCGCCATGGCCGGGGACAGACCCTGGACAGGCCGGAAACCAACCGGTGCCTGTCACGGTCGAGGATCCCGTGGGCTGCCCCCGCTACATCGGCCGGCTCTTCGGCAACGTCGCTGTCGCTTCCTCGCCGCCGTGGCTGAAGGCGCGGCTCGTCGCAGGCGGAATGCGTCCGATCTCGAACGTCGTCGATGTCACGAACTACGTGATGCACGCTCTCGGCAATCCCCTGCATGCGTTCGATCGGCGGAAGCTTGCAGGCGGCGAGATCGTCGTCCGGCGCGCCCGCGCAGGCGAGACGATCCGGACGCTGGACGGCGTCGACCGCACGCTCGACGAGCGCGATCTGGTGATCGCAGACGCCGAGAGGCCGGTCGCGATAGCTGGAATCATGGGGTCCGAAAACAGCGAGGTCGACGAGACGACGACCGATGTCCTGCTCGAGGCCGCGAACTTCGAGCCGGTGACGATCCTGCACAGCTCCGAGCGGCTCGGGCTCCGAACTGACGGCTCCAACCGGTGGGAGAAGGGCGTCGATCCTCATCTCGCCGAACGGGCGGCAAGGCTGGCGACGCAGCTGATCGTCGAGCTGACCGGCGCCCAGTGGACCGGCCACACCGACGTGAAGACGACGCTGCCCGAGCCGCCCGTCGTTCCTCTGCGCGCGAAGCGGGCAAGCGCGTTGCTTGGGCTCGACATCTCGCCGGACGACCAGCGTCATACGCTCACGGGGCTCGGCTTCGAGGTCTCGAAGCGTTTCGACGTCACCGTGCCGACCTGGCGCGCGCGCGACGTGACACGCGAGGCCGACCTGGTCGAAGAGGTCGGCAGGTTCAGGCTCGACAAGATCCCATTCACGCTGCCGCTCCGCCGCGAGATGTTCGGGCGCCTGACGAAGGAGCAGCGCCTGCGCCGACTCGTCGAGGAGACGCTGGTCGGCGCCGGCCTCGTCGAGGCCTACACCTCGAGCCTCGTTCCCGACGACCCGGATCCGAACGCGATTCGCCTACCGGAGCCGCTCTCAGCCGAGCAGACGGTGCTGAGGACGACGCTGCTGCCGAGCCTCGCCACCGCCGTCGCGCGGAACGTCGATGCTGGCAACGACGAGATCGCGTTGTTCGAGGTCGCGCGCGTCTATCTGCCTCCCGCGGATCCCCGGCCGACGGAGCGGTGGCACGTCGCCGGCATTCTCGCGGGCGGCTACGGGCGGGCGAAAGGTGTCGTCGAGACGCTCCATGCAGCCCTCAAGCTCACACCGCGCTTCGAGCGCGGCGAGCACGTGTCCCTGCATCCCGGTAAGACCGCTCGAACCGACGCCGGCGTCGTCGGCGAGCTGCATCCGGCAACGCTCGACGGAACCTGGGGCGCATTCGAGCTCGATCTCGTCGCCCTCTTCGCCCAGGTGCCCGACCGCCTCGTCTACGAGGACGTGATCACCTACCCCGCGCTGCTCCAGGACCTCGCCTTCACAGTGGCCGAAGAGGTCACCGCTGGAGAGCTGATCGACGCCGCGCAGGAAGCCACAGGATCGGAGCTGAAAGAGATCCGCGTCTTCGACGTCTACCGCGGTGAGCAGGTCGGCGAAGGAAAGAAGTCGATCGCGTTCAGCGTCGCCTTCCAGTCGCCGGAGCGGACGCTCTCCGACGAGGACGCCGCAGCGCTCCGCGAGAAGATCGCCGACGCGCTGGCCGAACGGTTCGGCGCGGTTCTGCGGAGTGCCTAGAGCGTTTCGGGGGCGAGGCGCTTGGCCATCGCCTCCATCACCTTGGTCTGGACGCGCGGCGCGTCGTCGAGCAGTCGTCTGAACGACCGGTCGGTGATCACCAGCGCCCGCACCGGAGACGTCGCGATCACTGTCGCCGTCCTCGGCTCGCGTGAGACGAGCGCGATCTCGCCGAAGAAGTCGCCCGGCCCGAGCGTGTTCACCCTGCGGCCGTTCTTCTTGACGTCGGCTGTGCCTTCGAGGAGCACGAAGAACTCGCGACCCGGTGCTCCCTGGCGCGTCATCTCCTTGCCCTCGCGGAGGTCGATCTCGTCCGCGAGCATCGCGATCTCCTTCAGCTCCGCTCGCGAACAGCGCGCGAAAAGGGGAACTTTGCGGATCAACTCGGTCTTCTGGTTTCCGCCCAGTCGCACAGGGCGAGTCTAGATCGCGGCCGCGCCCTCCACCTAAGAGAGCGGCGGGCGTTTGACAAACCAGTTGGGTCCGCGTCTCGTATTCAGGGGACGTGACCAGATTTTCAAACGTGAAAGGAAGATTTCTGTGAGCCACGTTCGTTTGTTCCTCGTCGCCTGCCTGGCCGTGATCGGCCTGATCGTCTCCGGCGCGGCCGGCGCCCGCGGCACGGTCACCCAGCCGCTGATCGCCACCGTCGGCTCGCAGTCCTCGGGCAACGCCTACCGGATCTCACTGACGGACTCGACAGGGGCGACGGTCACCCACCTCGATCCCGGGGCGTACACGATCACGGTCCACGACTACGCGACGGTGCACGACTTCCACCTGAGCGGCCCCGGCGTCGACAAGGCGACGGACGTCGAGACCACCGCGAACACGACCTGGGACGTCACCTTCACGAACGGCACGTACCGCTACGTCTGCGACGCCCACCCGACCGTGCTGCACGGCTCGTTCACCTCCGGAACGGTCACGCCGCCGCCGGCGGTCAAGAAGCTCGTGGCGCAGGTCGGGCCGAAGAGCACGATCTCGGTGAAGACCGCCTCGGGCGCGCGCGTGAAGCGGCTGACCGCGGGCACGTACAAGGTCACGGTCAAGGACCTGACGAAGGCGGACAACTTCCATCTGATCGCGGCCGGCGTCAACAGGAAAACCGGCGTCAAGTTCCGCGGCACGCAGACGTGGAAGGTCACGTTCCGGATCGGCGCGGTCAAGTACCGCTCGGATGCGCACACGAAGCTGCACGGCGGCTTCACCGTGCTCGGCACGGCCTAGGCGATCCCGCCGGCGAGCGAGGCGTAGGTTCGGTCGTACGAGCTCGAGAAGCTCGTGTAGAAAGCGAAGAGCCCGGACAGCCCCAGCCACATCACCGAGCCAACCAGCGATCCCGGCGTCACCCACTTCCAGTTCCGCTGCTCCTTGTTGGGCGCCGGGTAGTAGGCGAGCGAGAAGAAGAGCAGCACGGCGATAAAGGCGATTGGCCAGCGGCCGATCTTCCAGAAGACCTTGAAGCCGCCGTCGAGCGGTGTCCGGCGAGTGATCGCGTCACCCAGGGAGCTGCCGAAGATGATCAGCAGGAACATCCCCGCGAGAACGATTCCAGTCGCGACGACCAACACGAGCGAGGTCAGGCGCAGCTTCCAGAACGGCCGCGTCTCGAGCCGGTCGTAGGCGCGGTTGACGGCCTTGACGACGGCGCCCATCGCAGCACTCGCCGCCCATAGGGCGCCGAACAGCCGACGACGAACGCGATCGCGGAGCGGGACTTGTTCTGGGCCGCGTCCTTCTTGGCGAGGTCGATCATGCTGATCACGCAGTGGGGCGCAACCGAGCCGACGAAATGCTCGAGCGAGTTGAAGGCGTCGGTTCCGAACAGACCGAGCAAGTCGATCAGCAGGATCACGGTCGGCGGGAAGGCGAGCAGGTCGCTGAACGCGACCTGCTGCGCGAGCCCCATGCAATCGTCGGCGAGAAACCGCTTGCCGGCGCGTTTGAAGACGTCGAGCCACTCCGCCCGCCTCAGTCTCGCCGGGCTGCGCGGCGGCGAGCCGGTGCGGGGACGGGTCTAGGTGTCAGTCGTCGCGGTCGACAACGGAGAAGGGGCCGACTTTTGCCTTCGTCGTCCCTTCCCGGCCCCGGCGCGCAAGCAACCTCATCGTTGCGCCGATCCCGCCGGCGAGGAAGAAGCCCGCCCCGAGCGCGCCGGCCGCCACGAGGGGCAGGTTCGAACGCAGCTTGCCGCTGATGTCCGTCACCTTTGCGAGCCCGCCGCGCAGATCCTCGACCGCCTCCGCGAGCTGCTCGCGCTCCGCCTCGATGTCTTGGCGGACCTGCGCTGCCGTGCGCCCGTTATGCGCTGCCATCGCTCTTCAACGCCTCGCTCGTCCGCCTCGCCTCTTCGATCGCCTGCTCGGGGACCGGTCTCCCCTTGCGGATCAGCGCGACTCCGACTCCCGCGAGCAGCGCCGAGAGCCCGAGCAGGATCCCCGTCGTGATCAGGAGCGCCAGCCAGATCGACACCGCCGTCGCGAGCGCCGCTGCGATCGTTGCGAAAGCGAATCCGATCACGAGCGGGACGAACAGGAGCGCTCCGATAGCGAGACCGATCCCGATCCCGAGCGCGGCCGCCTTCTTCTTCAGCTCGAGGATCGCGAGCTCGAGCTCGAGGCGAGCCAGGCTGCTCGCGTGCTCGGCGACCTGCTTCGCGGCCGGCCCGACGCCGGCGTTGGCCTCAGTCTCGCGGCTGACCATGTCCCCTCCAGTCGATCACTTTTGCGATCGCGATGCCGGCGGCAAGCGCGACGCCGGCGACGAGGAACGGGTTCGGTCCGCGTCCGCGCCGACGCCTTTTCGCCTCCGGCTTGCGCCTTGGAGCTGTTATCTGTGGCGCGCTCGGCGCCTCCGGCTCTCGGTCCGAGGCACGGGCGATCGGCGCCCGACCCTTCGCGCGCGCCTTGATCAGGCTCGGTTTCAGCTTCCGCAGGAACGCCGCGTCCTCGGCGAGCTCGTCCGCGAGCTTCGCCGCGAAGCCGCCCTTTCCGGCGGCCTTGCGTGAGAGGTCCTCGAGCCGCGCGGCGCCGCGTTCGACCAGGAGGTCGGCCTTGCTCATCGCTTCGTCGGCGGCGGTTCGCCGGTCGCGAGGCGCCAGATCCCGGACGCGGCGCGCCGCGCCGCCAGCGCGGAGCCCGCGGCGAGACCGGCGTACAGGGTTGACCAGAGGAGCTTGCGCAGCATGTTCGGTTGCTTGCCTCGCCTTCAGTTGGTTGAAACCTGGATAGTTATTCTCGCCGTATGCAAGAGCTTCGGCAACTCCCGAAGCGCGAGCGGCAGCGTTTGATCGCCAGCGTCGTCGGCCGGCGCCGGGTCGGCAGCCAGCACGAGCTGCAGGGAGCGCTCAGGAGCGCCGGCTGCGAGGTGACGCAGGCGACCATCTCGCGGGACGTCCGCGAGCTCGGTCTCGAGAAGACGCGCGACGTGCTCGGGCGGCCACGATACGTCCTGCCGGAGCGGGCGAGTCGGAGCGACCCGCGCGAGTCGCTCAGGGCCGTCCTGGCGCAGTTCGGGCGCCGGGCCGTGCAGGCTCAGAACATCGTCGTCGTTCAGTCGGAGCTCGGCTCCGCGCCCGCGATCGCCAGGGCGCTGGACCGCGTCGAGCACGCCAAGGTGATCGGCACGCTCGCCGGCGACGACACCTGCCTCGTGATCACGAGCGGTCCGGCCGAGGCGAAATCGGTCGCCGCCGAGCTGGGCGCGGCGATCGATTAGATGACCTTTCCGGCTGCGTACCAGACCGGGCCTTGCGTCTTCGCGGGGTACGAGTCCGAGATCACGTTCAGGATCCTCAGCTCGCCGCGGATTCCGGCTTCGTCGAGCCGCTCGAGGCAGCGGCGCACCATTTCCGGCGAGCCGCCGTACCCGAACGTGCGCGCCGCGCGAAACCGGAAGAGCGGGCGGGCGTCCGGTCGGGTGGGGTTCAGCGGACTGAGCCGGAGCGCACCCGGCTCGATGTAGTCGCTCGAGGTCACCTCGACCTCCGCGTACAGGTCGCTCCAATCGGGCGGCAACGTGGTAACCGCCTCGTCCCAGCCGCCGGCGAGGGTCGGGCGCTCGCTGTCCGCCAGGGAGGCAGCCTCTTCGACCCCGACGAGCTCGAGCTCGCCCTCGATGCCCTCGGTGTCGAGCCGCCGTAGCAGCTCGCGGATCCGGTCGGGTCCGACTCCGGCGCCACGGCGTGCGGTCGCGAAGTTGATCACCTTGCCGCGCTGGCCCGGATTGGTCGGCCCAAGCAGCGCGGCGGCGCCTGCGGAGTCGCGCTCGTCGGCGACGATCAGCCGCAGGCGGGCCGACTGCCAGCCGTCGGGAAGGCTGCTCGCGAGGCGGCGAAACTGCTCGGCGAGGGGCATTGCGCGGAGCGTACTATCACGCCCGTGGCAAAAGTCGAGCAGCGCCGTGGAGTCTCCGACGAGGCGCTGCGCGAGTTCTTCCGGGAAATGCTCCTGATCCGGCGCTTCGAGGAGAAGGTCGAGGAGCGCTTCCGCGCCGGCGAGCTGCCGGGGTTCCTGCATGTCGCGATCGGCCAGGAGGCGGTTGCGGTCGGCGTCTGCCGCGCGCTCGCCGACGGCGACGTGATCGCCTCGACGCACCGCGCGCATGGCCACACGCTCGCGAAGGGCACCCACCCGAACGAGCTGATGGCCGAGCTGTACGGGAAGCTCGAGGGCTGCTCACACGGCTACGGGGGGTCGATGCACCTCTACGACGTCGAGCGCGGGAATCTCGGCGCGAACGCCGTCGTCGGCGGCGGGTTGCCCGCGATCGTCGGCGCCGCGCTCGCCTTCAAGTTCCGCGGCGAGCCCCGCGTCGCGGTCGCGTTCTTCGGCGACGGGGCGACGAACATCGGCACGTTCCATGAGTCGCTCAACCTCGCTCAGCTCTGGGGCGTTCCGGCCGTGTTCGTGTGCGAAGACAACCACTGGGCCGAATCGACCCCGGAGAGCCAGCACTCGCCGATCCGCGACCTCAGCAAGCGCGCCGAGGCCTTCGGGATGAAGTCGATGAAGGTCGACGGCCAGGACGTCGAGGAGGTGAACAAGGTTGCCCTCCGCGCGCTCAAGCACGCGCGCGACGGCAAAGGCCCGGTGTTTCTACTCTGCGAGACGCAGCGTCTCGTCGGCCATTACATCGGGGACCCGCAGGTCTACCGCGACAAGGACGAGCTCCACCGGCTCCAGGAGACGGCCGATCCGATCGAGCTCCTGCGCGAGAAGCTCGGGCTCTCGGACGCGGAGTACGAAGCGCTCGAACGGGAGGTGCAGGACCTCGTCGACGCCTCGGTCGACTTCGCCAAGGCCGGGACCGACCCCAAGCCAGAGGACGCGCTCAAGAACGTCTATGCCTGAGCTGAGCTATCGCGAGGCCGTCCGCGACGCGCTCTCCCAGGCGATGCGCAATGACGAGGACGTCTTCATCATGGGCGAGGACATCGCCGAGATGGGCGGTTCGATGGGCGTCACGCAGGGGATGCTCGAGGAGTTCGGCCCCGATCGCGTCCGCAACACGCCGATCTCCGAGATGGCGATCGTCGGCTCCGGGATCGGCGCGGCGATGCAGGGGATGCGCCCGGTCGTCGAGGTCATGTACGAGGACTTCCTGACGATCTCGATGGAGCAGATCGTCAACCAGGCCGCTAAGCACCGCTACATGTCGGGCGGGCAGCTCAAGGTGCCGCTGACGATCCGCACGCAGGGAGGCGCCGGCTGGTCACCGGGCGCTCAGCACGCTCAGCAGGTCGAGGCCTGGTTCGTCGGAGTGCCGGGGTTAAAGGTCGTCTTCGCGTCGACTCCTTCCGATGTCCGTGGGCTGCTCTGGTCGGCGATCTACGACGACAACCCCGTGATCTTCTTCGAGCACCGGACGCTCTACGGGCTCAAGGAGGAGGTGCCGGAAGAGATCGAGCCGATCCCGATCGGCCAGGCGCGGGTGCACCGCGAGGGCGAGGACGTCACCGTCGTCGCGACCGGCAGGCTCGTGCACGAGGCGCTCGCCGCCGCGGAGGACGCAGAACAGCAGGGTGTCTCGGTCGAGGTCGTCGATCCCCGGACGCTGCAGCCGCTCGACGAGGACGCGATCGTCGCCTCGGTGAAGAGGACGAACCGCTGCGTCGTCGCCCACGAGGCAGTGACGCGCATGGGTTTCGGCGCTGAGGTCGCGGCCGTCGTGCAGCACCAAGCGTTCGACTGGCTGGACGCACCGGTCGAGCGGGTGGGCGCGAAGTTCACCCCGTTGCCCTTCGCGCCGGTGATGGAGGACTACGTCGTCCCACACAGCAAGGACGTCCTCGAGGCGATTATGGCCACCGTCGGCCGAGATGGCGGTTCCTGACGTGTACCGGTGCCAGGCACGGGGACACGGTTGGAGTGGGCATGGCTAACGAAGTGAAGCTGCCCCGCCTCGGCCAGGGGATGGAGTCGGGAACGATCGTCAAGTGGCTCAAGGCCGAGGGCGACGAGGTCGAGAAAGGCGAACCGCTCTACGAGCTCGACACCGACAAGGTGACGCAGGAGGTCGAAGCCGAGGCCTCGGGCATCCTGCTCAAGATCACCGTCGCAGAGGGCGAGGCCGATGTCGGCACGACGATCGCCGTGATCGGCGAGCAAGGGGAAGATGTTTCAGCGATCGCAGGCGCGACGGTGCAGCGCGTAGCCGAAGTGGCCCAGGAAGAGGGATCCGCGGGACCCGCGCGTGAGCCCGAGCCGGAGATCGGCCGCGAGGTCTCGGCCGCCGAACAGGTGGCCGAGGCGCGCCAGATCGAGCGCGGAAACGGCGCCGGAGCGCGTATCAAGGCATCGCCGCTTGCGCGCCGAATCGCCCGGGAGCGCGGGATCGAGCTCGGCTCGCTCAGGGGCACCGGCCCCGAAGGCCGTGTCGTCGCCGAGGACGTCGAGCGCGCAGCCGCGAGCTCCGCACCGCCGACGCCCACGACTGCGACCACCACCACGCCCGCACCGACCGGCGACGTCGAGCGCATCCCGCTGACGTCGCTCCGCCGCACGATCGCCCGCAGGCTGACCGAAGCGTGGCAGGCACCGGCGTTCCAGATCGCGATGTCGGCGGACATGACCCGTGCGCAAGACCTCCATGCGCGGCTCGCCGATGGCATCCGCCCTGGTAGCGCGGAGACCAGGCCCACCATCACAGACATCTTGACCAAAGCCTGCGCCGCCGCGCTGATGCGGCACCGCGCCGTCAACGTGCTGTGGGCCGAGGACGCGATCGAGCTTCATCCAAGCGCGAACGTCGGCATTGCGGTCGCGATCGAGGCCGGCCTCGTCGTCCCGGTGATCCATCAGGCCGAGCGCCTGTCGATCGCCGAGCTCGCCGCCGCCCGAGTCGACATCGTCACACGCGCGCGCGACAACAAGCTGCGCCAGGAAGATCTCGACGGCGGCACCTTCACGATCTCCAACCTCGGCATGTTCGGCGTCGAACAGTTCGTCGCCGTCCTCAACCCGCCGCAGGCTGCGATCCTCGCGGTCGGCGCGATCGAGTCCAAAGTAGTGCCCACCGACACGGGCTTCGAGGCCCGCCCGCTGATGACCCTGACGCTGACGTGCGATCACCGCTCGCTGGATGGCGCGACGGCGGCGGACTTCCTCCGGACGGTCAAGGCCTTCCTGGAGGAGCCCGGCCTGATGCTGTGAGCCCCGTTCAGGTCTGGTACCACGTGCGCGACTTCGACGCCGGCCGCGCCTTCTATACCGGGAAGCTCGACTTCGTGGAGACGTACCTGGACGAGGACGGCCGGTGGGCGAGACTCGTACGCGGCGAGATGGAGATTGCGATCGCGGAGGGCGAGCCGCAGGACGAGACCGCCGTCGCGACCGTGGACGTCGAAGACGTCAAGGCCGAGGCCGAGCGCCTCCGCGCCGAGGGGATCGAGGTCGGAACGGTGCTCGAGCTCCACGGCCAGATGCGACTGCTCGACGTCTACGACCCGGATGGCAACCGGATCCAGCTCACGGAGGACGTGGCGGACGGGCGATGATTCGCTCGGGCGGCGCACGCGACGTCCCTTTTCTGCGCGACATGCTCCGCCACGCCTTCTACTGGCGGACGCCGGTGGGCGACGAGGAGCCGCCGCTGACCCGCTATGTCAACGGCTGGGGTCGCCCCGGCGACCGCTCGCTGATCGTCTTCGACGAGTTCGTGCCCGTCGGCGCCGCCTGGTACCGGCTGTTTACGCAGGAGGACGGTGGCTTCGGGTTCATCGACGAGCGTACGCCGGAGCTCGCGATCGCGGTCGTCCCGAGCCGCCGCGGCCGTGGCTACGGCCACGAGCTTCTCGCAGCGCTCCTCGACTCGGCGCGTAAGGACGGCTTCGACGCGATCAGCCTCAGCGTCGCGAAGGACAACCCGGCGCGCCACTTGTACGAGAGCTACGGCTTCGAGCCGGTGCGAGAGGACGACGGCGCGGTCGTCATGCGTGCGTCCCTCTAGGACGACAACCGGAACACCCCGTTGCCGTAGTTCGGGTGCGCTCCCGCGCCGTGCGCCGTCAGTAGGATCCGGCCCATGGAATGCGACGTTGCAGTCCTCGGCGGCGGCCCCGGTGGCTACACCGCGGCGATCCGGGCGGCTCAGCTCGGCGCCAGGACCGTCTGCATCGAGAAGGAGCCGGAGCTCGGCGGCACCTGCCTCCGCATCGGGTGCATCCCGACGAAGGCCTGGGTGCAGACCGCGTTTTCGATCAAGGAGGCCGAGCACACGTTCGCCAAGCTCGGCGTCCAGGTCGGCGAGCCGAGGCTCGACTTCGCCACCGCCAACGAGTGGAAGTCGCAGGTCGTCCACCAGATGACCCAGGGCGTCGCGAGCCTCTTCAAGGCCAACGGCGTCGAGTGGGTCGTAGGCACCGGCCGCTTCAAGGACGCCAACACGATCGCGGTCGAGGGTGGGGAGGACGTCAGCTTCAAGTCAGCGATCGTCGCGACCGGCTCGTTCCCGCTCTGGCCGCCGATCGACGGCCTCGACTCGCCGCGCTGCGTCGACTCCGAGCGTCTGCTCGCGCAGACCGAGGTGCCGAGGCGGCTTGTCATCCTCGGCGGCGGCATCATCGGCTGCGAGTTCGCCTCGATCTTCCGGCGCTTCGGCTCCGAGGTGACGATCATCGAGATGCTGCCGAGGCTGATCCCGGCCGAGGACGAGGACGCCTCGAAGGAGCTGGCAAGGCAGTTCGGCAAGCGCGGGATCGTGCTCCAACTCGAGAAGCAGTGTTCGAAAGTCGAAGACTCCACCGGCGGCCTGACCGTTTACTTCGGCGACGGCGAGACGGTCGAGTGCGACGTGATGCTCGTCGCCGTCGGCCGCGGTCCTACGGTTGAGAATCTCGGTCTCGAGCAGATCGGCGTCGAGTTCGACAAGCGCAAGGGGATTGCCGCGGACGAGCACCGCCGCACGACGCTCGGCCACATCTACGCCGTCGGCGACTGCGCCGGCTACTGGCAGCTCGCGCACACGGCCTTCCGCGAGGGCGAGGTCGCCGCGGAGAACGCAGCAGGCCACGACGCGATCGTCGACAATCGGGCCGTTCCCCGCCCGATCTACACTGACCCCGAGATCGCCGGCGTCGGCTTGACCGAGGCCGAGGCTCGGGAGCAGTACGGCGACGATGTCGCAACCGGAATGTTTCCGTGGGTCGCGAACGCGCGCGCCGTGATGCAGAACGAGACCGTCGGCTGGGTGAAGTCGATCCACGAGACGCGCTACGGCGAGCTGCTCGGCTTGGTGATGGTCGGTCCGCACGTGACCGACCTCGTCGAGGCCGGCGTGGTCGCGATCGACGCCGAGGCGACGGTCGAGACGGTCGCGGACGGGATGGCTGCGCATCCGACGCTCTCCGAAGCGATCAAGGAAGCGGGCCTCGTCGCACTCGGCCGCCCGATCCACGTCCCGATCAGGAAGCGCGCGAAAGCGACCGCGTAGGGTCTTTGAAACGCGAGGCGTATCCAGGGCTCTGCGTGGGGCGTTAGCGAACCATGGAGGCAGCCAGGGCGGTGCGGGCTGGGCACCGTAAAAACCTGTCTCTGAAGCTCGCGCCGAGGGCACGGCGCCAGAAGGAATCGGTCGACGCTGCCTTCGAGGGCTTCTATCGCGAGTACGTCGCCGAGGTTTACCAGTACGCCCTCGCGGTTCTGGGCAACTCCGCGGACGCCGAGGATGTCACCCAGCAGACGTTCCTGAACGCGTACCGCGCGTTCCAGCGGGGCGAGCGGCCCAAGAAGGCTCATAACTGGCTGATCAAGATCGCGCACAACATCTGCCGCATGCGCTGGCGGCAGTCGAGTCGCCGGCCGCAAGAGGTCCCCCTCGAGCGCGCGAGCGAGCCTGCCGCCCTGGATGACCCGCGCCCCTCGCTCGACGAGGTCCTCGGCGCCCTCGCGAAGCTGCCGTTCAATCAACGCGCCGCGATCGTGATGCGCGAGGTCGAGGATCGCAGCTACGCGGAGATTGCCGAGGTGCTCGCCGTCACCGTGCCGGCGGTCGAGGCCCTGCTCTTTCGCGCCCGAGGCAATCTGCGTGCGCGGCGGAAGACGCTGGCGGGCACGCTCAGTATTGCCCCGGTTCCAGCGTCGCTGGGGTCCTTCTGCGGCGGCGGCAGCGGCGGCCTGATCGCGGCCGGCGGAGCCGCCCTCAGCTCGGAGCTCGCACTCAAGGCCGCCGCGATCGTGGCCTCGAGCGTCGTAGTGGGGGGCCTCGGCTTCAAGGCGGTCAACGCAATCGCGACGCCCGACCCCGCGATGACCCGGTCTGCGCAGGTGCGCACGCTGGTGCAGCCGCTCGCCGCGAACCCGCTCCAGCCGGCTACGTCCGCACAAAAGCATTCGGCCGACGTCGCAGCGTTCCGTCATCAAGCACCCGCCGTTTCAACGCGAGGGGCGCTCCGCAGCGCACTTCCGAACGACCGGCCTTCCGAAAGTACCGGCTCTGAGCGCGGCCACGAACCGGCCGTCGTTTCGACCGTCTCGAGCTCTCCCACGGATACCGTCAAAGGAATCGCGGCCGCGGTGCCTCAGCCTGCGATCCCGACGATCCCTGTAACAGTGCCGACCGCTGTGACAGTGGCGACGCCAGTCCCGTCGGTGACGGTCACGGTCACGGTCCCGACGGTCCAGCTGCCGCCGCCTCCCACGCTGCCGTAGTCGGCGTGAGCAAGAAACGCCGCAAAATCAGGATCTGCTGGGTCAATGGGGCCTGCGGCGCACTGCATGCTGTTCTTCCTGTTGGTTAGGCCCGCGCCGGTATGGGTACGCGATCCTCGTGAGCGTGATCAACAGACGCAACGCGGTCATGGGCTGGGCGGTCTGGAAGCTCGCAAAGCGTGTGGGGAAGAAGAAGGCGCGCGATGTGACTCCGTCGATAGAGGGTGGCAAGCCGAACAAGTCGCTGATCGCGGTCTTCCTCGCTGCCGCGGCGGGCGCATTCGCGTTCCTGCGCGGGCGCCGCTCGGCGGCCGACTGAACACGGTCCGTTTGGACTAGACCCGGCGGCCCGGCCGGTTTAGCTTTGCCTGCAACGACATCCGCAGGTAGAGAGGGGTTCGGCTATGCGAATCGAGAAGTCCGTCACGTCGATCACCTGGATTCCGTCCGAGGCGATCTCCGGCATGCCGAAGTTGCCGTTCGAGATGGGGGTCGCCCACTACGACGACCCGCCGCCGGACAAGCTCGAGGACCTCGAGGCGCTTCGCCAGGCGGATGCCTTCCGCGAGGCGAACGAGTTGCGCGCATGGGTCGAGTTCGACGGCGGCAAGCCGTCGCGCTACGGCTATTCGGGCGGCGGCCACATCGGCGTGACCCGGATCAAGCTCGGGCGGCGTGAGTTGGCGTTTCCAGCCGTGCAGTATCCACTGCTCCAGGCGGAGCCCGAGGTTGGCGACGGCTGGGTCAAGTTCAAGCAGTCGGCCGGGGGCCACATGGGCCTCCCGGCGCCGAGGCGTGTCAGCGGCAAGCCGTTCTTCCGGATCAAGTCCGCCTCTGCATGGACGACGCTTGGCCTGACGATCAACGCGGAGGGAACCGCCGAGCACTCGCTCGAAGGCGCGAGTCCGTTCCCGCGCCACTGGCTCTACGACGACGACGGCAAGCTGGTGGAGAAGTCCGGGACGATCGACTTCGGCGAGTGGTACAAGACGTCGCACGGCAAGAACACGCCGTGGGGCGAGGAGGATTCGCCTGCCCTGACGACCGCGGTCGAATCCGACCTCGAGCGCGAGCTTTCGAGTTCGATCATGCGCGAAGGCAAGAAGCTCGAGCGGCGCAACCTCGAGCAAGGCCAGGCGCTCATGAACGAGGGCGAGGAAGGTCGCGAGCTCTTCCTGCTCCTCGACGGCATCGTCGACATCCAGGTCGCCGGCGATCCGGTGGCCGAGATCGGCCCAGGCGCGCTGCTCGGCGAGCGCGCGCTCCTCGAAGGCGGCAAGCGAACGGCGACCGTCTTGGCAAAGACGCCGATTCGCGTGGCCGTCGTGCGGCTGGACGCGATCGACGAGTCGGCACTCCCGGAGCTCGCCGCCTCGCACCGCCGCGAGGAGTAAGCCCTCCATATACAAAGTCACACTTTCGTCACAGTCGGGTCGCGCGGCGTCTGCTTGGATTGACGCCGTGCGACCGACCGTGCG
>Ga0070707_100003025_pt1 | contig 15942 bp, 13 predicted proteins | sample KBSK5502metaG_FD_65468 | JGI IMG/M metagenome (GOLD analysis project Ga0070707, IMG submission 65468) | Corn, switchgrass and miscanthus rhizosphere microbial communities from Kellogg Biological Station, Michigan, USA - KBS K5-50-2 metaG | ecosystem: Host-associated > Plants > Roots >... | reverse complement strand
CCACGTCGGCCGTCATGGAGCCCGAGATGCCGGCGAAGAGCATGCTCGAGAGGCTGACGACGTGCGCGAGCCCGCTTCGGAAGTGGCCGACGAACACCTGGGCCATGCGGATCAGCCGCTCCGTGATGTTGGCAGCGGTCATCATGTCCCCGGCGAGCAGGAAAAACGGGATAGCGAGGAACTCCAGCGTGTTGATGCCGTTGAACATCTGCCCAACCATGGAGGCCAGCGAGATCTTGGTGAAGAAGGCCGTCGTCACGAAGGCGCCGGCGGCGAGCGCAAAGGCCACCGGCACGCCCTGGTAGCCCAGGTAGAGAAAGGTCGCCACCATGACGATGATCGCGACGGAATTGAGCTCCATCGTGGAGCGCTACGCGACGGGGGTCTGCACAGGCTCGGTGACGCTGCCGGGGGCCTGGAAGCCGTGGCGCCACCCGTTGGCGAGCTCCTCTACGGTGAAGAGCGAGATCAGGAAACCCGCCACGGGGATGGCGGCGTAGAGCACCGCGATGGGGGTAACCGACGGCATGAGAAAGCTGCCGAAGCCGTTCAGGTAGTTGCGGTATCCGAAAAAGATCATGCAGAGGCCGACGCCCAGAATGACCAGCCGGTTGAAGGACTCGACGACCATGCGCTTCTTGCCCGAGAGCGCCTCGCCAACCGCGGTCAGCCTGAAGTGCTGATCGCGACGCACGGCCACCCCCATGCCGATGAAGACTCCCCACACGAAAAGCCCGCCGGCGAACTCGTTGGCATTGAGCCACGGGCGGCCCATGTTGCGACAGACGACGTCGGCGACCTCGCAGACGGTGAAGCCCAGCAGCAGGAAAGCGCACAGCCCCATGAGGCCGCGCTCCACGTAGTCGAACGCCGCCCACTTGAGATGACGGTGCGCCCGGACCGTGACGCGCTTCTCCGGCTGGTGCCGCGCCTCCGGCGCGGCGGGCTCCCGGGCCACGCTACTTGACGCCGCGGACCAGCGCAAGGATCTGGACGGCGAACTTCCCGAGCTCCTGGGCCTGCGCGTCTTGGAGAGGGATCGCGATCACGCTGAAGCTCCTCTTGTCCACCTTGTCGACGTACTTGACGCCCACCTTCTGCAGCGACGCGATTGCCGCGGTGTTCAGCTCGAGCGCCTTCTTGCTGGCGATCGGCAGCGCGTAGTCGGCGGATTGCACCACCCACTGCCGCTGCTCGGGAGTCAGGCTGTCCCACGTTTTCTGGCTGACCCAGAGATGCGAGTTGTTGGCTTCGTGCTCGGTCTGGGACACGACGGGGGCCGCCTCGTAGTGCTTGTTTTTCAGCACGACGTCGTTGCCGTTCTCGGCGATCTGGATGAGCCCGGTCTGCAGCGACGTGTAGACCTGGCCGAAAGGCATGTGGATGGGGAGGGCCTTGTACGCAGTGAAGAAAGCGTCCTCCGTCTTCGTCGCCTGCACGCGCACCTTCTTGCCCACCACGTCCGCCACGCTCGCAACGGTGAATTTCGAGTACATGTTCCGAAAACCCTGGGTGAAGAGACCGAGCGAGCGGGCCCCCTGCACGTTCTCGGCGACCATCGCCTTGAAGGCGTCGTTGATGCCCTTGTCGTTCATGCACTTCTCGAGGTGGGCCTCGTCGCGGAAGATGAAGTGAAGCGAGAACACGCCCGACTGCGGCACGACAGTCGCGGTGTTCGCCGTCGCGTTGATGACGAAGTCGATGTCGCCGGCGCGCACCTTCTGGGCCGTCTCCGGCTCCGACCCGAGCGCCGCGCTGGGGAACTGCCGGATCTTGAGCTTGCCGCCGGACAGCTCGCCGAGCTTCTTCTCGAAGGTGTCGGCCATGAAGCTGTAGGCCGTGTCCCGGGGCTGGTCGTAGGCGAAGGTGAAACTCCGGGACTCCTGGGCGGAAGCCAGCCGCGGCAGCGATATCGTCGCCGCTCCACTTCCCAATCCCGCGGCGCAAAGCAGGAACGAGCGTCTCGTCACCATGCCGGCCTCCTTGTCGACACGAAATGGGGTGCTCACACGGTCGCCAACACTAGACCCTGAGGCCACGGCGAGTCAATGGCCTTTCAGGTGAGCGCTCGTGTTATCTTCCAGGTGCGTCATAACAATGATTACAATCTACGGTGTTGAGGCCGTCGGCTCTGAAGGCGGCCAGCGTCTGAGCGTGGCAGATTATGTCGCGGTGACGGCGGCCAAGGGAGAGGCGATCGCCGCCAGATGGCGCTAATGTCGGCTCGCTCTGAGGCCCTGGGTGATCGTCGACGTCGAGATGCCCGTGGCCTGCGCCACAGGGGCGATGCCGCCCCGTCCCAGGGCGCGGGCCTTGGTCGCCGCCCATACGCGGCGCGACCGCTCCGTCAGCGTCGGCGCCAGGGCGCGGTATTTGGCCGGCACCCCCGAAGATCCACGCATCAGAGTCTACGATCCCATCCCGTTGAATCACTCACTTATTGTCTGACGAGCCCTTAGTGGGGGGCGTACGCTACGCCACCCACGTTCGAGCGGAGACCAGCCACCGCTTCATCGCAACCACCTCGAGACCCTCGGGCCCGGCCTGTCCCCAGACGAACTGGAGATTCCCCAAGGGGGGACAGTCAGCCGCTTTCGATCCGGCCATTCCCATCGGCGACAGACAGGCGACGGTGCCAACGTCAGCACTGGCATGGAGTGTTTCCGTGATAGGCCGCCCGGCTTTTTTACCACGTCCTCGCGGCTTCTTCCGCGTCTTCAAGCTCTTGCTTCCGTCGCCAGTAACCGCATCGCTCGACCAGCGCGCGCGCCCTCGCAAGCTCCGATCGGTCCCTGAACAGACGGGCGCGATGGAGATGGATATCGGCCGTGTGCAAGCGCATCGGCCCACGTTCCGCAATATCCCATGCCTCGTCGAAGTCGACAGAAGCCCCCTTGTCGTCGCGTTCCAACGAGCGCAGCCAGGCGCGTGTGATGAGCGCGGAGGGAATCCTGTATTGCGCGCCGGCGCTGCGCAGGCCGTCCACGGCTGCCTTTAGATGCTCTGAGGCTGACCGCCGATGGCCGGCGTTGGACGACTCGAGCATCGACGCGTATAGGCAGATGCGGCCAAGCGTCAAATGGTCGAGCGCCGCGCTCAAAGGACCGAAGCGGCGCGTGTTCGCGACGTCGAGGGCCTTCGATGCGCGCCGTTCGATCGAGTGGCAGACGGCCAGCATTGGTGAAGCAGGAGGGTGCCCGCCCGAAAGCTGCTGCCACACGGCGCGCTCGACGGGGACAAGGAGCAGATCGCAGTAGTGGAATCCCCGAACAGAAAAGAGAAGCGGATCTCCCGGCTGATTCTGCGCGTGCATCTGCTCGGCGGCAACGAAGCGCTCAAGTGCCTCCGCCCGGCGACCGGCTTGGTGCAGCGCGTTGGCGACCTCGGTCAGCTCCACCACATGGAGGCCGACATTGCCGCTGAGGGTCGTATACATCACCGACTGCTCGGCGTCCGTCACAGCTCCGGGCAGGTCGCCCAGGGTCAACCGCAGGACGCTCAAATTCCCGGCGGCAATGGCCGCGTTGTTCCAGTCCTGATTCTTCACGTCGGCCGCAAGGCCGAGCACCATCGGGTCGACGGCCTCGGCGAGCCGGCCGAGCGCACGCAGGTAATAGCCCGCTTGGTTCGGCAGCCTGGCTTGGGCGTCAGGCGACAGCCCCGGAGCGAGACGGGTCCAAGGCGTCTCGAAGAAGCAGGCCACCAGCGCCAGGTCCGCCCCGAAGGATCCGAGCCGCTTGATGCTGTAGTCCTCGTTTCTGAGGATGCGCCCATCCATTCGAATACAAGGGACGTCTTGCCGGCCCCGCCCCAGGACACGATCGTCAACACGTGCGTGGCCGGATTGCTCCACGCGTGATCGAGCAACGCCAGCTCTTCGTCCCGGCCAAAGAGATGGTCGGCGCCGCGATCCAGCCGCGTCGGCGCGATCTCTGGCGCCGCCTGGTGACCCGGCCGATCGAATGTCGCCGCCTGGCCTTGCGACCGGGGCCTTCGCTTGGGCTCGCCGACCGCCGCCGGTTCGACGCCCGCCTGATCGAGCAGGAAATCGTAGAGCGCGTCGTAGCTCTCTTCCGACGTCAGGGTGTAGTGGGTGTGGCCTCGCAGCGGCTCTGGAATGAACGGCTCGTGCTTTGACGAAAACAGGACGGGCACGAACTTCGTGGTCCGGCTCCGCGCGGCGTAGATCTTCTGAGTGATGATCGCCCCTTCGAAATCCGCGCCTCGGCCAAGGCCGGGCTCCTCATGGCCCCGAAAGCGGCGATAGTAGGTCTCCGTGCAAACCACCAGGACGAAGTCCGCCTCGTCGAACTGATCGAGCGTCCACCGCGGCCATCCTTGCTTCGGGGTTCCCTTGACGTATTGATCGAGGAAGGTGGGAATGCCGTCGATGCGAAGCCGCTCTGAAAGCCCGCGCACCTGCTCGGTATGCGACGGCGAATCGTGACTGTAGCTGATGAAGACCGTCGGCGCGTCGCTCATCGGCGATAGGATACCGCAAGATCATGCGCGTAGTCGACACGAACGCCCTCCGCGCCCTCGCTCCCCTTCCCTGCGCCCACGCATCCTCAGGTAGCATCCTACCCGCCGGCGATGTGGGGCCGCCCGGCGCGATCATTCTCAGTCTGGCTCTTTTTCTCCTGGCCACTACCGTATACGGCGGGCCCAATCCGGTCGCAGAGAGCAGACCTGGTGGGATGGGCACCCTGCTCACCGGGTTGGAGATCGACGAGTACCTGACCCGGACTTGACGGATTGGGACACGGGCCTTCCTAACCGACGCGCTCGAGTTAGCCGTGGCGCTCGCCGAATTTCCCACTGGATGCTGACCCTGACCGACGCCCGCGGAATCCTCTTCCTGACCAACGAGTACGACGCGGGCGGACGCGTCACCAAACAGACGCAGGCGGACGGCTCGACCTACCGCTTCGCCTACACCCTCGATGGCGCGGGCAAGATCACCCAGACCGACGTCACCGACCCGCGCGGCCTCATCCGGCGCGTGCTGTTCAACGGTGACGGCTACACCGTGAGTGACACGCACGCCGTGGGGCTCCCCGAGCAGCAGACGACCACCTACCAACGGCAGGGTGGGAGTAACGTCATCCTGTCCACGATCGATGGAGCGAAGGCAACATGAACGGCCCTCCGGCCGCGGTGGCCTCGCGCCTGGTTCCCGTCACCGCGACATAATCTGCCATTCTCAGACGTTGGGCGACCTCTTCCCGACTCCCAGAGACAGACCGCTGCGCCGCCCAGCATAGTAGAATCCAACCCGGGAGGACACATGATGCGCCTCGGATACTTCGCGATGCCGCTGCACCCGCCGGGATCGGACCCGGCGCAGACCATGGACGAGATGATCTTCGCGATGTTTCAACGGCGGATTCCGGCCTCACATAGGAGGCAGCCATGCCAGTGACGACCGCCATTCCCACCCTGACGGCCAACGAGGTCGTCGCGCGACTCCACGCCCTCCGGACCCGGCAGCCGGTGAAGTTCTGGGCGTTCTACTCGAGCCAGCTCGGCGGGATCGTGACCGATCCTGCGCTCATGGTCATCCCGTTCGACGACCACATGGTGCATCGCGGGCACGGCATCTTCGACACGGCGGCCATCGAGGCCGGAAAGATCTACGACCTGGAGGCTCACCTCGACCGGTTCGTCCGGTCCGCTCGGACCTCGAAGATCCCGCTTCCCGCGCGGGACGAGATGCGCGACATCATCGTGCGAACCACCGCGGCGAGCGGGCGGCGGGACGGCTCGATCCGCTACTGGGCCTCGGCGGGGCCGGGGAGTCTCGGCCTCACCCCCGCCGCCGGCGCCGAGCCCGGGTTCTTCGTCATGATCTTTGCCGGGCTCGCCTATCCCGACACCTGGTACACGCGGGGGCTACGGGTCATGACGACGACGTACCCCATCAAGCCGCCCCTCTACGCCGTCACCAAGAGCACCAACTACCTGCCCAACGTCCTCATGCAACTGGAGGCCCAGGAGAACGGCCTCGACAACGGCGTCTTCGTGGACGAGGCCGGGAACGTGGGCGAGAGCTCCAACATGAACGTGGCGTTCGTCTCCGTGGACGGGACGCTGAAGCATCCGAGGTTCGACCACATCCTGTCCGGGTGCACGTCGCTGCGCTTGCTAGAGCTGGCCACTACGCTGCAGGCGCGGAATCTCATCAAGGGGGTCCAGGTCTGCGATATCTCCGTGGCCGAGGCTCGCGCGGCCCGGGAGATGCTGCTGATCGGCAGCTCGATCAAGGTCGCGCCGATCGTCGAGTGGGACCGAAAGCTGATTGGCGACGGCACGCCGGGCCCCGTGGCCCGGGCGCTCCGAGAGCTGCTCGACGCGGACATGCGCTCGGGGCGGGATCGCCTGATCGAGGTGCCCTACTGAGCGCGAAGGCGACATTAGCCGCATCCGGCGGCGACCGCCTTGCCCGTGGGCGCCGTCACCGCGACATGATCTGCCAGACTCAGACACTGGCTGTGCCTGCGGCTCCAGCGGGGCTGCGCCGTGCGGGGCTGGGGCCTGACGGCCCGGGAACGGGGGCGCGAGGGCGTGGAGAGTGTTGATGTCGACTACGCGCGTCAGACGCGCCCACCCAGATAAGCCTCCTGTACGTCTCGACTCCCGAGGAGAGCCTCACCCGTACCGCTCAGGACGATGGTACCGGTCTCGAGCACGTATCCGCGGTCGGCGCATTGCAGGGCCTTGCGGGCATTTTGCTCCACGAGCAGGATGGTGCGCTTCTCCCGCTTGAAGTCCATGATGATACGAAAGATTTCTCGCACCAGCATGGGCGCCAGGCCGAGGGAGGGCTCGTCCAGCATGAGGAGCTTCGGGCGGGCCATCAGGGCGCGACCGATGGCCAGCATCTGCTGTTCGCCACCGCTGAGCGTGGCCCCGAATTGCCGGCGGCGATCGCGCAGGATGGGGAACTTCTCGAAGACCATCTCCATGTCGCGCCGCGTCTCGGCTCGGTCGGACCGGCCGTACGCGCCCATCTCGAGATTCTCCTGGACCGTCATGCGGGTCAGGATGCCGCGGCCTTCCTGCACCTGCAGGATTCCGAGACGCACGATCTTGTCCTCGGCCATGCCGCGCAGGTTTCGACCTTCGAAGAGCACGTCCCCGCTGCTCGGCGTCAAGATGCCGGAGACGGTCCGCAACAGAGTCGATTTCCCGGCGCCGTTGGCACCGATGAGCGCGACCACTTCGCCCTCGTTGACCTCCAGGCTGACGCCGCGCAGGGCGGGGACGGCTCCGTAGCCGACGTGCATGAGGCTCACCCGCAACATGGCCCCTAGTCCTCCGTGCCGAGATAGGCTTCGATGACGCGCGGGTCCTTCTGAATCTCCGGCGCGGAGCCTTCGGCGATCTTCTCGCCGAAGTTCAGCACGGTAATGACGTCGGAAATCTTCATGACCACCGACATGTCGTGCTCGATGAGCAGGATCGTCTTGCCTAGTGCCTGGATCTGTTTGATCAGCTCGTCGATTTCGTCGGTCTCGCGGGGATTCATGCCGGACGTCGGTTCATCCAGGAGCAGGAGGTCCGGATCGGTGGCCAGGGCGCGCGCCACCTCCAGTCGCCGCTGCTCCCCAAAGGGTATCGTCGTGGCCGGAGCGTCGCGCCGATGGCTCAGACCGATGAACTCGAGGAGTTCCTCGGCGCGCCGGGCGATGGCGCCTTCCTCGGCCAAGGGCCCGAGCCGGAAGAACATGCGCAGCAAGCCGGCGTGGGTGCGGCAATGGCGGCCGACCATGACGTTCTCCAGCACCGTCATCTGCGGAAAGAGCCGGATGTTCTGGAAGGTACGACTCATGCCCAGCGCCGCGCGCTGGTGGGACTTCACCCCATCGAGTGGCCGCCCCTTGAACGCAATCGTGCCTTCGTCGGGAGCATAAAGTCCGGTGACGCAGTTGAAGAGTGTGGTCTTTCCGGCGCCGTTTGGTCCGATGATCGCATGGATCGTCCCGGGCTCGATGCGCACGTCCACCCGGTTGACGGCGAGCAGACTGCCGAACCGCTTGGTGACCTGGTGTGCCTCAAGGAGCGCCATGCGTCCCCTCACCCTTCGCCGCGCGCCGGGCGAAGGAACGCCCGGGGTAGCAGGGGCGCACGGCCATGCGCCCCTGCCGCGGGCCTTGCCCTTGCGTTTACCGGAGGCTCAACGCCGCCGCCTTCCCGTCGCCGACGGGGACGAACTTGCCATGCTGGATCTGGATCAATGTCCCCTTCTTGATCGCGTCGCCGGCGTGCTTGCCATTGGCCATGTCGACGATGGTGATCTTGCCATCCGCACTGGTGAGGCCGGGGAAATCCTTGACGGTGGCCAGCGCCTCGCGAACCTTCTTGCGATCGGCGTCCAGGGTCTTCGGCGTGTTGGCGATGTTGGCCTGCTTGATGGCGTGGGCGAGCATCTTCATGGCGTCGTAACAATTCGCGGCCGGCCAGTGTGGGGTCTCGTTGGGGACCTTGGCGAGCAGCCGTCTGACGTAGCTCTGGTTCATCTCAGTCGTCGCGTCTTTGTCGTAGGTCGCATTGTGGACGGCCCCTTCCGAGGCGCGGCCGGCGTTCTCGACGATGCGCGCGTTCCCGAGGCCGACGCCTCCGACCCACAACACCTTGAGGTCTTGCTTTTGCGCTTCCTTCATCATGTTAGCCGCTTCCACCCAGGTGCCGCCGACGGCGATCATGTCGGGGGCTTTCGCCTTGATCTTGGTAATGTGGGCGCTGAAGTCGGTGTCGCCGGTCACGTAGTCGACGTCCTCCACCACTGCGATGCCGACTTCCTTGAGTCTCGGACGGAACGTGTCGTGCCCGAGGCTCTTCGAGTACGCGTCTTTGATGTCGGTCAGGATGGCGGCCTTCTTCACCCAGGGGTAGTTGTCCTTGACCCACTTGAGGGTCAAGGGGACGAGGACGTTCTCGTCGACGGTGTTGCGGAACGCCCACATGTAGGGCGCGGACACGCCGGGCTTCGTCGACGTCGGCGAGAAGCAGAGGATCTTGGAGCGCTCGCAGATGGGAAACACCGCTTCGGCCTCGGCGCTCCACTGTGGTCCGTGGGCGGCGACGATCTGGTCCTTGTCGATGAGCTGGCGCGCCAGTTGGATGGCGAGGGCATTGTCGCCCTCCGTGTCCTTCGTGATCATGGTGAGCTTCCGCCCACCGATGCCGCCCGCGGCGTTGATCTCCTCCACCGCCACTTCGGTGGCGGCACGGCTCTGAACACCGTAGCTGGCGCCCTTCTTGGTGAGGGGCACCATGAAGCCGACGACGATCTCATCGCCGAAGGCGTGGGCGACCGCGGGCAGGGCGAGAAGCACGACGAGACCGCAACTCAGGAGTCTATGAGCTTTTCTCAATTACGTTTCCTCCTCACCGTGAAACAACAGCGAACAGCGATCGGAGGCTGCACAGCGAGGTCCGAACCGTCATCACCTCCTTTTGCCCGCGGCGTCGACCGCGGCTCACGCGGGGGTCGCCTGCCTGGCACGGAACCAGCGACGCACGTTGAGCGTGTCCCGTCCGAGGATGCCCTGGGGGCGGAAGATCATCACCAGGATGACGATGCTGCCCCAGACTTCCCAGCGCCAGTCCGCCAGGAACTGCAGGGCGGTCGACAGGTACGTGATGATGAAGGCGCCGAGCAGGGGGCCGTAGAAGACGTCCATGCCGCCCAGTACCATGTACATGGCGATATCGACGCTTCGCTTGAAGTCGAAGTTGTCGTACTGGATGAACACGGCGTGGTGGGCGTACAGCCCGCCGCCGACCCCGGCGACGAAGGCGCCCGTCGAAAACGCCATGAGCTTGGCGCGCGTCACGTTTACGCCCATGGCCTCGGCCGCGGTCTCGTCCAGCTTGACCGCTTCGAACGCGCGCCCCATGCGCGAGTGGCGCAGGCGCGCCAGGAAGATGATCAGGAGCACCAGGAACCCGAACACGTACCACAGATTCGTATAGGGAAAAATGCCCCGGATCCCTTCGGCCGCCCCCGTGGGCGTGAAATTGAGGAAGAAGACCTCGACGACCTGCGCGAAGGCGAAGGTGACCAGCGCGAGGAGCAAGCCCCGCAGCCGGAGCACGGGCACGCCGACGAGGAAGCCCACGAGGCCGGCCCCCAGCCCGGCCAGGAGCAGGGCGACCGGGAACCAGACCCCCGCGTAGAGCGTCAGAACGACGGCGATGTGTGCGCCGATGGACATGAAGCCGGCTTGCCCGAAGGACAATTGCCCGACCGTCATCGGGAGGAACATGCTCAGTCCCATGATCATGTTGATCCCGATCGTGATGAGGTCGGCCTCCCCGAGGGTGAACAGGCCGGTGAAGATGCTCGCGAGAGAATCGATCACCACCCGCATTGGGTGCTCCCTTCTACCTGCCCGCTTCGATCTGCAGGCGACTGCCGAACAGCCCCGACGGCTTATAGAGGAGGATCAGGATGAGGATGCCGAAGGCAAACCCGTCCTTCCAGGCGGGCACGAGATAGGCGACACTCATCGTCTCGATCATGCCCAGGATCAGCGCCGCCACCATGGCCCCGACGATGTTCCCCGACCCGCCGAAGAGCATGATCGTCAGGCCCTTGAGGCCCAGGTTGACCCCCATCAGCGGCGTGATGTTGTAGGCGAGCCCGATCAACACCCCCGCCGCTCCCGCCAGGGCCGAGGCGATGCCGAAGGTCCACACCGTGATCCAATGCACATTGACGCCCAGCAACCGCGCCGTCACGGTGTTCTCGGCACAGGCGCGCATCGCCTTGCCCATCTGCGTCTTCTCGACGAAGAAGTAGAGGCCGACCATCAGGACGACCGACGCGCCGATGATGAACATCTGCACATAGGTGATCCGGAAGACCCCGAGCTGCAGATCGTATGCCTTGAGTTGATCGAACATCTGGACGGGGAAACTGCGCTGCTCGGAACCGAAGAGCTTCACGGCCGCTTCCTGCAGCACGAAGGCCACCGCGATGGTCGTGATCAGGGGGGTGATATGCAACTGCTTGCGCCCGAGCGGCCGGAAGGCGATCAACTCCACGATGATGCCGACGATCCCCGCGCCGATCATTGCCGCGATCAGCACGACCCAGACGGGCAGCACACCCACCTGCGACATGGCGACGAGCACCAGGGTCAGCCCGACATACGAGCCGATCATCGCGACTTCCCCGTGCGCCAGGTGCAACAGATTCAGCACGCCGAAGATCAGCGTATAGCCGATAGCGACGAGGGCGTAACTACCGCCCAGCATCAGCCCATTGATGACCTGCTGGATGAACGTCACCAGCATTCCTTGCTCCACTCTCCCTGCGCGCGGCCCTCGTCCGACCCCTCGGGCGCTTCCCCGTGCCCTCGGTCAGAAGGCCTGCCCAACAGGGCTCCCTAGTCCTCGACGGGTGTGCCTTTGTAGCACACTGGGTCGACCGAGTAAACACGGAGAATGTTGGCGCCCGTCATCTCCCCGATTTGTTGCCCAGCGCGTCAATCTTCTCCTGAATCGCCTGCAGATTGGCATCGTGCCGCAGGGCCTGGCGGTACGCGGCGAGCGCCTGCTCGACCTGTCCGAGCGCCTCATGGCTGGCGGCGAGATTGGCGTAGGCGACGGCGTAGTCCGGAGCCTGCGCGATGGCCTGGCGATAAGCGGTGAGGGCCTCGCGGTAGCGCCGTTGCTGGTGGTACACGAGGCCGAGATAGTTATAGGCGCGGGGGTTCGCGGGGTCGAGGGCGATCGCGCGGCGCAGGGCGTCTTCGGCCTTGGCGTGGGCTCTCAGGGAGGTGTAGGCGAGGCCGAGGAACAGGTGGGCGGCGGCATCGGCGGGCTGCCATGCGACGGCCTGTTGCAGCGCGGCAACGGCAGCGTCGGCTTCGTCGCTTTTGAGGTAGCGGAGGCCGAGCTGATAGTAGCTGCTGGCGCTGTGGGGATCGATGGCGAGCGTCTGGCCCGCGCCCAGGGCGAGGACGACTGGATCGCCCCGCGCGATGGCGGTCTTGATGGCGAGCTTCTCGTAGTTGTTGCGCGCCTGGGCGTTACCCGGCTCCAGGCCGAGCCCCTGGTTGTAGACCCGCAGGGCGTCAGCGTCGCGCTCCTCCACCTCGTAGTAGTGGGCCAGGGTGAACAAACCCTCAGGCCGGTTCGGCGCCAGGGCGACGACCTTTTCGAAGCACTCGATGGCCCGATCGGTCCGCCCGTCACTGGCGTAGAGCTCGCCCAACCGCGCGTGAGCCGTCGGATCGTCCGGACGCTCCTTGGCGCGCCGCGAGCGCTCGACCAGCTCGATGCTGTCCTCGACGAGACGCGCCAGGTCGGGGCGTAGACGCCCGGCCTCGCGATAGGCGGCGATCGAGGCGTCGAAGCGCTCCTGGGCCGCGTAGTTCACGCCGAGATGGATGTAGGCGACGGCGTGGCGGGGATCGAGCGCCAGCACCTGCTGGAAACGCCGAATGGCCTCGTCGTATTCCCGCTCGTTCCAGGCGATGTAGCCGAGCCGGCTGAGGCTCTTGATGTCGCCGGGGTCGCGTTCGAGCATCGCGAGGGCCTGTCGCTTGTGCGCCGCTCCGACGCCGAGCGCGAACTTGATGCCTTCGTCCTCGGGGTCGAGCTTGAGGGCCTTGCGATACTCGCGGGTGCCCTCCTGCAACTGGCGCCGCCAGTGTGCGAGGTAGCCGCGGAAGATGTAGCGGGAGATGCGCCCCTGCGCGGCCAGCCGCTCGCGGGCGCGCTCCCGCTGCTCGGGGGCATCGGGTCCCGGAAAGATCAGCAGAGGCGTGACATCGTCGGCGAAGCGCGCCAGCTCCGCGAGGTTTTCCTCTACGGGGTCGTGCCAGGAGACGCCGTAGAACTCCACGTACGGATGGTCGTAGCTGTTGAGGCGCGTGCTCCCCGCCGTATAGCGCCGCAGGGTGTCCGCCCGCATCGTGAAGCTCTCCAGGAATTGCCACGGCGTGGCCACGTGCACTTCGGCGAGGTCGCGCTGAATGGCGGGAGTGCGAAAGTGGGCCTCGAGCCGCGCCATGTGGATCTGCAGTGGATCGAGGGTGCCGAGCAGCAGCGTGTACCCCTTGAAGCGGTTCAGCCACATGGTGGCGTGGGGATAGACGTGCTGGAACGTGCGCGCGATCATCTTCAGGCTGGCGTTGTCGACCTGGTGATAGGGCAGCCACTGCACGAAGATGCCCCCCGGCTTCAGCACCCGCCGGCTCAGCTCGTAGAATTCCCGCGTGTACAGATTGCCGTTGCCCGCGTGCTTGGGATCGAGGGTATCGACCGACACCACGTCGTAGGTGTGGGGCGTCACCAGGAGGTAGTTCCGCCCATCGTCGATGGTGACGCGCAGGCGCGGGTCGGCGAGGACCCCGTGGTTCACCTCGGGGAAGAATCGGGCGGCGCGGATCACGCCGGGCACGAACTCGACGAGATCGACATGCTCCAGCGCCTCGTAGCGGGTGAGGGACCAGGCCGTCCCACCGGCGCCGAAGCCGATCACGAGCGCGCGGCGCGGCGCGGCATGCAGCAGCATCGGCAGATGGGCGAGCATCTTCTGCACTTCCGGGTAGTCGTTGACCAAGGCGACGTCCAGATTCGGCGTGCCGGTGCCGGCCACGGACCAGCCGTTGATGCTCAGCAGCTTGCGGTCGTAGACATCGGTCGCGACTTTCACGACGCCCGCGATGTCTTCCTCGTAGTCGAGCACCTCTTTCTCCGGCTCCCCGGCGATGTCCGCGAACCGCAGGCGTGGTGTGGCGACCATGACGACGACGAAGACGCCCAGCGCGCCGCCGTAGAGCAGGCCCTGCCGGAGGCGCGGGTAGCCGCTGGATGCCAGCAGGACGCCCCCCACCCCCACGCTGACCAGCGCGGTGAGCCCGAGGCTCTGAGTCATCCCCAGGAGGGGGATGGCCACGAAGCCGCTCACCCACGCGCCCGCGATGGCGCCGAGCGTATTGCAGGCGTACGCGTTGCCCACGCTGCGGCCGACCACCCGTGGCCCGCGCGCCACGATCTTGTTCACGAGCGGAAACATCCCACCCATGCAGATGGTGGGCGGCAGGATCACGACGAAGGTCTTCAGAAAAGTGAGCCAGAGTGGCGTACCCCAGTAGGCATTGCTGAATCCCTCCAACCAGGAGTCGAGACTGTAGAACAGGCGCCCCAGGATGACGATGGTCAGCACCCCGTAGACGCCGATGCCGGTTTGTAACGCGCCGAGCAGCGCCAGTGTGTTCCGCCGCTGGTCGCTGAGCCGCGCGAAGAGGGCACTCCCGACGGCGAGCCCGCAGAGGAAGGTCGTCAAGACGGCGCTGAACGCATACGCCGAGTTGCCGATGAAAAAGGTCAGGGCGCGCGTCCAGAGCACCTCGAAGGACAGCGCCGTACACCCGGACAGGGCAAAGCTCCACAGGACCCGGCGCACGATCTTCTCGTCATAGACAACTGCCGCGTGCGGCGCATCCCCCGGCGTGCTCAGGGGCGTCTCGGCCAAGCGTGCCGCCTCCTCCATCCGCCGCCGTCCGACCCACACCACCAGGGCAATCGCCAGATTCAGCGCCGCGCCGATCCACACCGTTCGGGACAGGCCCACCCGGCCGAGCAACACGTAGCCCGCTACGAAGCAGCCCACCACGGCGCCACCCGTGTTGAGCGCGTAGAGGGTCCCGACGCTCCACCCCAGGGCGGCGTCGTTGCGCACGATGCAACGGCTCAGCACCGGCAAGGTCGCGCCCATCAGGCTGGTGGGCACGCACAGCAGGGTGAAGGCGAGAAGAAAACGCACCAGGCTGAAGAGCCAGAAGACGCCCGCCAGATGCTGGTGCAACCAGACGTACAGAGGCGTCAGGGCCTGCAAGGCCACGGGCAAGAGGACCGCGCTGAGGGCGATGCTCGCCTCGAGGCCGGCGTAGAGAGCGAGGACGCGCGGACGGCGATCGACATACCGGCCGCACCAGAGGCTGCCCAGGGCGAGGCCGGTCATGAACGACGCCAGGACGGTGCTCACCGCCAGCACCGTGTCGCCGAACAGCAGGTGCAGCATGCGCGTCCAGCTTACTTCGTAGAGCAGCCCGCTGATCCCGGACAGGAAGAAGAGCGCGAGGAGCAGGCGACGCCAGATGTTTGCAAGGGGGCCAGACAGGACGGTGCTTCCGACGCTCATGCTCGGGTTGGCAGCAGGTTGATGCTGCTCATGCCTCCTCCACGGCCGCGGCCGCCACGTGCGGGCAATCCTGCCCCCAACACAGGCGTGCCGTCAAGGAACCGTATCGCGCCGCGCCGTACGTGCAGGACAGCTGGAAGGGATTGCTGCTCGTGGTCGGGATCGGTCGTGTCCCGACTGTGGTGGAAATAGCGGCTCAGCTTCCGGTCACTCTATAACTTGATCCGCCCGCAGCAGTATCGACGGCGGAATCGTGACGCCGAGCGCCTTCGCGGTCTTCATGTTGATGAGACCGCCGCCCTCGAGAACTGCTGGGTTACCGAGCATTGTCGCTAGCCGCTCGCGGATCGCGAAGTCCGCAATCTGCTTCGTGTGGCCAACGATCAGCGCATCCTCGACGATGAGGAGCGCATCGGGACGCTCCCTGGCGATCAGCTCAAAGGCGCGCTCGAAGTCCTTCGCGTCCTCCACCTGCCGGGATTGGAGCTGGACTCCCAGCGTTCGGGCCGCCTCCCGAGTCTCTCTCCACGCGGCCGCGTTGGCGGGATTAGCGGAATTCCAGAGAACGGCCAAGCGGGACAGCCGCGGCATCATCTCCTTGACCAGCTGAACCCGTTTCGCGCTGAGATCTGGAGCCTGTGTGGTGAGCCCAGTGATGTTGCCGGCCGGCCGGGCCAGGCTCGCAACCAGCCCGGCGCGCACCGGATCGATCGCGGAAAGAATGACGATGGGGATAGTCTGGGTCACGCTCCGCGCGGCGAGGGCGGCGGGCGTCGTCC
>Ga0070707_100003023_pt1 | contig 15953 bp, 8 predicted proteins | sample KBSK5502metaG_FD_65468 | JGI IMG/M metagenome (GOLD analysis project Ga0070707, IMG submission 65468) | Corn, switchgrass and miscanthus rhizosphere microbial communities from Kellogg Biological Station, Michigan, USA - KBS K5-50-2 metaG | ecosystem: Host-associated > Plants > Roots >... | reverse complement strand
GACAGTGGCTCGTCGAACAGGAAGACCTGTGGTTGCCGCACGATCGCGCGGCCGAGCGCCACTCGTTGCCGCTGCCCGCCGGAGAGCTGCTTCGGCTTTCGCGCCAGCAAGTCACCGATGCTCAGGAGCTCCGCGGCTTCTTCGACCCTGGCGTCGATCGTCGCCCGCGGCAGCTTCCGCAGCTTGAGCGCGAACCCGAGGTTCTCGCGGACCGAAAGGTGTGGATACAAGGCGTAATTCTGGAAGACCATCGCGATGTCCCGGTCGCGCGCCGGAATGTCGTTGACGATGCGGTCGCCGATCCGGATGGTCCCCGCCGAGAGGGACTCCAGTCCCGCGACCATCCGGAGCGTGGTGGTTTTTCCGCAGCCGGACGGTCCCACCAGCACGAGAAACTCCCCTTCGCCGACCTCGAGGTCGATGCCATGGACGGCGACGTGAACCGCGCCCTTGTCCTGGTATATCTTTCGGACGCCTTCCAGCACTACTCTGGCCATGGGAACGCCCTTCGCCGATGACTCAGGAATATCGATTCCCCGCCGGTTTCCTCTGGGGGGCAGCCACCTCCGCGTACCAGATCGAGGGCTCTCCCCTCGCGGACGGAGCGGGCCCCAGCATCTGGCACCGCTTCGCGCATACTCCCGGCGCCATTGAAACCGGCGAGACCGGAGACGTCGCGTGCGATCACTACCGGCGCTCCGACGCCGACGTCGCCCTCATGCACGATCTGGGACTCACCGGGTACCGATTCAGCATTTCGTGGAGCCGGGTTCTGCCCGCCGGACGGGGGACCGTCAACGAGCCGGGGCTCGCCTTCTACGACCGGCTGGTGGACAGTCTGCTCGCCCGGGGGATCGCCCCGGCGGCGACGCTGTATCACTGGGATCTTCCCGCCGCGCTGGATGACCAGGGTGGATGGCTGAATCGCGACGTCGCCGGATGGTTTGCCGAATATGCCGGCATCGTGGTCCGAAGACTCGGTGACCGTGTGGCGCTCTGGGCAACGATCAACGAGCCCTGGGTGGTCAGCGATGCCGGGTACCTTCACGGCACCCACGCCCCGGGCCATGCCAGCCTGTCCGAGGCGCCCCTTGCGAGCCACAACCTGCTTCGCGCCCATGGCACCGCCATGCAGGCCATTCGCTCGGAGGGGGGCAAGCAGGCGGGCCTGGTGGTGAATCTCGAGCCCAAGTATCCGGCGTCGGACCGGCCGCTCGACCTGGCGGCAACCCGCCGGGCCGACGCCTACATGAATCGTCAGTTCCTCGATCCGGTTTTTCTCGGGTGCTATCCCGAAGAAATGTCCGAGATCTTCGGCGCGGCCTGGCCGGCGTTCTCCGCGGAGGATCATGCGCTGATCTCCCAGCCCCTCGATTTTCTGGGAATCAACTACTACACCCGCGGGGTGATGCGCGACGACCCGAAGGAGCTGCCGCTCCGTGCCTCGCGAGTTCGTCAGGACGGACACCTCCACACCACGCTCGACTGGGAAGTCTATCCCGAAGCCCTCACCGAGGTGCTGCTCTGGGTGCGCGACCGCTACGGCAGCGTGCCGCTCTACATCACCGAGAATGGCGCCGCCTTCCCGGATCCAGAGACCGTGGAGTCTCCGCTCCTCCCCGATCCGCTCCGGGTGCAGTATCTGGGAGACCATTTGCGTGCCGCACATTCTGCAATCGGAAAAGGCGTGGACGTGCGCGGATATTTCGCGTGGTCGCTGCTCGACAATTTTGAATGGAGCGCGGGGTTCTCGAAGCGGTTCGGCCTCTACCATGTGAATTTCGCGACCCAGCGCCGCACTCCGAAGGCCAGCGCGCGCTATTACGCCGACGTGATCGGTACTCATGGCGAGGTGCTCGGGGCCGGCCGGTAGCGGGGACCCGCATCCGGCCCGAGATCGACATGGACACGATGGGTCCGTCCATCGGATCGAAGCTCCACCAGCACCGATCCATCCTCAACATGAAGCCGCAGTCCTTCCCCGCGAGCGGTGGTCGCCCCCTCGGTCCTTGTCACGATGATGTGATACCTGGTGCTGCCGTCGGGAAGCCGGTATTGCACCGAGAAGCCCGGCCAATCGGGGGGAATGCAGGGACAGAGCACCAGGGTGTTACCGTCGCGAATCGTCACGCCGAGAATGGACTCGAGCGCGACGCGGAACATCCACCCCGCCGAGCCGGTGTACCAGGTCCATCCCGCGCGTCCCAGGTGCGGCGCCGTTCCGTATACGTCGGCCGCGACGACGTACGGCTCCCCTTGATAGACCTCGATCCCCCGGGCTGAATCCCCGTGCCGGACCGGATTCAGGAGCTCGAACAGCGGCGCGGCACGATCACCCCGGCCCGCCTCGACCAGCGCGCGCACCGCCCAGAGGGCCGCGTGGGTGTACTGGCCGCCGTTTTCCCTGACGCCAGGCAGATATCCCTTGATGTAGCCGGGATCGTGCGGCGTCCGGTCGAAGGGCGGTGTGAGCAACCGGATGAGCCGCGCCGGCTCGTCCACCAGGTATCGCTCCATGGCGTCGAGCGCGAGCTCCGCGCGCTCGCGGGGCGCGGCGCCGGACAGGACCGACCAGGCCTGGGCGATGGCGTCGATGCGGCACTCCTCGTTCTGGGAAGAGCCGAGGGGGGTGCCGTCGTCATAGTATGCCCGGCGGTACCACCCGCCGTCCCAGCCGCCTTCATTGAGCGCGATCCCGAGAGCCGCCTGATACTCGCTGTAGCGCGAGACACGCGCCCGGTCCTGCCGCTTCCGGCAAATCGGCACGAACTTCCCGAGGATACCGAACAGGAAGAACCCGAGCCAGACACTTTCGCCTCGCCCGCGTCTCCCCACCCGGTTCATCCCGTCGTTCCAGTCCCCCGTGCCCATCAGAGGCAGTCCATGCCTGCCGCGTGTCAGCGACCGGTCGATCGCGCGGCAGCAATGCTCGTACACGCTCGCGGCAGTTCCCGCGTCGGCAGGCTCGAGGAACAGCTCGTCCTCATCCTCCGGAAGCGGCGGTGCCGCCAGGAATCCGGCGCTCTCGTCGAGGACCGAAGCATCTCCCGTGGTTGCCACGTAGAACTCGGTGACGAACGGCAGCCACAGAAGGTCGTCGGAAAAACGGGTGCGGATCCCCCTGCCCGCGGGCGGATGCCACCAGTGGAGCACGTCGCCCTCGACAAACTGGCGACCGGCGTGGAGAACGATCTGCGTCCTGGTGAGATCGGGGCGGTGATAGACCAGCGCCGCCGCATCCTGCAGCTGGTCCCGGTAGCCGAAGGCGCCGCCGGACTGATAGAAGGCGGAGCGGGCCCACATCCGGCAGCTCAGGTTTTGATAGGACAGCCATCCATTCACCATCAGATCCATCGCGGGCTGCGGCGTCTCGACCTTTACCGCGGAGAGCAGCGTCATCCAGAAGGACTGGACTCCCGCCAGCGCCGCATCGACCAGTTCGGGCGAACCGAAGCGGGCAGCGAGTGTAGCGGCCGCGGCCTCATCCTCCACCTGGCCGAGTAAGAAGGTCCACTCGCCCGTTGCACCGGGAGCAAGCTCCGCCCGAAGCTGCAACGCAGCGCAGGGATCGAATCCGGTACCGGTCCGCCCGTCGAGGCGCTCGATGGATCCGAGCGCTTCGGGCGCCTCGGTACTCCCGAAGCGGCCCAGGTACGCTTCACGATCCGCGGTAAAATGCAGGCCGCCTTCCGCCGGACCGGACGCGGCGGCAAAGGCTACCCTGTCTCCGAAATCCACGCTGCCGGGATGCCTGGCCAGGAGGAGGCTTCCTCCCTTCGCACTTTCGGTGACAATTCCGGTCACGGTTTCGGCGCGGGCACCGCCGAGCACCCACTCGGCGAAGTAGAAGACAGAGAGGCGCCGGACGGTGAGGCTCCGATTACGCACCCGGAGCCTGATGACCTTGACCGGTTCCTTCACCGGCACGAACGCCATGACGTCCTGCTCGAGCTCTGCCGATGAGTGTCGCCATCTGGTGTATCCGAACCCATGGCGCACTTCATACGCTCCCGAACCGGGTGTCGGCCCGGGAGTCGGTGACCAGAAGAGCCCGGCATCCTCGTCGCGGATATGCAGGCACTCGGCCGCGGGATCGGCCACCGGGTCGTTGAACCAGGTCGTGAGCCGATTCTCCCGGCTGTTCTCACACCAGGTGAACCCGAGTCCTCGCTCGGACGCGATGAAGCCGGCGCTCTCGTTGGCGATCACGTTGCACCAGGGCAACGGCGGCAGGCGGAGCCCGCCCGGGGTACGGTCGAGCCGTATGACGTATTCGTTGCCGTCGGCCGAGAACCCGCCGAGTCCGTTGAAGAATGCCAGCGGCTTGGAAGCCGCGGACGCGGCGTCGATTCCGCGAGCGGGGTGAAATCGGCGGGGAATCGGCGCGGCGAGCTCGACCAGAGCTCCGAGCCGGCGGTCCAGGGGAAAAACGGCGTCTGATGCGCCGGTCGCGGCGGAGACGAGCAATCGCTCGACCGCGTCGCGATCGGTTCCCACCGCAAGCACTGTCTCCACCCGAACGGATGCTCCCGGCTCGAGCGCCAGCTCGCAACGCAGCGACAGCACCGGGTCCAGCACGTTTCCGGTCGTTCCCGAAAGCATCGCGCCCTGCTCCAGTGCCCGGGGATTCCGGAGTGATCCGCCGCGCCCGATGAAGCGGGCGCGATCGGTCTCCCATTCGAGCGCACCGTCTCCCAGCAGCGCGTGCCCGAGCACGAGCACCGGCTCGTCGGGGCTCCGGGGCCGGCGCCGCGCCAGGAGTGCGCGATGCCCCGGCAGATATTCCGTCTGGATGAACAGCTTCGAAAACGCGGGGTGGCTCACGGCCGCGGCGGGAAGGTCGAGCGCGACCTCGATGCACGTGGTGAGCTCCAGCCGGCGCGCCTGCTGGCTTCGATTGGTAATGGTGTGGCGCCGCCATTCGATGTCGCGCGTAGAGTCCACCGCGATCTCGGTGACCAGCGCGATATCCTCATCCTCCCGTGCGAGCATGACCAGGCCGGTCGACGAGCGGGCCTGATAGGCGTCGGCCGGTCGCTGCACCGGCTGGTGCCCCGCGGACCAGTACCGTCCCGTTTCCAGGTCTTTGAGATAGAGAAACCAGCCTTCCCCTTCCCTGGTCGGGTCGGCGGTCCAGCGGGTCAGCAGGATGTCGCTCAGGGAGGAGTAGCCGGCGCCGGCAGCCGTGACGAGAACACGGTAGCGGCCGTTGCTGAGAAGATGGCCGCCGGTCATCGCTGGAAACGGATGCGCGCGGGCACCGCGTAGAGGAGCACTCCGCCATCGGGCCGGAGGATGGCGTCTCGACCATCCACGGTCGCGCGCGCCACTGGGCCGCTTCCGGGAGGCAACAGCAGGATGCCTCCTGGCGGGGGCCGCAGTCCGCCGTCGATCGTGACGGTGACTGCATTCTCCTCGCGCCGTGCGGTGTAGGAAAGCGGACCCCACCAGGTGCTCAGGCCGCGAACCGTCACGCCGCTGTCGGCGAGCCAGGCGTCGGGAATGCCGGCGCCGAGGACCAGCGTGCTGTCGGCCTCCCGCTCATAGACGAAGAGGTCGGCAACCGAACGCAGGAAATCCGATCCGACCCAGGTGTGCGGAAGGTCACCGATGAAACGGGGTGCCCTCGGCTGGTGCCACACGACCTCGGGCCACTGGTTCCAGGCCGGCGGTTCCTGGTCGGCCATGAAGCCGTCGAGCAGCTCGAGTGCGCGATCCTTCCACCCCATGCGGAGCAGGGTTCCAACCGCGCGAAGCTCGTACGGCGTGTAGGCCTCCCAGCGCGCCGCGGAGTCGCGTCTGGCCGCCGCCTGCTCCCAGTATCTCTCGAACGTTCGGTTGAGCGCCGCGCGCGGAAGCCGTTCCAGCTCCCCACCGGGCGATACCGCGATCGTGGTCGATGTCGCGTCGAAGTCGCCCAGATCGGCCGCGCCCGGAATGAAATCGATCGCGTGCCGGCGCAGCGCCTCATCGATCGAGGTGTAGAGGTCGCCGGAGAATTCGTCGCGAATGGCGGCGATGCGCTCGGCCTCCTGCCGGCGACCCAGCACTCCGGCCATCGCGACGGCATCCTTGAATCCTCGCAGCGCGAAGAAGTCATCCCAGTAGGAGTGCATCGGCTTGGCGGAGTAGCCCTCGTGACTGATCGAGGGAGGCAGGAGCCCGAAAAAGACCCGGTTCCCGGGTGTCCGGTACTCGGAGGTCCGCCGCGTTTGTCTCAGCGAATCGAGGTAGGCGACCGCCGCTTGCACCCGGGGCCAGAGCTGCTCCAGGAGCGCGCGATCTCCGGTATGGCGGAAGTATTCCATCACGAGGTAGATGAATTCGCCGTGACTGTCGTGCTCCGGCACCGGATCGGCGCCACGCCGGTCCACGCAGCAGGGAATCTTTCCGTTGGGATACTGGAATCCCGCGTACCAGAGAATGAAGTCCCGAACCACCTTCGTGTGGCCGAAGCGGAGCAGCGCCGCCCCGGTCAGGGCACCGTCGCGGATCCAGGAGCGCTCGTACGACCGCGAGCCGGGTTGCAGCGCGGGGCCGTCGCGATTGACGAGGATGTAGCCGATCGTGCTCGCGATCGTATTCGCGACATGACTCCCCGAAGGGGGCAGGCGGATCACCGAGCGGTCGAGGGTCGTGCTCCACCGCGTGACGGCGTCAGCGAGCGCGCGATCGACGACGTGCTGACCGACTGCCCGGAGGCGGCTCGCCCGGCCGCTCCCAAGTGGAATCTCGATCGCACGGGTCGTCGATTCACCGGGGGCGAGCGTCACCGGCCACGCCAACGCACCCGAGGCGGCGCCGAACGGGTCACGGACCGCGGTACGCCTGGGGAGCGCGCCGCGCCGGAGGAATTCCACGATGTCGCCCTCGCCGAACGGTACCGCACCGAAGCCGGCTCCCGGGCCGATCGGAACCACGGCACCATGTGCATTCACCAGGACGCTCCGGCCGTCCCACCGGAGCGAGTCGATGCGAGTCACCCCTCCGGGTGTCCCGAGGAACTGCCATGGTGGGTTCACCTGGAATGGACGAATGGCGACGTAGAATGTCCCGCGAAGCGGCGTGCGTCCGCGGTTCATCAGCCGGTATCGCCCCACCACGCTCGAACCGGTGTCGGTTCCCACGGCAAACGCGGTCACGGTGAGCGCAGCGTCAGCGGCCTGCCACTCTACCGAGGGAATGGGAAGCCGGGACTGCTCCAGGGACACGCTCGAGCGCGCGTCGTTCCAGGTGAGCAGGTGTCCGTCCGCCAGACGGAAGAACGGCTCCGCGGAGAATCCCGCGCTTCCCGCTTCGATCGCACCATCCTCGTTGAGCAGCGCCTCTTCTCGCGCACCGTCGATTCCGACGACGGTCCAGTCGGCCCGCTCGTGCCGGAAGTACCGGGGAAAGCTGCCTCGTTCGGCGTCGGCGGCCACGGCGGTGAAAAAGGCGTTGCGGGAGGCGGCCCACTCGAGCGGCTCGATCCGGAGCTCCCGGACGCCGGCTCTCGCCGCGCCGCTCGGGTCGTTCGTGCCGCCAACCTCGAGGCGCAAATAGCGTGATTCTGTATCGGGCAGATAGAGGTAGTCCCTGGGGCGGAGCCCGGCGGGGCGGCGGGCGACTTCGCGCCAGTGCCGCGCGTCATCGGAGATCCGCACGACATACGACGGGGCTTCACGTCCAGGACTCCAGAGGATCGTAAGGCCCCCGTACTCGCGGTTCCGCTGAAAATCCAGCGTCACCGTCGATCGGGGCGTCGCCGGTTCCCAGCTCGTCGCGGTATCCCCATCGAGGAGCGCCGAGAGCGGGTGACCCGGCCTCGCCGCAGTGCCGGTGAGTCGCGGGGTCAGATCGTACGGGCCGAGCTCCGGCGCCGGTGTCAGCGCGAGCTCATCGAGCCAGACCGTGCCCTTCCCTCCGCCTCGACCTGCCGTGACGACGAACTCGATGGCGGCGACGGTATCGGGCGCACCGCCGCCTCGCGGGCCCCAGGCGAACGAGATCTGCCTCTTGCGGACGATGATCCGCTTCCAGGTGCCGTCGAAGACCCGGTCGCGCTCGGTGTACCACCAGACATTTTCCCCGCTCCGGTCGACCAGCTTGAACTCGAGGGTATTGGGGGGCGCCTCCCCTTTGATCCAAAAGGAAAAGGTGTAGTTCGATGGAAGGGGAATCGCGATGGCGCGGCGCGCGATGGCATAGCCGCCACCGCTCGTGAATGAAAAATCGAGCCGCAGGGCGCGGCCGGTGCGCCCCCGGTCGCCGGCCACCCTGAGCTCCACCCCATCGGCCGGATGCGCGGTCCACCGATCGGCCCGTTCGAATCCATCCACCAGCATGGGAGCAGCGGGGGACACGGCCTGCAGCAGCGCGAGGACGACGCCGTTCATCCCTTGACGCTTCCCGCCATGATGCCCTGGATGTAGTAGCGCTGCAGAAACAGGAAGGCCAGAAAAACCGGGAGGACGGTGACCAGCGCACCGCCCATCATCAGCTCGACATCCTGGACGTGCTCCCCCGCCAGGTTGGCGAGCGCGACCGGCAAGGTGTACTTCGAATTATCCGACAATACGATGAGCGGCCACATGAAGTCGTTCCAGGCGCTCAGGAAGGTGAACACGCCCAGGGTGGCCAGCACCGGCCGGAGCGCGGGAAGCACCACCGAGCGGAAAATCCGGAATTCGCTCGCGCCGTCGAGGCGCGCGGCATCGAGCAGATCGTCGGGAATGGACAGGGCGTACTGGCGGACCAGGAAGATGCCGTAGATCGGCGCCAGTACCGGAACCATGGCGCCGAACAGCGTGTTGATCAGCCCCATTTCGCGAAGCAGGATGAACATCGGCAGCATCGCGACCTGGCCGGGAATCACCATGCCGGCGAGCAGCGCACGGAACAGGGAGTCCCTCCCCCGGAATCTGAGCTTCGCGAACGCATAACCCGCCATGCCGGTGATCAACACCGCCAGGACGGTTCCACCCAGCGCGATGCCGAGGCTGTTGAGGAAGTAGCGGCCCAGGTTGTAGCTGGTGAAGAGCGTCCGGTAGTGCTCGAGCGTGGGCGCGTGCGGGAGCAGCGGTGGCGGGGACGAGTTCGCCTCGCCGGGCGCCATGAAGGAGGCCGACACCATCCAGAGGAGCGGAGCGGCCGCGAGGAACGCCGCGACCAGCAGGAGCCCGTTGTAGCCCGCGGTCCTGGCCCGATCGCGAAGGATCATGGCGGCGTACTCCGCCGCAGCTTCAGCTGGAGCAGCGTGCCGCCCAGCGTGAGGAGGAAGAGCAGGACCGCGATGGCGGCGGAGAGCCCCAGCCGCCACCAGCGGAAGCCCTGCTCGTACATCAGGAGCACGAGCGTCGTGGTGCTCTTGAGCGGTCCCCCCTGGGTCATGACGTACGGCTCGCTGAAGATCTGGAACGACGCGATCATCGTCACCACGCCGACGAACACGAACGTGGGGCCCAGCATCGGCAGGGTGATATGGCGGAACCGATGCCATGCGCCGGCGCCATCCAGCTCCGCGGCCTCGTAGAGCTCGTCCGGGATGCTGGTCAGTCCCGCCAGGAACACCAGCATGTTGTAGCCGAAGTTCTTCCAGACCGAGAGCAGGATGATGGAGGGCATCGCCCAGCGCGGATTGCCCAGAAAATCGATCGGGCCGATCCCGAGCAGGCCCAGCCCCGCGTTGAGCAGTCCGTATTGCGGGTGGTAGATGTAGCGCCAGACCAGCGCCACGGCGACGAGCGTCGTCACCCAGGGAGCGAAGAACGCGCTCCGGAAGAAGGGCTTGAACCGGGTGAGCTTCGAATGCACCAGCAGCGCGGCGGCGAGCGAGGCCGCGGCCGAAAGGGGCCCCCCGACCAGGACGAAGTAGAGCGTGTTACGAAGCGCCTTCCAGAAGAGCGGCATCGCCAGCAGATCAGCGTAATTCTTGAGGCCGACGAAACGGGTGCTCCCGAAATCTCCGATGGAGTAGATGTCGAAATCGGTGAAGGAGAGCAGAAAGGCGCTCACGACGGGAACGGCGAAGAACACGCCGATCAGGAGCATGGCCGGTGTGATGAAGCCCCACCCCGCCCGCCCTTCCGACCGGCCTTCGTTGCGGGTCACGGCATCACGGTCGCCCGGCGGGCCTTGAGATACCGCCGTCGCTCCAGCAAGCGGTCGACATCCGCATCCAGCTCGGCCAGCGCCACGAGGGGAGCCTTCCCTCCCCGCACGGCGGCCTCGGTGTGATCCATCACCTTGGTCGTGACTTCCTCCCACTCCGGGATCATCGGCGTGGGAACGGCGCGCTCGAGCTGGATCCGGAACGCCTCCGCTTCGCGGTCGCTCGCGAGCGAGGAATCGGCCCATGCCTCGCGCCGGGCGGGCAGATCACCGGTGAGCCGGTAGAACTTCGCCTGCTGCTCCGGGCGGGAAAGGAAGGCGATCAGCTCGAGCGCAAGCGACCGGTGCCGTGAGGAGCGGAAGACCACCAGGCTCGAGCCCCCCGCGAGGGAGACGCCCGACCTCGCGTCCCCCGGCCCCGGCAGCGGCGCGGTCCCCCACGCATTCGCCAGCTCGGGGGGCAGCCGGCGGCGGAATTCGCCGAGATTCCATGGCCCGGTGATGTACATCGCGAAAGAACCGCGGGCGAATTCCTGGTAGAGATTGGCGATTTCGGTGTTGCTGACCGGGGCCGCCAGCCCGTCGCGGTAGAGTGAGAGCAGAAAGTCGAACGCGCGCGCGTAGGCCGGCTGCCGGAAGGCGCCGAATCCTTCCGCGGTCACCAGGGGAGAGCCCTGCTGAAGCCCGAGGATGGCCATCGGAGGCCATTCGTTGATCGGCAGAAAAATCGGGTAGGCGCCGGTTCCCATCGTGCGCTTCATGGCGAGCATGGCCTCGCGCCAGCCGTCCCAGGTCTCCGGCATCGCCGGATAACCCGCTCGGGCGAGAATGTCCTTCCGATAAAACAGCACCCGGGTATCGACGTACCACGGCACCCCGAACAGGGTGTCGTCCACGACATTTGTCGCGACGATCCCCGTGAAGTAGCTGCTGTCGGGGAGCGCCGTTCCGACCGGCGCGAGCGCGCCGAGGGTGACCATCTCGGGAATCCAGGTGTTGCCCATCTGCGCGAGGTCGGGAGTCGCCCGCCCCACGATCGCGGTGAGGAGCTTCTCGTGTGCCGCGCTCCACGGCATCTGCTGTACCCGGATCCTGGCACCGGGATGCTCGCGGACGAACTCGCGGACCAGCTCCTGGACCACTTCGCCCTCCCGGCCGAACGCCCAGAAGCGGAGGGTGGCGTTGTCGTCGGCGCGGGAGGTGCAGGCCGCGAAAAACGTCGCAAAGGCGCAAAGGCGCAAAGGCGCAAAGCGCCAGCCCTTAGAGCGACGTGCTTCTTTGCGCCGTTCCGCCGTTGCGCCGTTGCGCCATCTCATGGCGCCCCATCCAGCCAGCCGCCCGTGAACCCCGCCCTGCGCAATCCTTGAATCAGATAGGGGCTTTTCCGCATGTATTTCCAGACGAGCTCGGAGCGGTAATTGGCGATCATGGCTACGATGGGCCCCTGGTCGATGCCGAGATAGTCGGTATCGAACCAGCCTTTGCCGGGAAGCAACCGGCCGTGCTGCAGCGGGACATCGGACCACTGCCACGTCGGATTGAAGGCGTCGAGAAAGCCGTATTGCCCGAAGACGCCCTCTCCGTATTGCGATCGCATCGCCAGGATCGCGGGTCCGGCGATCTCCGGGGCGAACGCCATCGAGCTTGCCGCGGCCGTCGGCGCGAGGGTGCCGTCGTCGCGCACTTCGGTGTAGGAAGCGCCTCGCGCGGCGTAGGTGAAGAACCGCCGTGAGATTCCGTTCACCGCGTGATTCACATCCGCGGGACCGTCCGACGCGGTGAGTCCCCAGACGTCGCGGCCGTAACCCGCCCATCCGTCGGGATTCGCGATCGCGTAGCCCCGCTGGGCATAGGTGGCGCGCCGGGAGTTTTCGAAGTAGTCGATGCCCCGGCCGCGCATGTACCCGTCGCGAATGCCGCGAAAATCCACCCAGACCTGCGAGTACTGGTGCCCGAAGAGCGGCGCGAAGCCGACGTGACTCTGCCCGTGGAATTCCCCCCAGGTGTAGGTCTGGGTCCAGGCGTTCCAAGCCTCAGCGGCAATGGGATGCGTCGGAGAGCCGAGCGCCAGAATGTAGACCAGCATGGCCTCGTTGAAGCCGCGCCAGTCCAGCTGGTGGAAGCCGCGCTCGGGATACCAGCCCATCGTCACCAGCGGCGGCCGCGGCTGCGCCCAGGCCCAGTCGGCGCGACGGTAGAGCGAGTCGGCATAAGCACGAATGGCGGGTTCCTGTCCGCCCGGCCGGTCGAAGTACTGCTGGCAGAAGAGCACGCCGGCAAGGAGCAGCGCCGTATCGACGGTGGAGAGCTCGACGGTCTGGAATCGAAGCCCGGAGACCGGATCGAGAAAATGGTAGAAGAATCCCTGGTGGCCTCCGGTGCCCGCGGCCTCGGGGCCCTGCGGGAGCCGGTAGAAGAAGCGCAGGGTGGTGAGGACCCGCTCCGCCGCGGCTTCGCGGGTGACGTATCCTCGCTCGGCCCCGATCCCGTACGCCGTGAGCGCGAAACCCACCGCGGCGATGCTGGAAAACGACTGGGTGGGCCACCGGTCCGGAGTCAAACCGGTGCCGGCGTCGGTGCGCTCCCAGAAAAAGTCGAAGGTGCGCCTGGAGACTGTGTCGAGCAGCGCCTCGATCCGAGGAGTGGAAGGCGCTGGTGCCGTCGTGGTGACGGCCCCGCTGCACGCGAGCAGCGCAACCGTCCCGGCGGAGGCGAGGTACGCGAGGCGACGGCAGTGCGCGACGATCGCGAATCGTGACATGAAACAAGGTAGCGAGCGGCGCCGGGAAATCCCGGCGCCCCCGCATGAACCGATCAGAAACCGACTTCGAGGCCGAACTGGACCCGGCGCGGGTCGGAAATGGTGCACCCCGCCTTGCCGAAGTTCCCGTCACTCGGATTGCCGGTGTTGTAGCAGCCGAGGTTCTGGGTGTTCAACACGTTGAATCCGTCGATCGTGAGTCCGAAGCGATAGGTCCGGCCGAAGCTGAAGTCCTTGCGCAGCCGGAGGTCGAGCATCTTGTACGTCGGCGTATCGAATCCGCCCGGCGTCAGCGGGTTGGTGGTGCCGCCGAACCGGTCGCCCACATCGAGGTTGGTGCCGCTCGCGACGGTAGCGACTCCGCTGAACTGCAGGTCGAGCACCGCCGGCATCCCGATGATCCAGTTGGCGACCACACGGTGCCGTTCGTCGTTGCGTACCTGCTTGGGATAGTCCACCGGATTCGGGAAGCTGAAGTCGTCGTTGAATCCCTGGGTCTGCCGCTTGGCGAGGGTGTAGGCCAGCCCGCCGCCCCATCCGAATTTCGCTCCGCTGCGGTAGGCCCGATCGACCTTCAAGGTCGCCGCGTCGTACCAGGTCTTCCCGGCATTGTCCGCGAAGAGCACGGTGCCGAATCCCGGGATCTGCGTCCCCTGGAAGCACCCGTTCACACCGAACGACCGTTCCGGGCAGGTGAAGTTCGCGTTGGCCCAGTAGAACGTGAAGGTGTTGCTGCTGCGCACGCCGTTGTACGCCAGCTCGACCGAGACGTCGCCGACAATCTGACGGACCCCGGCGCTGAACTGGGTGGACTTGGGCGGCTCGAGATCGTTGGGCAAAAGCTTGATTTCCCGGGTGTTGAAGGCCCGGTTGGCGGTCAGCGCCTTCACGGCGTCCCGGTTCGTGAGATAGGTGTTGTTCCACGCGGCCTTCCCCGCTTCGACGGGACCCCCGGTCGGATAGAACTCGATCCGGTAGCCGGGATGCTGCAGTGCGAATTTCTCCTCGGAGGCGAGGTCGAACAGGGTGCGGTCGTAGAAGATGCCGACGCTGCCGAACACCGTGGTGCGGTTGTCTTTGGTGAGCCCGTAGGAGAACCCGACCCGCGGCTGGATGGCCCCCATGAACGCGCTGCGCTGGGTCCCGTCGGTGAAATAGCGCTCCTTGTCGAGCGGCAGGAAGAGCCGGCTCTCGTACTTGGTGAGCGAATCGACCACGTCCGAGGGGGTCACGTACTTCGTGTTGATCGCGGCCGACTCGTAGTCCCATCGCGCGCCGAAGTAGACGGTGAGCCGCTCCGACGGGCTCCAGTCGTCCTGCAGGTAGAGGCCCAGCTGGGTATTGCTGGTCTTGAAATTCGGATCGCCCGACTGGAACTCCACCCGCTGCGGGAATTCGAAGTTGTGGAACCAGGGCTCATAGGCGAACAGCGGGTTCTCGGCGTTCTGCTTGATAATGTCGTAATGGCTGAAGTCCACGTTGACGCCGCCCTTGATCACGTGGGTGCCGCCCGCCTGCAGCCCGGAGTAGGTCAAATCGTCCCGCAGGCTCAGCTTTCGCTGGGTAAAGTCCTGGTTCGAGATGTTTCCGCCGATCTGCGCGCAGCAGCCAAAGCCGAAGAAGCGCTTGACCACGTCGGGATTCGTCGGAGTCGGGTTGTAGTGATAGCGCTGGTACGACAGCATCGCCTCGTTGAGCACGCTGCCCTTGAAGTAGTTGTGCTTGAGGAGGCCGGTAGTGACCGCGTTGTTGAACCGCGTCGCCCCGTCGAAGGCGGTGAGCCCGCCGAAATCCCGGATGTCGTGCTCGGCCCGGGTATTGAGGCTGAGCTCCATCGAGGAGGTCGGGCTCATGGCGTAGCTCAGCTTCCCGAAGAAGAGCGAGGACCGGAAGGGAGAGCCGAAGTCGCCGTTGTACTTGGCGAAATTGATGGTGTCAAGCGCGGGGAAACCGGTCGGCGGAACGATGTTGACCCGGTTCGACCGCTCCTGGTAGTTCCCCTCGTACGACCCGAAGAAGAACAGCTTGTTCTTGACGACCGGCCCGCCGGCGCTGACACCCAGCAACTCCCTGCGATAGTCCGGTTTCTTGAACGTGTTCGGGTTATTGGCCTTGTCAGCGAGCTGGAAGGTGTCCAGCTCCACCAGGCCCTTGTTCTGATACGCAAAGAACGCATTCCCGGTCCAGACGTTGCTGCCCGACTTGGTCGTGGCGGTGATGATGGCGCTGGATGCCTTCTGGTATTCCGCCTTGTAGTTCTGGGTGATGACCCTGAATTCCTGCACTGCGTTCAGCGCGAAGGGATTGCCCCGGCTGGCGTCCTGGCCGGCGACGCCGCCCTTCAGGATGTCGTTCTTGTAGCTCGCCCCGTCGATGAACACGTTGATCTGCTCTGCCCCCTGGGCGCCTGAGCTGATCGTCTTCCGCGTGTCGCCGATCCGGTCGCCCGAGAGGCGGACTCCCGGCGCCAGCACCGCAAGGGCCAGGAAGTTCCGGTCCGATTTGGGAAGCGCGTCGACCTGGGCCGGGGTGACGTTGGTGGCGACTTCAGTCGAGCGGGTTTCGACTGCCGGGGCAGCGGAGACGCTCAGCTCCTCCAGTCGAACCGCGGAAGCTTCCATCGTCAGATTAAGCGTGAGATCCTGGCCGATCCGGACCGTGACCGCCTGGCCCACCGGCTTGTGCCCGATGTGGCGTACCGCGAGGGCATACTGGCCCGGGACCAGGCCCGAGAGGGAATAGAAGCCCTTGGCGTTCGAGGTCGCCGCCCGCTCGACACCGGTCGCCGCGTTACGCGCTCTGATGTCGGCCCCGACGACGGCCGCGCCGTTATCGGCGGTGATGTAGCCGCGAATACTGCCGGTGGTGGTCTGGGCCGGCAGCGGGCTCGCGGCGGGCAGGACGAAGGCGGCCAGAAAAGCGGCCAGCAGAGTTCGGTAGGTCCTCATACAGCATCCCTCCAAGGGTGGTGTTCTGGCGGAGCATTCTCAGGATTGTCGTGCACCGCAGGATCGCCGCACGACGAGCGTCGTGTGCAGCGTCTCACGGCTCAAATCGGGCTCCGCCGGATTCTCGAGTGTCGAGAGCAGGCGGGCTGCTGCGC
>Ga0070707_100003022_pt1 | contig 15956 bp, 17 predicted proteins | sample KBSK5502metaG_FD_65468 | JGI IMG/M metagenome (GOLD analysis project Ga0070707, IMG submission 65468) | Corn, switchgrass and miscanthus rhizosphere microbial communities from Kellogg Biological Station, Michigan, USA - KBS K5-50-2 metaG | ecosystem: Host-associated > Plants > Roots >... | reverse complement strand
CAGCTTGTAGATGACGTCGTAGTAGCGAACTTCGACCCGCGCCTTCTCGGCCGCCCGCTCGGCGGCCGGGGTCGGCTTGAGATTGAAGCAGACGATGATCGCGTTGGAGACGCTGGCCAGCAGAACGTCGGAGTCGCTGGGAGCGCCCACGCCCGACCCCACGACCTTGATCTGGACGACGGGGTCCTCGATCTTCTGGAGCGCCGCGACCACTGCCTCCAGGGCGCCCTGGGCGTCGGACTTGACGACCAGGTTGAGCTCCTTGACCTCGCCCTCCTGGGCGCGGCGGGCCAGGTCCTCGAGGGTGATCCGCGGGGTCGACTGCTGGGCGGCCTCGGTGGCTCGCTTCTCCTGCAGCTTGCTGAGCGCGATCCCGCGGGCGGCCTTCTCGGAGCCGACGACCTGGAAGATGTCGCCCGCCACGGGGACCTCGGTGAAGCCTGAGACCACGACCGGCATGGCCGGGGGCGCTTCGGTCACGCTCTCGCCCCGGTCGTCGGCGAGGGCGCGCACGCGCCCGGCGAGGTGGCCGCAGACGAAGTAGTCGCCGACGTGGAGGGTGCCGTTCTGGACCAGCACGGTGGCCACCGGGCCCCGGCCCCGCTCCAGGTGCGCGTCGACCACGGTGCCCAGCGCGTGGCGGTCGGGGTTGGCCTTGAGCTCCAGGATCTGGCTGGAGAGGACGATGGTCTCCAGGAGGTCGTTCAGGCCCTGGCCGGTCTTGGCGGAGACGTGCACACACTCGTGATCGCCGCCGTAGTGGCGGGTCACGATCTCGTTCTCGGCCAGCTCGGCATGGACGCGATCCACGTTGGCGTTGTCCTTGTCGATCTTGTTGATGGCGACCACGATCGGGACCCTGGCGGCCCGCGCGTGGTGGATCGCCTCCACGGTCTGGGGCATCACGCCGTCGTCCGCGGCGACGACCAGGACCGCAACGTCGGTGACCGAGGCGCCGCGGGCGCGCATCGCGGTAAAGGCTTCGTGGCCGGGGGTGTCGATGAAGACGACCGGCTCACCGTCGGCGGTCTCGATCTTGTACGCGCCGATGCGCTGGGTGATGCCGCCGGCCTCGCTCGCGGCGACCCTGGTCTTGCGGATGGCGTCCAGGATCGAGGTCTTGCCGTGGTCGACGTGGCCGAGCACGGTGACGATCGGCGGCCGCGGCTTGAGCTTGGCCTTGTCCTCGTTGGCCATGCTGAAGAGCTCTTCGCGGGTGGTGGCGACCACGTTCTCGCCCTCGGCCTCGGTGGAGACCAGGTCCTCGGAGGCCACCGGATCGACCGTGAATCCGAACTCGTCGGCCACGATCTCGGCGGTGCCGAAGTCGATGACCTGGTTGATGTTGGCCATGACGCCATTGGAGATCAGCTTCTTGATCACGTCGACGGCGTTGACGCCCAGCTTGTCGGCCAGGTCCTTGACCGACACATTGGGCGGCAGCACGATCTTGCGCTCGCCGTTGGGCGCCACCTTGACCGCGACCCCGCCGCGCGCGCCGAACTGGCCGCGTGCAGCCTCGATGGCCCTCGGCGACAGCGGTGACGCCGGGTTCCTAGAGAGCAGGCGGTTCTGCTGCAGGAAGTTCTGCAGCTCCTTCGCGTTGACGTCCAGCTCGCGGGCGAGCTCGTGTACTTTCATCTAGGCCCGAACGAAGATTCTACCCAGGAGGGCTGGAGCTAACCCCTGAGGGCGGCCCAGACGGAATCGGGCACCTGGGCCTTCAGCGCCCGCGCCAGGCCGCCCTTCTTGCGCGCCGCCTCGAGGCATTCCGGGCGCCGGTGCAGGTAAGCGCCTCGGCCTGGGGCGCGGCCGCTCGGGTCGACCGTGATCCCGTCGAGCCCGCGGACCAGCCGGATCAGCTCGTCCTTGGTGCCCTCCTGCCGGCAGGCGACGCAGGTGCGCCGCGGCTCATGCCGGCGCTTTCCACCCCGTGAAGCAGGCTTCACGGGGACCCCGGTTCGGCATGGATGTCCACCCGCCAGCCGGTCAGCTTCGCCGCCAGGCGGGCGTTCTGGCCGTCGCGTCCGATCGCCAGCGAGAGATGGTCCTTCGGGACCAGCACGCGCGCCGTGCGGGTGCCGGGGTCGAGCTCGACCGCGCTCACGGGTGCCGGGCCCAGCGCGGCGGCCACGAAGAGGGCGGGGTCCTCGCTCCAGGCCACGATGTCTACGTGCTCGCCAGGCAGGTCCTCCAGGAGCGAGCGGTGGCGCACCCCCTTCGGCCCCACACAGGCGCCTACCGGGTCGACGCCGGGGTCGTTGCTGGCCACGGCGACCTTGGTGCGCAGCCCTGCCTCCCGGGCAATCGCCTTGATCTCGACCAGCCCAGCCCCCACCTCGGGCACCTCGGCCTCGAGCATCCGCTGCACGAACAGGCGGTGCGCGCGCGAGATGCGCACCACGGGCGTGCGCTGGCCCGCCCCCTGGCGCCCCTCGAGGATCACGAAGGAGATCGACCGGCCGGCCGCCGGCGACTCCCCCGGCATCTGGTCCTCGAGCCCCATCACGCCCTCGATGTGGCCCAGGTCGACGTGGATCGCACCCTGCGGGTCGATGCGGTCGACCAACCCGCTGGCCAGCTCGCCGTAGCGCTGCGAGAAGGCCTGCTGCGCTTGCTGGCGCTCGATGCCCCGCAGGAGCCCCAGCACCGCCTTGCGGGCCGTGTGCGCGGCGCTGCGCTTGAAGTCGTCGACGGGCAGCTCGGTCACGGTCTGGCTGCCGTCCTCGGCGGTGCGGGTGGCGGTCATCACCAGGCCCCCGCGTTCGGGGTCGAGCCGGGCCTGCACGAAGCCCTCGCTCCCGAACTGCCGCTTGTAGGCCAGGGCCAGCGCCTGCTCGACGGTGTGCACAAGCTGGTCCAGCGGTACCCCGACCTCCTGGTTGAGCTGCCGCAGAGCCTCCCGGAGGTCGACGGGCGCGTCGGTGCTCACAGCGAAACGGTGAGCCGTGCCGCCTGGACGTCGGCCCAGGGGATGTGGTGGACGTCGGCGCGCTTGCCCTGGACGGCGATGCCGGCGTCATCCACGGCTACCAGTTCGCCCTCGAGGACGGCTTCGGAGTCGCCGACCTGGTAGCGGACGTTGACCTTCTTGCCCACGAAGCGGTAGTAGTCGGCGCGGGTCTTGAGCGGGCGCTCCGCGCCCGGCGAGGACACCTCGAGCTCGTAGCGCCCGCCAGGTATCAGGTCGGCCTGGTCCAGGAGCGGCCCGGCGACCTTGCTTACGCGCTCGCAGTCGGCCACGGTGACGCCCTCCGGGCGGTCGATGGCGATCCGCAGGGTGCGGCCGGAGCTGCCCGCCTGCTCGAGGGCGTAGATCTCGTAGCCCATGTGGGCCAGGGTCGGCTCCAGGAGCTCGCGGATCGTCTGTATGGGCCAGGTCGGCATGTGAACGGCTTCCGAGGTTACGAGCCTACCGGCTGGCTCCCGCGAGTCTGCGCCAGACCACCAGGATCGGGGTGGCGTTGAAAACGGAGCTGTAGGTGCCCGAGACGATCCCGATCAGGAGGGCCAGCACGAAGCCCTTCAGGCTGTCACCGCCGGCGATGAGCAGCGCGACCAGGACCAGCACCACGGTGAAGCTGGTGATGATCGACCGCGCGGCGGTCTGCATGATCGAGAGGTTGGCCACCTGTTCGAACGTCAGCGAGCGGGCCACGATCATGTTCTCCCGGATCCGGTCGAAGACCACGATCGTGTCGTGGACGGAGAAGCCGACCACGGTCAGCACGGCGGTCATGAAGAGGACGTCGATCTCCCCGAGGCGCTGGCCCGGGATGCCGAGGAGCTGCACGCCCTTGCCCAGGATCGAAAAGGCACCGCCGAGCACGGCCACGTCGTGGAGCAGGGCGAGCAGGGCCGAGCCTCCGAACTGCACGCCCGAGCGCCATCCGCCCTGCACGCGGCGGAAGCGGAAGGTCAGATAGCCCAGTATCAGGACCGAGGCCGCCAGGATGGCGACGAAGGCGCGGACCACGGTCTCGCCGGCGATGGTGCCGCCGACCGTGGTCACGTCGAGGGGCGTCACCGTCGTGTTCAGGTGCCGGCCGAGGGAGTCCATCAGCGCCTTCTGGTGCTGCGGGTCGGCGTACCCGGTGCGGATGACGAAGCTGCCGTTGGCGCCCGCCTGGACGGTGCCCGGGGTGTCGGTGGCGTTGAGGGCGCTCTCCACCTGGGCCTGGCTGAGGGGGGCGCTGAACTGGAGATTGAACTCCGTGCCGCCCGCGAAGTCGATGCCCAGCAGGAAGCCCTGGAAGACCATCGACACGATGCCGGGAAGGATGATCAGCAGCGAGGCCGCGAAAAACCAGTTGCGCCTGCCCACGATGTCGAGGCGGCGCGGGCGGCGGGCGGCGACCGCGGTGTCGGCGGTCTCCTCGGTCACCGCCCCGGTGGGGCGGTCGAGGGCCTCAGCCACGGCTGAAGCCGAGCAGGCCCTGGCGTCGTGCCCAGCCGCCGGCGGTCACGATCGCGAGCAGGTTGTTGGTGACGACGATGCTGCTGATCAGCGAGATCGCGACTCCGATCGCCAGGGTGAAGGCGAAGCCCTTGACGGGACCGCTGGTGCTGACCACGTAGAGGATGCCGCTGGTCATCAGGGTCGAGATGTTGGAGTCGCGGATCGCCGGCCAGGCCCTGCGCACCGCCGCGTCGACCGCGGCGCCGATGGTGCGCCCGGCGCGCATCTCCTCCTTGAAGCGCTCGAAGATCAGCACGTTGGCGTCGACCGCCATGCCCACGCTGAGGATGAAGGCCGCCATACCGGCCAGCGTCAGGGTCACGGGAACGACCTTGAAAAGGGCGAGCACCACCCCCGCATAGAAGATCAGCGCCACGCTGGCGAGGAAGCCGGGCAGCCGGTAGTAGGCGATCATGAAGAGGACCACGACGGCGAGGCCGAGCAGGCCGGCCGCGAAGGACTTCTTGATCGAGTCGGCGCCCAGGCTGGCGCTGACGTCGGTGCTGGTCAGGATCGTGATCGAAGCCGGCAGGGCGCCCGAGCTGAGCAGCGTCGCCAGGTCCTTGGCGCTGGACTGGCTGAAGTTGCCCGAGATCACGGCGGTGCCGCTGGGGATGGGGTCGAGGATGGTCGGGTTGGTGACCAGCTTGCCGCCGTGGTCGATGTCCTGGGTGATCTGGGCCGCGTACCCCGGGTCGTCCCAGTGGGCGATGTCGTCGGGGGTCAGGTCGAGCCATTCGCCGATGTGGCGCTTGGGGCAGTCGGTGCCGGTCCCGGGGCAGGCGTTGACCGCCGCCTGGGTCAGCTTGCCGAAGAGGTCGGTGCCCTGGGAGTTGAACGTGACCTGGACCGTCCAGGCCACCCCGTTGGCGTCCAGCTGTGCCTGGGAACCCGTGATCATGTCGCCGGACAGGCTGCTGATCGCCGGCTTGTAGCCCGCGGTTACGCCCTGGGGTCCGTCGTACTTGCTGTTCGGATCCTCCGTCCAGGTGGTCGTGACCAGCCGCGCCGTGCGCCCGATCACCTCTTGGGCCTTGCTGGCCGGCACCCCCGCCAGCTCGACCACGATGCGATCGTTGCCCAGCGGCGCCACCAGCGGTTCGTTGACGCCCAGGCTGTTGATGCGGCGGTCGATGATCGCGATCTCCTCCGCCTGCACGTCCGCGAGGTTGCGGCCCGCCGGCGGGTCCTTCAGCTGCAGCTCCATGTGGGTGCCGCCCTGGATGTCCAGGCCCCGGTGGATGTACAGCTGCCAGTCGCCGAAGTGCGGCGGCATGTCGGAGACGTAACCGGTCAGCGGGTAGTGGTTGGCGAGCCGGTACCAGTACGCGGCGCCGTCCACGAAGATGCTGCCGAGGAGTAGGGCGAGGACGATGATGCGGACCGGCCAGCTGGTAACTAGTTGCATGTAACGGCCGATTGGGTCGTCATGCGGTCCTGGTGGTCGGTACAGGCAACTGGTTGCAAAGCCTGCCGAAGTTTACCGAGCGCGTAGGAGCAGGTTCAGCACCACGGTGAGCACGATGGAGAGCACCAGGCTGGTGGCCAGCGGGGCGAAGATGGTCAGGTTGCCGCGGCGGATGGTCAGGTCGCCGGGCAGGTGAAGGCGGCCGAAGAGCATGAGCGCAGCGCCGAGCACGACCATCAGGACCCCGACCGTGAGAACCAGCTTTCCGATGTCGGTCATCTGGCCTTGGTTGTACCCCAAAGTGCCGAGATGAGACGCACCCTCTTTGCGGTCTCGGGCGCCGCGGTCTTGCTCCTCGTGGCCGCCCAGGCTGCTGCCTTCCTCGAGTTCGAGCTGGTGTCGGCGCCGACTGCCGCCACCACTGGGCCCCAGGGGCCGGCCGACCTCGTCTTCGGGTTGCTGGCAGGCATCGGCGGCGGGCTTGGCCTGCTGCTGGCGATCGTGAGCGGCGTTCTGGGGATCAGCGCCGCGGCCCGGGACCGGGAGCGGCTCTGGGTCGCCTACCTGGCGGCGACCGGCGGGCTGGTGGTGGTAGGACTGGTCGTCTCGGCGCTGGTCCTCCTGGGCGCGCCCCGCAACCCATACCACCCATTGGTGGTCAGCCTACTGCTGCCCCTGGCCGTCCTTGGCTACGCGTGGCGCGGTTGGTTGTCCACCTCCCCCTGAGGGAGCGGGTCAGGCGTTGCGATGCAGTCGCGCCGGGGCCACGGTTCGCCAGGCGTTCTCGACGACCCCCGCGATCTCGTCCTCGGTGGCGCGGTCGAGGTTGAGGCCGATCCAGCCCCGAAAACCCACGTAGGGCGGCACGAAGAACAGCCCCGGCTCCGCGGCGACCAGCATCTCCTGGGCGCCGGCCGGCGCCGCCGCCCAGAGCGCGTGCCAGCCGTCGTCGTGGTGGTTGTTCCAGTAGTGCAGGAACTGCTTGTTGCGCACGAAGAAGGCCGGCGAGCCGTGGCTGAGCCGCTCCTCGGCCTCGGGCTGGGCAAGCGCCAAGCGGCGCACCATGCGCAGCGCGGTAATGGGCTTCAGAGGAGACTCTGCTGCTCGACCTCGCGCGGCGGTGGCGTCAGGCCGAGGTGGCGGTAGGCGAGGTCGGTGGCCACCCGGCCGCGCGAGGTACGGGCCAAGAAGCCGATCTGGATCAGGTAGGGCTCGTGCACGTCCTCGATGGTCTCCCGCTCCTCAGAGAGCGAGGTGGCGATGGTGTCGAGGCCCACGGGCCCGCCACCGAACTTGGTGATCATCGTCTCCAGCAGCCGCCGGTCCAGGGGCTCCAGGCCCAGCTCGTCCACGTCGAGCATCTTCAGCGCCGCGCGGGTGACCTCCAGGGTGGCGCGGCCGTCGGCCCGCACCTGGGCGTAGTCGCGGACCCGCCGCAGCAGCCGGTTGGCGACCCGTGGCGTGCCTCGCGAGCGGGCGGCCAGTTCCGCAGCCGCCTCGTCGCCCAGTTCCAGCTCCAGGATCCGCGCCGAGCGGCGCACGATCCGTTCCAGGTCCTCCACCGTGTAGAAGTCGAGCCGGTAGGTGGCGCCGAAGCGGTCGCGGATGGGCGCCGAGAGCAACCCCTGGCGCGTGGTGGCGCCGACGCAGGTGAAGCGCGGCAGCTGGAGGTTGACGGAGTTGGCCCCCGCCCCCTTCCCCATCACGTAGTCGAAGCGGAAATCCTCGAGCGCCGGATAGAGCGATTCCTCGACGATCCGGTTCAAGCGGTGGATCTCGTCGATGAAGAAGACGTCGCGGTCGGCAAGGTTGAGCAGGATCGAGGCCAACGCTCCGGCGTGGTCGATGGCGGGCCCGCTGGAGGTGCGGACGGAGACGCCCAGCTCGTTGCCGACGATGTTGGCGAGCGTGGTCTTGCCCAGGCCTGGAGGTCCGCTGAAGAGGATGTGGTCGACCGGCTCGCCGCGCCGCTTGGCCGCCTCCAGCAGGATCGACAGGTTCTCTTTGACCTGGTCCTGGCCCACGTACTCTGCCAGCGTGCGCGGCCGCAGGGTAAGGTCGAGCTGCTCGTCCTCCGGCAGCTCATGTGGGTCGACCACGGGATTCACCTCCCCATCGCTTTCAGCGCCGCCGCCAGCGCTTCCTGGGCGCTGGGCTGGGCGGCCCAATCGACCGCGTCGATGCCGGCGCGCGCCTGCTGGGCGCTGTAGCCAAGACCGCGCAAAGCCTGCTCGACCTGCTTGGGCACCGCGCCGTTGCCGGATGCGGCGGCGGCGCGGGGCAAGGCCAGGAGCGCCGACTCCGCCTCCAGCTTGGGCCTCAGGTCGATGATCACCTTCTGCGCGGTGCGCGGCCCCACCCCGGTCGCGCGCCGGATCGGGGCGACGTCCTCGCCGAGGATCGCGCGCTTGAGCACCTCGAGCGAGGCCGCGCCGAGGATCGAGAGGCCGACCTTGGGGCCCACGCCGTCCACCTGGATCAGCATCTCGAACATCTCCAGCTCCTCGGGCGTGGCGAAGCCGAAGAGCGCGAGCTGGTCCTCGCGGACGTGGGTGTGGATGTGGAGCTCCACGGTCGAGCCCACCGGCCCGACCAGCCGGCGAACACCAGCCGGCACGGAGACCTGGTAGCCGACCCCGCCGGTCTCCACGAGCACCTGGTCGGCGCCGACCCGGCGCACGGTTCCCCGCAGATATCCGATCAACGGACCACCGCCAAGCGCATTCGCCGCGAGCGCGCATGGCAGACGGCGATCGCGATCGCGTCCACGGCGTGGTCGTCGATGCGGCCGGCGCCGCCCACCTGCAGGGCGAGCATGCGCGCCATCTGCTCCTTGGAGGCGGCCCCGTAGCCAGTGAGCGCCGACTTGACCAGCGACGGCTTGTACTCGAAGCAGGGGATGCCCGCCCGCTCCAGCGCCAGCAGCACCACCCCCCGTGCCTGCGCTACCCCGATCACCGAGGTCCGGTTCTTGCCCATGAAGAGCTCCTCGAGGGCCGCCTCGGCCACGGCATGCTCGCTCAGGACGTCTTCCAGCGCCCCGGCGATCGCCGAGAGCCGCGGCCCGTCAGGGCCGGGGGAGGTGCGGATGGTGCCGCAGGCGAGCACCTTCTGACTGGGATCGAGAAGTCCCCAGCCGGTGCTGGCGAGTCCGGGGTCGATGCCGAGGTAGAGCTCTTTAGACCTGTGCTGAAACTCGTTCAAGAACGTCGGCTGGAATGTCGAACCACCCCACGAAATCTGGCGATTTCGCGGGGACCCCGGTGAGGCTATACCTGGGCCGAGGCTCTTTCAAGTACGTCGGCTGGAATGTCGAAGTTGGCGTAGACCTGCTGGACGTCATCATCTTCCTCCAGGTGCTCCAAAAGCCGGAGCACGGAGGCGACCTTGTCCTCCTCGACGGGGACGGTCTGCTTGGGGTGCATGGTGATCTCGGCGTTCTCGACCTTGACGCCGAGCTGCTCGACCGCGTTCTTGACCGCCTCCAGGCCGCCCGGCGAGGTCGTTATCTCGACCGAGCCCTTCTCGACCTGGACGTCCTCGGCCCCGGCCTCGATGGCGGCCAGCCCGATCTCCTCGGGGTCCTTGCCGTTGGCGTCGACCTCGATGATGCCCTTGCGGTCGAACATCCAGGCCACGGCGTTGCTCTCGGCCAGGTTGCCGCCGTACTTGCCGAAGATGTGCTTGAGCGAGGCCGACGTCCGGTTGCGGTTGTCGGTCATGGCGTCGACCAGGATCGCCACCCCGGACGGGCCGTAGCCCTCGTAGCGCAGCTCCTCGAGCGCATCGCCCTTGCCGGCGCCGGTGCCCCGGTCGATGGCGGCCTGGATCTTGTCGGCGGGCATGTTGACCTCGCGCGCCTTCTGGACCGCCAGGCGCAGCCGGAAGTTGCCGTCGATGTCGCCGCCGCCCTCCTTGGCCGCGATCGTGACCTCGCGGCTGGCGCGCGTGAAGGCCTGCCCGCGCTTGGCGTCGACGATCGCCTTCTTGTGCTTGATGCCGGCCCACTTGCTATGCCCCGACATCAGACCTCACCTCCGAACATGCATTCGGCATTCTATCAACCGGGGTCCCCGCGAAAACGCAGTTTTCGTGGGGTGGTCTACCGGAGCTTCACCCGCACGAACCGGTGCCGGCCCACCTTCAACACCTTGCCGTCGGCCACCTCGAAATCGGGATCGAGCTTCTCTCCTTCAACGCGCACCCCGCCCTGTTCGACCAATCTCCGGGCGGCGCCGCGCGACCGCTCGAGCCCCGCCTCCACCAGCACAGAGACGATGTCCCGGGGGCCGCGCACCAGGATCTCCTCGACGTCCGTCGGCACCTGCCGCTGCCGGAACTTGCGGTCGAAGTCATCCTGAGCCGTGGCGGCCGCCGCCTCGCCGTGCAGGCGTTCGACCAGCCGCCGCGCGAGAGCAGCCTTGGCGTCGCGGGCGCTGAGCCCCAGGATGCGATCGATTTCGGCCGAGTCCAGGCCGGCCACGAGCCGCAGATAGCGCTCGGTGAGCCCGTCCGGGATGGACATCGCCTTCCCGTAGATCTGCTCGGGCGGCTCATCCACGCCGATGTAGTTGCCCAGCGACTTCGACATCTTTTGCACCCCGTCCAGCCCTTCCAGGAGCGGGAAGACGGCCACGTCCTGAGGCTCTTGGCCGTAGGCGCGCTGCACCTCGCGCCCGAAGAGCAGGTTGAAGAGCTGGTCGGTGCCCCCCACCTCCAGATCGGCGTTGGTGGCGACCGAGTCGTACCCCTGGCTGAACGGGTAGAGGATCTCGTGGGCGCCGATCGGCGCGCCCTCGCGCAGCCGGGTGGCGAAGTCCTCGCGCTGCAGGACCTGCTGGAGGGTGGCGCCGCCCATCAGGCGCAAGACGTCGGCGGCGGTCATCTCGGCCAGCCACTCGGCGTTGCCGTGGACCTCGGTGCGGTCGGGGTCGAGCACCTTGTAGATCTGCTCGAAGTAGGTGCGCGCGTTGGCATCGACCTGCTCGCGGCTCAAGATCGGCCGCGTTTCGGAGCGCCCGCTGGGGTCGCCGATCATGGCCGTGTAGTCCCCGATGATGATCACCGGGGTGTGGCCCTCGTCTTGGAACGCGCGCATCACGTCCAGCACCACCAGGTGCCCGACGTGGATGTCGGGCGCCGTGGGATCCAGGCCCAGCTTCACCCGCAGCTTGTCGCCGCGCAGGATCCGCTCGCGCAGGTGCTCCTCGACATCGACGCGGGCCGCGCGGGCGCGCAGCAGCTTCCAGAGGGACTGACTCAACGCCAGTTGAGGTTAGCCGGTTCCCTCGCCGGTGCCTTCCAGGTTGAAGTAGGCCTTGGGGTCGCGAGGCAGGAACGTGTTGAGCAGCGGCAGCACGGGCTCGGCGGCGGCCCTCGCCACCGGAAACGCGAACCCCGAGTTGACGACCGCGTCGCGCACGTCGACCTGGAGCGTATCGGGCTGCCGTACGGTGGGCTGGCCGAAGCCGGCCAGCATGTACACGACGGCCGCGGTCACGATCACGAACGTGATCAGCCCCAGCAGCAGCCCGCCCGCCTTGTTGGCGGCCACCACCGCGATCTGCAGCTGGTCGCCGAGCGCGAAAGCAGACGCTTCCAGCACAACCACGAGGAGTAGGAAGAAGAAGCCCCATGAGTACAGCCGGGCGTCGGCGGTCGCCATCCCCGGCTGGAACTGGGTGAGGATGCCGGCGCCCTGCTGGCCCATGTTGGTCGCCACCCAGAGCGCGGCCATGACGATGATCAAGCCCAGCACCCGGCGCACCGTGCCCGTGTACCAGCCCAGCGCCACGTAGGTCACCAGGACGACGAGCGCGCCCAGGTCCAAAAGGGTCAGGTGCGCAACCTCGCGGCGTGACTCTGCTCGAGCGCGGAGCGGATCTCCGCCATCACGCCGTCCACTTCTGAGTCCGTCAGGGTGCGCTCGGGGCTCCGGAAAGTCAACGACAGGGTCACGCTCTTGAAGCCGTCCGGAACCTGCGCGCCCCGGTATTCGTCGATCGCCGTGACCCGTTCCAGGAGCTCACCTCCCGCCTCCCGCACGGTGGCCAAGAGGCCGGCGGCCTCCACCTCGACGGCCACCACGACGTTGAGGTCGCGATCGATCCCAGGGAAGCGCGGCAGCTCGACTGCCGCGCGCCCGACCCGGGCCGCGAGCAGTGCGTCGACGTCCAGCTCACAGGCCGTGTAGCGGCCCGGCAGGTCGAACTCGCGCAGCGCCGAGGGGTGGAGCTCGCCCAGCCGCCCCACCGCGCGGCCGCCCACGCTGACCTGCGCGCTGCGTCCGGGGTGGAAGGGGACGGTCTTCTCCCGTCGGTATTGCGCGGGCGGCGTGCCCAGCTCGTGCAGCACGCGGTCGACCACCGATTTCAGGCCCAGGAAGCTTTGTGCGCCAACCGCCGCCAGGTGCCACGGCTCTTCGGGCAGCGAATGGCCGTCGGCCACGGCCCGAGCCAGGAAGGCGCGCGCTGTCTCGAACACGGCCACGTCGCCGCGGCCGCGGTTGCGGTTGAACTCGAGGACCTGCATCAGGGACGGCAGCAGGCTGGTGCGCAGGGTGTCGGCCTCCTCGCTGACCGGGTTGTAGAGGCGCAGCGCGCGGTCGCCTAGCCCCAGCCTCTGCTGGCGACGGCCGCTGACCAGGGCCGGCGTCACGACCTCCGTGAAGCCGGCGGCAGCGAAGGCGCGCCGGGCCGCGTCGAGCTCGGCATCGGCGGAGCGCTGGAACGGCCGGATGGCGGTCTGCCGGCGTCCCGGCAGCGTCGCCGGCACCCGATCGTAGCCATAGATGCGGCCGACCTCCTCGACCACGTCCTCGGGGATGCCGATATCCAGGCGGAAGACAGGCGGCAGGACGTCCCAGGCCCCGTCCTCCGCGTCGATCCGGACGCCGAAATCGAGATGGCGCAAGATCGCCTCTGCCTCCTCGAGCGGGACGTGCACGCCCAGGAGCGCGTCGATCTTCTCGGGCCGAACACGGACCCGGACCGGCTCCTGGGGGCGCGGATAGACGTCGGGCCAGCCCCGGTGCACGGCGCCGCCCGCGATCTCGGCCAGGAGCTGGGCGGCCCGGCGCGCGCCGGCCAGGGCCAGCTCCGGGGAGAGCCCTTTCTCGAACCGGCTTGAAGCCTCGGTGCGCAGGCGCAGAGCGCGCGAGGTGGCCCTGGTGTTCACGCCGTCAAAGGTCGCGGCTTCCAGCACCACGTTGCGCGTGGTGGGGCCGACCGCGCTCTCCTCGCCGCCGATCATGCCCGCTAGAGCCATAGGCCGAGCCTGGTCAGCGATCACCAGCATCTGCGGCGTGAGCTTGCGGGTGACGCCGTCCAGGCAGAGCAGCTCTTCGCCGTCGCGGGCCCGGCGGACCACAATCTGGTCGCCGCCGACGCGGGTTGCGTCGAAGGCGTGCAGGGGCTGGCCGTACTCGAGCATCACGTACTGGGTGACGTCGACCACGTTGCTGAGGGGGCGCACGCCGGCCGCGCGCAGCCGCCGCTGCATCCAGCGCGGCGAGGGACCGACGGTGACGTCGGTGATCACGGCCGCCAGGTAGCGGCGGCAGAGGTCGGGGTCGTCGATGCGCACCTGCAGCAGGTCGGTGGCGAGCGGCTCGGCGTCGCCCTGAAAGCGCGGCATGAAATCGTGGCGCAGGGTCCGGCCCGAGGCCGCGGCCAGCTCGCGAGCCAGGCCCAGGTGGCTCAGGCAGTCCGGCCGGTTGGGCGTGACCTCGACCTCGAAGACGACCTCGGTCGGGATCACGGTCGACAGCGGGCGCCCGGGCTCCCCCTCGTCCAGGAGCATGATCGCGGGCTCCTTGTCCTCGCCCAGGAGCAGCTCCTCGCGGGAGCAGAGCATGCCCTGGCCGGCCATGCCCGCGATCACCGCGTCGCGCACCTGCTTGCCGTTGGGCACTGTGACGCCCGGCAGCGCGACCGGCACCAGGCTGCCGGGCACCGCGTTGGGGGCGCCGGCGATGATCTGGCGCTGCCCGAGCTCGGGCCCGAGGTCGACCTCGTGCACCCAGAGCGGGTCGCGCGACCTGGGATGCGGCTGCTGGCTGATGACGCGCCCGATCAGGATCTGGGAGAGGTCGACGCGCTCGACGGCGTCGACCGTGAAGCCGGCCATGGTGAGCAGGTCGGCCGCGTGCTCGGGCGTCATCTCGCCCGCGTCCGCCAGCTCGGCTAGCCATTCGTAGCTAACCCGCACTAAAAGGTCTCCAGGAAGCGGACGTCGTTCTCGTAGAAGTACCGGATGTCCGGCACGCTGTACTTGAGCGCCGCCATCCGCTCGATGCCGAAGCCCCAGGCATAGCCGGTGTAGCGCTCGGGGTCGATGCCGCCGTTGCGCAGCACCGTCGGGTGCACCATCCCGCAGCCGCCGATCTCCAGCCAGCCGTCGCCGCCGCAGGAGCGGCAGCCCACCCCACCGCAGATCCCGCAGGAGCTGTCGAACTCGAAGCTGGGCTCCGTGTAGGAGAAGTTGTGCGGGCGCATCCGGATCTTGCGCTCGGGCCCGAACAGCGACCGGCACATGTAGGTGAGCGTGCCCTTCAGGTCGCCGACCGTCAGGCCCTCGTCGATCGCCAGGCCTTCCAGCTGCATGAAGGTCGGGGTGTGCGAGGGGTCGCTGGCGTCACGCCGGTAGACGCGTCCCGGGACGATGACGTAGATCGGCGGCTGCTTCAGCCGCTCCATGGCGCGGATCTGCACCGGCGAGGTGTGGGTGCGCAGCACGACGTCCTCATCCGCGTTCATGAAGAAGGTGTCCTGGACGTCGCGCGAGGCGTGGCCCTTGGGCAGGTTGAGGGCCTCGAAGTTGTACCAGTCGGTCTCCACCTCCGGTCCCACCTCGACCGCGAAGCCGATTCCACCCAGGATCTCCTCCAGCTCGCGCTGGACCTGGGTCAGCACGTGAAGGCGCCCCATCGGCAGCGGCGGCGCCGGGAAGGTGACGTCGATCGACTCCAGCTCCGCCAGGTCGTCGAGGCGGCCGCGCTCGAGCTCGGCCACCCGCTCGGCCAGCGCCGCCTCAATGCGGTTCTTGGCCTCGTTGCCCGCCTTGCCGGCGGCGGGGCGCTCCTCCTTGGGCAATGTGCCGATCGACTCCAGGAGCGCGGTGAGACGGCCGCTGCCACGGCCCAGGTAGTCCAGGCGGATCCGCTCCAGCGCGCCGGCGTCCGGCGCTCGGGCGATCTCCGCCAGCGCGGACTCGGAGAGTGCCTGGGCGTCGATCATGCGAGCCTCCTTCTCAGCTCGAAGAGCAACACCGCAGCGGCGGCCGCCACGTTGAGCGACTCCACGCCCTGGGCGATCGGGATGCTGACGCGGCGCGCCACCGGCAGGCGCAGGCCACGCGCCTCGGCCCCCAGGACCAGTGCCGTGGCGCGCTGGACCGGCGCCTGGTCGAGGGGCTCGCCGCCCGCAGCGGCGGCGCCCCAGACGTCCAGCCCGGCCAGGTCCGAGGGGACGGCTGCGGCCACCAGCAGCCGGAAGACGTTGCCGGCGGAGGCCCGTACCGCCTTCGGGCCATAGGGGTCGGCGGTCCCCTCGAGCACGGCCAGCGCGGGCGCGCCGGCCGCTGCCGCGGTGCGCGCGATGGTGCCCACGTTGCCGGGGTCCTGTACGCCATCCAGCACCAGGAGCGGCCAGCCCGCGGTGCGCGCCGCGGCCAGCGCCTCGGCGAAGCTGGCCGGTGCGCAGTGTGCGATCGCGATCACTCCCTGCGGCGTGACGGTGTCGCTGACGGTGCTGAAGACGCGCTCGCTGAGCACGACCGTGCGCTGCGCCGCTGCCTCGAAGTCGACGTGCTCGCGGAGGGCGAGCACCTCCAGCTCGAGGCCGGCCGCGGCCGCCTCGCGGACCACGCGCGGGCCCTCGAGCAGCACCTCGCCCGGCTCGCGGTGGTGCGCCAACCGCCGGAGGCGGCGGGCGACCTCGTTGTCCCGGCTGGTTACGACTTCGGCTGGCCTACTGGAGGCTGTTCTTCGCAACCTCCACCAGCCGGGCAAAGGAACCGCTGTCGCGCACGGCCAGGTCGGCGAGCACTTTGCGGTCGATCTCCACTCCGGCCTGGCGAAGGCCGTGCATC
>Ga0070707_100003021_pt1 | contig 15959 bp, 12 predicted proteins | sample KBSK5502metaG_FD_65468 | JGI IMG/M metagenome (GOLD analysis project Ga0070707, IMG submission 65468) | Corn, switchgrass and miscanthus rhizosphere microbial communities from Kellogg Biological Station, Michigan, USA - KBS K5-50-2 metaG | ecosystem: Host-associated > Plants > Roots >... | reverse complement strand
CGGCCAGAGGACGTCGAAGAGTCGCTGCACGTCCTTCGGAATCGGCGCATCCTCGCCGAACCACGACGCGGTGTGTTTGCCGATCGTCAGCAAGTAACGGATCTGATCGGGATGCGCTTCGTTGAATTCTTTCCACGACTCCGGCGAGGCCTCGCGAATGCGCTTCGCCAGTTCGGCGCTCTCGTGCTCGGTCAGCTCGCCCGCGCACGAACGGCGGCCGTCGGTCGCTTCCGCGTTCGTGCCGGTCACGTTCACGCCGCCGAGGCCGCGGCCGGTGAATCCGCCGTCGGTCGTGAGTTCCACTTTCTGATCGCTCATCTTCGCTTCGCACGTTTGCGACAGCATCAACGCCGCGCAAAGGATCATCAGTCTATGCACAAGAGACTCCTCGCCACCTTACTCCTCGCCGCGACTGCATTGGCGGCCGGCAAGCCGGCCGACAGCGTCAAGTATCGCCAAAGCGTGATGAAAGCAATGGGTGCGCACATGACCGCGCTGTCGATGATCGCCAAGGGACAGGTCGCCGATCGCGGCCAGTTCACGGCGCATGCCGAGGCGATCCATGCGCTCAGCGGCGAGATCCCGAACCTCTTCCCGGCCGGAAGCGGTCCCGACAAGGTCAAGACGTCGGCGAAAAGCGACGTGTGGCAGCGCGCCGCCGACTTCAAAGCCGCCGCCGCGAAGCTCGAGAGCGAGAGCGCCAAGCTCGTCGCCGCCGCGAAGCACAACGACGCCGCCGCGCGCAACACGCAGTTCGCGGCGACGGGGGAGCAGTGCAACGGCTGTCATAAGGTGTTCCGGGTGCGGGACACGGAGTAGCGATGTATGGCACGCCCCTCATCCGCCCTTCGGGCACCTTCTCCCCGCGCGGCGGGGAGAAGGCCAACCACCCCTGTTTGCCCTCGCCCCGCGACAGGGAGAAGGCCAACCGCCCGTGTTTGCCCTCGCCCCGCGTGAGCGGGGAGAGGGTGGCCGAAGGCCGGGTGAGGGGTCGTGTCATTGAAGTCCTTCTCGTCGTGCTCCTACTGTTCGTCGCGTGCCGCAACAAGCACGAGGCGCCGCCGAAAGTTGCCGCGGTCGCGACGCAGGCGCAATCCGACTGGGAAGCGGACACCCTGCCGTCGCGCGATGCTTACGCCGGCTCGGCGAAGTGCGGCGAGTGCCATGAGAAGAAGCACGACCGCTGGCAGCGCGACTGGCACGCGAAGGCGCTGGCCGAGGCGACGCCGGAGTCTGTCGTCGGGCGCTTCAGCGGCGCGCATTACAAGGGCGAATCGAGCGAGGCGTGGATGGAGCGTCGCGGCGATGCCTACTTCATGCGCACGCGCGGCGCCACGCCCGAGGTGAAGGACTTCCCGATCTCGTGGGTCATCGGCGGCAAGCGGATGCAGGACACCGTCACCGCGTTCGACGACGGCCGCTGGCAGGTGCTGCCGGTCTACTTCCACGTCACCGGCGGCGGCGCGTGGGTCGACTACAACGAATCGAAGCAGGGGAAGGTCGGACCCGACCATCCGTACTACTGGACGAACTTTCGCCGCACCTCGAACAAGGAATGCCTCGAGTGCCACGCCACCGGCGTCGACGTCCGCTACGACGCGAAGACGCATCAGTGGTCGACGACGATGGCCGACGCCGGCGTGGCGTGCGAAGCGTGTCACGGTCCCGGCGCGCGGCATGCGGAGACGAAGGAGAAATCCGACATCGTCCGTCCCGATCACATCGACAAGAAGCTCGCCTTCGCCATCTGCGGGCGCTGTCACGGTCCGCACGAGCCGGCGTTTCCGATCCTCGACTGGAAGGATCAGTTTCGGCCCGGCGAGAAGTACGACGATCGCTACCAGGCGCTGGTCGTCGTCGACGGGAAGGAGCGGAGCGGGGAGTTCTTCGCCGACGGACGTCCGAGCAGCTCGAGCTTCGAGTACCAGGCGGTGCTGCAGTCGCGCTGCTCCATGCGCGGCGGCGCGACGTGCCTCTCTTGCCATACCGCGCCGCACGACGACCATCACGAGAACGATCTGAAGGAGCGAAATCCCGACGCGACGTGCCGCACGTGCCACGCCGCGGTATTCGCGAAAGGGGAGGCGCACACGCACCACCAGTCGGTGAGCTGCGTCGGCTGCCACATGCCGAAGGTGCTCTCCGGCGTACTCGATCATTTTCCCGATCACGCGCTCGACGTGCCGAATCCGGAGAACACGGTCCGGCACGGCGTGCCGAACGCGTGCGGCGTCTGCCACGCGGACAAAAAGCCCGCCGATCTCGCGCAGACGATGAGCCGCTGGTGGCCTGACGCCGCCGCGCGCCAGGCGCGACGCACGCGACTCGCCGATGCGATCGACGAGAAGACTTCCGCGCAGAGTCTTCCCGCGCTCATGGCCGTGGTGCGCGACCGCGACGAAGCGCCGACGTTACGCGGCGCCGCGGCGCTGTTGCTCGGGCAGCGCTTCCCGCGAGAGGCCTCGGCGACGCTCGTGCCCCTCCTCTACGATCCCGATCCGCTCGTCCGCTCGCGATTCATCGAAGCCCTCGGCTACGCGCAGGCGCGCGACGCGGCGGATGCGATTGCGCCGTTCGCGAGCGACTCGCCGCTCCCGGTGCGGCAGATGGCGGCGCTGGTGCTCTCCAGCTTCGGCGACGCGCGCGGCCTGGCGGCGTGCCGCCTGCTGATGAACGTGCCGAAGACGTCGAAACTCGTCCGCCCCCACGTCGCACTGGCGATCGACGCCGCGAATCACAACGACCTCGACACCGCCGAGCGCGAGCTGAAGACCGCCGTCGCGGAAGTCCCCTACCTGACCGACGCCCTGGTGATGCTCGCCGACATCCGAATGCGCCGCCACGACCCTGCCGGCGCGAAGGAGTATCTCGAAGAAGCGCTGCGATTCAACCCGCAGCATCGCGGAGCGAATGGAAGACTCGCCGCGATGCGGTAGCCCCTTTGGAGTGCGGCGGCGATGCCGCCGCTTTCGAAAGCGGTGACTTCGACACCGCACGCGCCAAAAGGGCCAAACTCGAAAAAAGCGGTGGCCTCGCCACCGCCGCGCGGGATGAATCCCGCGCCACATTCAGTAGAGGTGCACCGCGCCCGTCCAGGTAGCAGGGAAGTAGGTACAGGCAGCCAAAGTATGTGGGGCGGGTTTCAACCCGCCCGGGACGCACGGCGTGCGTCCCCGCGCCGAAAGGCGCCAAACTCGAAAGCGGCGGCGAAGCCGCCGCCGCGCGGGATGAATCCCGCGCCACATTCGGTAGAGGTGCACCGCGCCCGTCCGGATAGCAGGGAAGTGGGTACAGGCAGCCAAAGTATGTGGGGCGGGTTTCAACCTTTTCAACCCGCCCAAAGCGGTGGCATCGCCACCGCACTCCAAAATTACCTCGACCCCCGGTACTCGCTGAAGATCGCCAGCTCCACGTGCCGCGACACTTCCCGGAACCCCGCCCCCTCCAACGCGGAAATGATCGTCTGCGGGGGGACGCAGGTGCGGATCGTGTCCCAGTAGTAGCGCATCAGTGTGGCTGCTTCGCGGTTGCCGCTGCGGAGCCGGGCGTAGAGAGGGACGACGCGGCCGAGGTATACGCCGAGTAGACCGCGTCCCGCGGCGGAGCGCGGCGCGGTCAGCTCGAGAATCAGCAAGCATCCGCCGGGTCGCAGGACGCGGTGGCACTCGGTGAACACCGTGTGGAGATCGGCGAAGTGGCGCAGCGCGAAGCCGATCGTGAGGAAGTCGAACGACGCCGATGCCACCGGCAGCGACTCCGCTTTTCCTTGCACCGCGCGCAGCGATTGCTTGCTCCGCCCCGCCAGCATCATGCCGATGCTCGGGTCGAGCGCGACGATGTCGACGTCGTTCTTCGTCGCCTCGAGCGCCGCGCGCGCGACGATGCCGGTGCCGCTGGCGACGTCGAGCATCTTCATCCCCGGTTGCAGGCCGTTGCGCGCGACCGCCTCGCGACGATAGCGGTCGCCGGAGCCGAACGACATGAAGGAGATCGTCGAGTCGTACCACGCGGCGGTGTCGTCGAAGATGTTGCGGACGAACCCTTCGCGGTGCGACGCCTCGCCGTAGTAGCTCTCCAGCGGCGGGTGGGGCGGGAGGGGGGCGGTCACGTTGGGCAGTTTATCTCGCCACTCCGCAGGACTGAGGACTGAGGACTGAGTGTGGAACACGATAGGCGTTGCGAAGACTCGGCATTCTCGGTACACCACGATGCTTCTCCGCAGCCGCCACCGTACTCCAGACTCAGTCCTCAGTCCTCAGTCCTACTTCACCCACCGCGCCGGCTCGCGGCGCCAGCGCTGGGCGATCGGCATCTGGCGCCCGCTGCCGAAGGCTTTCGACGACACCCGGATCGTCGGCGCGGCCTGCCGTCGTTTGAACTCGTTCGTGTCGACCATCTTCAGGATGCGCGCGACGAGCTCGCGATCGAAATCGTGCGCCGCGATCTCGTCGACTTCCTTCCACTCCTCGATGTACATCTTCAGGATGGCGTCGAGCACCTCGTACGGCGGCAGCGTGTCCTGGTCGGTTTGATTGGGACGCAGCTCCGCGGACGGCGGCTTCGTGATCGACGAACGCGGGATGATCTCGTGGTCGCGATTGATCCACTCCGCGACGCGGTAGACCGTCGTCTTGTAGACGTCGCCGAGGAGCGCCAGGCCACCGCACATGTCGCCGTAGAGCGTGCAGTAGCCGACGGCGAGCTCCGACTTGTTGCCGGTGGAGACGACCATGGCGCCGGTGCGGTTCGACCACGCCATGAGGATGTTGCCGCGGATGCGCGCCTGCACGTTTTCGTTGGTGGTGTCAAATTTCTCCACGCCGAATAGATCGTTGAAGCCTTTCTCGTACGGCTGATAGATCGACTCGATCTTCACGATGTGGAATGAGATGCCGAGGTTGCGCGCCAGGTCGCGCGCGTCGTCGATCGATCCCTGCGAGGAGAACTGCGACGGCATGGCGATGCCGGTGACGTGCTCGGGACCGAGCGCCGCCACCGACAACGCGGCCGTGACCGCCGAGTCGATCCCGCCGGAGAGGCCGATGACGACCTCGCGAAAGCCGCATTTGCGGATGTAGTCGCGCAGTCCGAGGATGAGCCCGCGGCCGATCTCCTCGGCGTCGTCGAGGACTTCCGTCGCATCGCACGGCGTGCCGCGGACGTCGACGATCGCGCCAAGCTCCTCGAACGCCGGTGCGCAGAAGACCGTCCGTCCCTCGGCGTCGATGACGATCGACGAGCCGTCGAAGAGCAGCTCGTCGTTCCCGCCGATCTGGTTGCAGTAGACGAGCGGCAGTCCGTAACGCCGCGCGATGCGCGCGAAGATGTCGTAGCGCGATTGGCGCTTGCCGGCGTTGAAGGGGGAGGCGGAGATGTTGAGCAGCAGCTCCGCTCCCTGGCGCGCCAGCTGATCGACCGGGTTGCTGCAGTAGAGCTTCGTGCCGAGGATCTCGTCGTCGTACCAGAAGTCTTCGCAGATGCTGACGCCGACGCGGTGGCCGAGGAGCTCGACGACGCTCTGCCCGACGCCCGGCTCGAAGTAGCGCAGCTCATCGAAGACGTCGTAAGTCGGCAGAAGAACTTTGTGTTGTTCGAGGACGAGCTTCCCGCGATGGGCGACGACCGCCGCGTTGTGCAGCGGCTTGCCGCACCAGTTCTTACTGCGCGTGACGCACCCGAAGATCAGCGGGACGTCGCCGGTCATGGCCACGAGCGCGTCGCGCACCTCGGCCGCGGCGTTGATGAAGACCTCGCGGTCGAGCAGGTCGCGTGGCGGATAGCCGGTGACCGCGAGCTCTGGCACCATGACGATCTCCGCCCCCGCCTTGATGCCGTCGTCGTATGCGCGGCGAATCAGCTCCGCATTGCTCGCCAGCGCGCCGACGGTGGGGTTGATTTGGGCCAGGTAGATCTTCATAGGGTTGTCGAGTTGTCTAGTTGTCGAGTTGTCGAGTTGTCGAGTGGTCTTTCAGGGTAACTCGACAACTCGACAACTCTGCAACTCGACAACTCGCTGTGCAACTTCCCCCGATTTTTGCAAAGATCGGCATTCGAGGTGACCAGATGTCTGAGATCGACGTGTTGCGGCAACGCTACCGGAACCACCGGCAGTCACTGGCGACGCTCGCCGGCGACGCGCCGTCGGAGGCGCTCGCGACGGAGTATCAGCGGCTGATCGGGAACATCGATTCGTCGCTACGAAAGCTCGACGAGGTGGAGGGACGACCGCCGGTCGATCCGGCGGAAACGCAGAAGATGAAGACGTCGCCGGGGACGCGGCCGCTGGCCACGCCGCCGCCATACGAGCCGTCGGCGCCCTACGTCGAATCGCCGCCCCGCGCCGCCAGCCCCGCGTCGCGCCTGGCGTTGATCGTGGTCGGCGGTCTGGTGGTCCTGGTGATCATCGGCTGGCTGATCATGCACGCCTCCGATCGGCGCGGTAAGAAGACGGTGCCGGTCACGGAGACGACGAGCACAGCCATCACTCCCGCGGCCGGGACGGAGCCGCCGGTGACGCCGGCCCCGACGACCACGGTGGCCGTGGCGACCGGTCCCGCAACGCTGAAGGTCACCCCGATCCTCGTCGACTATGGCGTGGTGCGGAAGGGCACGCGCCAGGTGCGCCAGGTGGAGGTGGTGAACAGCGGCGCCGCGCCGGTGGTGATCGAAGTGTCGCGCTCCGCCTGCCGCTGTCTCTTCTACGAGTACGACGGCAAGTCGTCGCTGGTGCCGAAGAAGAAGGAGACGATCACTGTCGTCGTCGACGGCGGCAAAGCGAAAGCCGGCGCGCTCGACGAGAAGATCGTGGTGTCGGCGAAGAACGACCCCGCGGTGAGCGCGACGTTCAATGTGCGGGCGACCGTGCGGTAGTTGTCGAGTTGTCAAGTTGTCGAGTTGTCGAGTAGAACGCCGGGGGCCCACTCGACAACACCGCAACCCGACAACCGTGCGGTAGTTGTCAAGTTGTCAAGTTGTCGAGTAGAACGCCGCGTGCCCACTCGACAACTCGACAACACGACAACTCGACAACTCCGATTCGCGGCCATCGCCGTGCTAGCGTCCACGCTCGCCATGTGCGCCTCCGCCCCCCACCCGCCCCTCACCCTCGACGAGAAGATCGGGCAGTTGTTCGTCGTCGGGGCGCGGGGGGTGTTCATGAACGAGGGGTCGCTGGCGTACCAGCAGTTGCTGCATCAGGTTCGCGACAATCACGTCGGCGGGTTCATCTGGTTCATGTCGAACGTGCAGGAGACGGCGGTGCTGACGCGCGCGCTGCAGCGGGAGTCGCGCGTGCCGCTGCTGATCAGCGCCGACCTCGAGTCGGGGATCGGGATGCGCTTCACCGAGACGACGCACTGGCCGTGGGCGATGGCGGTGGCGGCAACCGGCGATCCGTCGCTGGCGGAGGCGCAGGGGCGGATCACGGCGCGGGAGGCGAAGGCGATCGGCGTGAACCAGGTCTATGCGCCGGTGGCCGACCTCAACATCGATCCCGACAACCCGGTAATCAACACGCGCAGCTTCGGCGAGAATCCGCGCGAGGTGTCGCGCTACGTGGCGGCGTTCATTCGCGGCGTGCAGTCGGAGGGGGTGCTCGCCTGCGCGAAGCATTTCCCCGGGCACGGCGACACGCACACCGATTCGCATCGCACGTTGCCGCAGCTCGACGTCGACCGCGCCAGGCTGGAGTCGGTGGAGTGGGTGCCGTTTCGCGCCGCGATCGAGGCGAACGTCGGCTCGATCATGGTCGGCCATCTCGCCGTGCCGGCGCTCGATCCGGCGCCGGTGTCGCTCCGCGATGTACCGGCGCAGGAGAAGATTTACGGAACGCAGCCGGGCGAGGCGCCGGAGCACGGGACGATGCCCGCATCGCTGTCGCGGCCGATGATCGAAGGGGTCCTCCGTCACGATCTCGGATTTCGTGGAGTCGTGGTCACCGACGCGATGGACATGGGCGGCATCACGGAGCACTTCGATCCCGGCGAGGCGGCAATCCGCGCGATCGAGGCGGGTGAGGATCAGGTGCTGATGTCGATCAATCCCGATGCGGCGATCGCGGCGGTGAAGGCGGCGGTGCGCAGCGGGCGTCTGACGGAAGCGCGCATCGACGAGTCGGTCGGCCGCATCCTCGCCGCGAAGGCGACGCTGTCGCACGACGTCCCTTCGCCCGAGGAGCTCTCGCGGATCGTCGATGCGCCGGAGAGCCGTGAGCTGGCGATGTCGATCGCCCGCCGGGCGGTGACGCTGGTGCGCCAGAAGCCGGGACTGCTCCCGCTGACAAAAGGGGCGCCGCGGGTGCTGCTGGTGAGCGTGAGCGATTTCCCCGAGGTCGCCAATCCGCTCCCCGACTTCGACCGCGAGCTGCGCGCGCGCGACCGGCTGACGCAGACGTTCTGGATCGACTCCCGCACGCGCGAGGACGAGCTGCCGCCGATCGTCGCCGCGGCCGCCGACAAGGACCTCGTGGTCGTGGCCCTCGCCGTCCGCGCGCGCTCAGGCTCGGGGCAGATCACCGTGCCGGAAACCGCGCGAAAGCTGATCGCACAATTCACCGCGAAGCCGCTCATCGCCGTCTCGTTCGGGACGCCGTACCTCATCCGCGAAATCCCCTCGGTCGAGACCTATCTCTGTGCATACGGCCCGCAGCCGGTGATGCAGGTGGCGGTGGCGCAGGCGCTGTACGGCGAGGTGCCGATCACGGGGAAGTTGCCGGTGAGACTGGTTCGCTGACGCGCCGGCGAGACGCCGGCGCTACGGATTAATCGACGAACTCGACCTTGTCCCCCAACATGTGCACCGAACAGCGTGCCTCGCGGTAGATGCGGATTTTGGCGCCGGGGCCGCGGGTCTCTTCGTCGTTGCGGGTCTCGTCGGGCTTGCCGGCTTTCTTGTCGACGTCGGCGGCGGACATCCCGCGCTCGACGGAGATGCAGTTTCCGCCGCCGCTGCTGCCTCCCGTCACCGCAGCCTTTTCGGTCTCGGCCTTCGCTTCCTTCGGTGGGAGGCCGAGGGCGAGGACGGTGATCCAGACCGCCGCGAAGGCGACAGTGCTGCCGAGGAGATGCTTTTCGCTGCGGCGCATCTCGCCCTCCTCGCCGCGCGCGACGAGACTGAGCAACGCGAAGACGAGCCACTGCGCGAGTGCGACCCAGGCGATGATGGCGATCGGTGTCATGAGCTCCTCCGCGTCCAGCGCATTGAATTGTCTTCGCCGTCGTAGTGGATGACCGGCGGTCCCTCGAACACGCGCGATGCACCGTGGCCCCACGTGCGAAGGTCTTTGTCGAACTGCTGGATCGTTCCGCCGGTGAGCTGCTTGATCGCTTCCTCGGTGGTGGCGCCGTCGCGGAACGAGGCGATCATCTTGCGCACGCCTGCCTGCCCGTAGCGCGCCTCGATGTAGCGGATGGCCGTCTGTGACTCGATGTACCCCTCGATGATCATCTCCGGGTCGGGCGAGCCATGCATCACCGAGTCGATCAGCGAGACCGCCAGCAGCTTGTCGTCGGAGTAGGTGTTGAAGGCGTTGCGGGCGAACTCGCGCATCTCGATCCGCTGCGCCAGCCCTTCGTGGAACCAGTGCGGCGCCTGGTCGTGCGTCGCCTGGGCCAGCAAGGCGTGCAACAGCTCGTGGCTGAGAATGGCCACGACCTCCGGCACGAACCGGCCGACGCCGCCGAACGGCAGCGTGATCTTCCCCTGGTAGAAGCCGAGGATGAAATCGCTGCCGGTGTAGGTCGAACGGAAATCCTCCCACTGCAGAACGTTCACCACGACGCGCTTGAACTCCGGCGTCGGGCAAAACGCCTGCAGGCGGGCGTACTCCTTCTCCAGGATGTCGCCCATCGTCTGCGCGAACGGCGTGCCGACGTCCTGCGGGTAGTGCAGCTCGAAGTGCGGCGTGGTGTAGGTGGAGAAGGCGGTGGCCAGCCGCTTGTTCATCTGGATCTGGCGCACGCGATCGTCGAGGGCGCCGCGCGAGTGGACGGCTTGCGCCTTGTCGAGCATCTTGATCGCGGCGTCGTACTCGTCGAGGTTCGCCAGCCGCTCGCCGAGCTCCTCGAGCGACTGCGCGTCGTTCTTCCGCTGCAGGACGCGCGAGCCGGCCAGTTGGATCATGAGCTGCCGCGCCTCGACGGCACGGTCGGAGTGCTCGAGGGCGGTGCTGCGGAGAAAGAAGAGCTGCGGCGGGATGTGCTCCGCCGAGGGGGTGATCGACTTGGTCAGCTCCAGCACGTCGTTCCAGCGGTTGTGCTCCGCCAGGACGTTCGCGGCGCGGACGATTCGCCGCCGCAGCGCCGGCTGCACGAATGCGCCGGAGTTGCCGCTGCCGAGGAGCTGCGGCACCTGCTTGAGCGCGCGGTTGTCTTCGTCGCGGTGCCACGCCGCGGCGTCGACCGGAAAGGTGCCCACCGGCGCGATCGCCGCGCCGCCCGGAACGAGCAGCTCCTGTTCGCCGATCTGCACGTGCAGGAAACTGCCGGAGACCGCCGGCCAGGCGTTTTGCGGGAGCGAGATCGACCGTGTGGCGAGGTCGGGGGCGGCGAATGTCGATTCGTCCGCCGCGGCGAGGCTGACGGCGGTGGCGACGTTCGCGCGCCGGATGACCGACCAGAGCACCGACGCCTCGACAAGCTCCGATCGTTCGACGGGGCGGAGGTTCCACGCTTCGAGGAGCGCCTTCTCCGCATCCTCATCCCGGTTTTTCGACGCCGCCAGGACGGCGCGCATGTACGCCGCTTCGGCGGAGCGCGAGCCGATGTCGCTGAGACGGCTCAGGTAGTCGCGGGCGCGGTCGTCGAAGCCGAGCGCAGCGAGCGCCTGCGCGGTCTCGAACCACAGTCCGTCGCGCCCCGGCCCGAGGTTGACGGCGTGCTCGTAGGCAATGACGGCGCTCACTTCGTCGTTGCCGAGAAGAGCGAGACGGCCGCGGAGGATCTCCACGAGCGGGATGTCGGACGGCGACGGGAAGGCGGCCAGCGTCTTCTTCGCCGCGTCGGTCCGCGTCTGCTGCAGCTCCCACTGCGCGCGCCAGACGTCGAGCAGGTTCTTGGTGGTCTTGTTGTGCGGAGCCTGGGCGATCAGCGCGTCGATCTCGCCGCTTCCGCCCGCGGCAATCGCGCGGCGGAGTGGTAGGAGCGCCGCCAGCCGCGGATAGCCGTCGTCCTTCGATTTCTGCTTTTCCGCCGCGATTTTCTCGACGAAGCCGAAGCGCTCATCGTGAACGAGCGCGAAGGCGGCGGCGCCGATGCCGGCGGCGATGGCCGCCGCCGTGGCGATGCGCGAGAGGAGCGGATTGGCCGCGTACGCGAAGATGCCGCCGAGGGCGAGAGCGGCGGCGAGGCCGACGATGATCATCCCCTTCGCGGCGGGGGCCATCGGCTTCTTCGCTGCAGCGTCGGCGGCGATGACCGCCGGCTCCGCGGGGAAGATCGGGGTCTTCGGCGACTTCTCTCCGGCGATGCGGATGTCGTTGACTTTGTAGCCGGTCGCTTCCTTCTCCAGCTCGATTGACGCCACCTCGTCGATGCCCGAGGGATAGGCGATGGCGAAGACGGCGGTGCGGTCGGCGATGGCGGGGACGACGGTCTCGAGCTCCCACGTCGCGCCGGCAGGCGGCCCGAGGCGGACTTCGATCTCGTCGAGCTGCATTTTCGCGTCGAGCTTGCGAAGCGGCGAGGTGGCCGAGAGCTGATCGGCGACCGCCTGCGGCCCGCGATTCAGATAATCGGCGGCGATCTGCGCGGCAGCCCGTTCGGCGTCGGAGAGCGGCCGCGGTGCGGCGGCGGCCGCGGTGCTGAAAAGCAGTGACGCCAAGAGCGTCGTCAACGCGAGCGAGCGCGTTACGTTCATGAGGCTACCTCGTGTCGGATTTATGGGACCTCGGAGGACGCAAATAATAGCGCATCTCGAAGGGGGGTGGCTATGTGTCGGGGAGGGGGGCGCGCCTGGCGCGCGCCCCGGGCGGGTTGAAACCCGCCCCACATACTTTGACTCGCTGTGGCTGCTTTTGCGCATCACCCAAATCTGTCATCCCGAGCGTAGCGAGGGACCTGGGCGGTCGGGCGGCACGAAGAACCGAGCATTTACGTACCTCCCACCCGCCCAGGTCCCTCGCTACGCTCGGGATGACATGCGCGGATTGGGCGCGGGATAGCAGCGGCGACGGATGAAAAAGCGGCGGCATCGCCGCCGCGCTCCAAATGGCCTTGACAAGTTGGAGCGAGCGACTTAGTGTGTTAGTGCACTGATACACTAAGACAATGTTCGATATCAATCCGACAGACGCTGCCCCCATCTGGAAACAAATCGAAGAGGGACTCCGGCGGCTCATCACTCTCGGCACGCTGCCTCCCGGGACGGCCGTGCCCAGCGTGCGGGACCTTGCGCGCGACCTGCGCGTGAATCCCGCCACCGTCTCGCGAGCCTACCAGCGGCTCACCGAGGCGGGGGTGCTGAGCGTCAAACGCGGCGACGGGACGTACGTCGCCGACGAGCCGGTGCAACTCAAGAAATCGGAGCGCCACGAGATCGTGCGCGATGCCGCTACGCGCTACGCGAGCGTCGCCCTTTCCGCCGGCGTTCCACTCGACGACGCGGAGCGAGAGCTGTCCACCGCTTACGAGCGGCTCGTCCGCGAGCATAGGAGACGCGCATGAACGAGAACGAAGTCATTCGCCTCGGCGGAGTGACCGTCCGCTACGGCCGCAAAGTGGCGGTCGACAACGTAACCCTTTCCGTGCCGCGCGGTTCGGTCTACGCGCTGCTCGGCCGCAACGGCGCCGGCAAGTCGTCGCTGGTGCGCTGCCTCCTCGGGCAGCAGAAACCGGCCTCAGGGACGATCGACCTTTTCGGCGAGAACGTCTGGCGGCGCCGCGCCGCGCTGATGGAACGCGTCGGCATCGTGGCCGAGGAGGCCGACGCCCCGCCGGAGATGAGCGTGGCCGCACTGACGCGATTCTGCGCGGCGCTTTACACGCGATGGGACCAGGAGCTGGTCGACGACCGCCTGCGCCGTTTCGGCATCACGCCCGCTTCGCGGTACGGCGAGCTGTCGAAAGGGCAGAAGAAACAGGTGGCACTGGCGCTCGCGCTGGCGATGTCGCCCGACCTGCTCATCCTCGACGACCCGACGCTCGGCCTCGACGTCGTGGCGCGCCGCTCGCTGTTCGAAGAAGTCATCTCCGAGCTCGCCGACCGCGGCATCTCGGTGCTCATGACCACGCACGACCTCGCGGGAGTCGAGGCCATCGCCGACCGCGTCGGCATCATGAAGAGCGGCCGCCTCGTGCTCGACGACTCGATGGAGGCGCTCAAGTCGCGCTTCCGCCGCATCCGCTACGCATCCGCAGCCGCGATCGACGCCTCGGCGCTCGCGCCCGCGGCCGTGCGCGCGTGGGGGAGTGGCGGGGAGGCCATCGTCACCAACTACGACGACGTTGCGTTCGAGCGATTCCGCAGCGCGTCGAACGTGGCCGGCGCGGAAGTGTCGGCGATGTCGCTCGAAGAGATTTTCATCGCCATCGCCGGCGAAGGAGCCGAATCATGAACGACACCCTGGTCATCGCCCGCCGCGAAGTGGCGGAGAAACGCTTCGTCTTCGTCGCCGCTCTCGCCTTCGCCGCGATCGCCGTCATCATCCCCTTCGCCGTCCGCGCGAAGCATCCGGCCGAATTCATCGTGATCTTGTCGATGGTCTGCGCCCTGAATTTCAGCCTCGGACTGTCGGCGGTCCTCGGCGGCAGCATCGTCGGCCGAGACATCACCGCGGGACGGATGTCGTTCTACTTTGCGCGGCCGGTCAGCGCGCTGTCGATCTGGTTCGGCAAGCTCGCCGCCGCGGCGCTGCTCGTCGTTGCTTCGTTCGTGATCATCGCCGTCCCCGCGGTCGCTGCCGGGATGCCGCTCAATCGCATCTGGGGAACGAGCGGCCTGGTGTGGGCGGGGATGTTCCTCAGCGCCGCGGCCGGACTCTTTTTCGTGTTGCACGCGGCCGGCACGATGGTCCGGTCGCGCTCGGCGCTGATCGTTCTCGATTTCGTCGCCGCCGTCGTGGCGGGATGGTGCGGTTGGATGATCGTCCGGCCGCTGGTCGAAGGAGGAGCGACGCGGGCGGTCAACGCGATCGCCGGCGGCGCCAGCATTCTGCTCGTCGCGGGCTTTCTCGCCGCCGGCGCCTGGCAGTTGGCCGACGGCCGCACCGACCGCCGCCGCAGCCACGCCGCGTTCTCGAAGGTGTTCTGGGGATCCGTGGCCGTGGTGCTGTTGATCGCTGCGTCGTTCGGCGGCTGGGTCGTGTTCGCGCCGCCGTCGGCGCTCGGAAAAACGGCGGAGGCGGAGATGTCATCGGGAAACATGGCCCTCCTGGCCGGCACCGCCGAGGGCCGCTTCGATTTCCATCCGCAGTTTCTCTACAACATCGCCACCGGCGACTACGAACGGCTCGGCGGCGCCTGGCACTACGGCGGCGTGCTGTCGCGCGACGGCAGCAAGTTCATCGCGGTCGAGCGGACGTCGATGCGCGCGAACTACGGCGAGGTGGTCATCCGCGACACGAAACCGGGCTCGCCGTTCGTCGGTACGTCGATCATGGCGGGCGGGTTCGACTACCACGCCGAATCGAATGACGGCTCGCGCATCGCGATCGTGCGCGACGGCAACCTGAGCGTGTACGACACCGTGCGGCGGCAGTCGCTGGGATCGATGCGGCTGCAGGTTCGTCCGCACGCGATCTTCTTCACGTCCGCCGACTCGCTGCGAATCTATGCGGTCGACAATGAAGCGGGCCGCAGCGATCCGCAGCCGCGGCATCTCGAGTCGTACGACTACGACATTCCCGCACGCGCCTTCAGCCGTGTCGGAGAGCTGAAGTTCGAGTCGCGATTCGTCACGCTCACCACGAGCGACGACGGTTCGCGGCTGTTCGTCCGCACAGGTCCGCACGAGGCGATGCTTTGCGACGGCCGCACGCTGCAGCCGATCGCGACGCTGACGCAATTCCGCCGCGGCACGTTCCTGCGCGACGGCCGCCCGGTCATGGTCCTGCAGGACGACACGGTCACGATCGCAAATCGCGACGGTGCGGTGGTCAACAAGATCGCCATCCCGAAGCACGCCGGCGTCTACGGAATCGCGGAAGTGGCGCCCGGCAAGCTGGTCGTCCCGATCGTGGAGGGCGGAAAGCAGTCGGCGTGGCACGCGCTCCTCGTCGACGTCGATCGCGGCGTTCTGCGAAGCGACCCCGATCTGCATCCGGTCGTACCGGTCTCGAACGGCATCGCCTCCGACCCGCGGCCAACGGTCATCGCCCCGACGATGCTGATGACGACGCCGGGCGGCTCGCTCGTGGCGTGGAACGCGCTGACAGGGGAGCGGCGCGACGTGATCCGCTAAAACTGCTGCAACACCCGCAGGTCGTTTTCGAACAGCGTCCGGATGTTGGGGATGTCGAACTTGATCATCGCCATCCGATCGAGGCCGAGGCCGAAGGCGAAGCCGCTCCACTCCTCGGGATCGATGCCGACGTTGCGAAGCACCTGCGGGTGAATCATTCCGCAGCCGAGAATCTCCATCCAGCCGGTCTGCGAGCACGTCCCGCAGCCGGCTCCTTTGCAGAAGACGCACGACATGTCCACTTCCGCCGACGGCTCGGTAAACGGGAAGAAGCTCGGCCGCATGCGCATCTGCAGCTCCGGCCCGAAGATGCGGTGGATGAAGAGCTCGAGCGTGGCGCGGAGGTGGCCGATGTGGATGCCGCGATCGACGAGAAAGCCCTCGGCCTGGTGGAACATCGGCGAGCGGCGCATGGTGATCTCGTCGCGGCGATAGACGCGGCCGCACGACAGCACCTTCACCGGCGGCTTGTAGCGCTCCATCGAGCGGATTTGCACGTTCGACGTGTGCGTGCGCAGCAGGTACGGCTGCACGTCGAGGAAGAAGGTGTCCTGCGTGTCGCGCGC
>Ga0070707_100003020_pt1 | contig 15962 bp, 15 predicted proteins | sample KBSK5502metaG_FD_65468 | JGI IMG/M metagenome (GOLD analysis project Ga0070707, IMG submission 65468) | Corn, switchgrass and miscanthus rhizosphere microbial communities from Kellogg Biological Station, Michigan, USA - KBS K5-50-2 metaG | ecosystem: Host-associated > Plants > Roots >... | reverse complement strand
CCAGTCAAGTCCATCAACCAGTTCTACAACAAGCGCCGGGCGGAGTTGCAAAGCCAACTGGGAGCGGCGCACATGAGCCGGCGTCTGGAGCGCATCACCACGAAGCGAACGCGGCGGATTGACCACGACCTGCATACCGCTTCCCGACGCATCATTGAGTTGCTGGTGGTCGAAGGCATCGGCACGCTGGTCATCGGCAAGAATCCGCTGTGGAAACAGGAAGCGGGCATGGGGCGGCGGAACAACCAGAACTTCGTGAGCATCCCTCATGCTCAATTCGTTGAGATGCTGACCTACAAGGCCGAGTTGGTAGGCATCCAAGTAATCGTGACCGAGGAGAGCTACACCAGCAAGGCGAGCTTCCTCGACGGCGATCCACTGCCCGTCTATGCTGCTGCGCGTCCCGAGTCGCCGGTCTTTAGCGGCAAGCGCGTCAAGCGCGGGCTGTACCGGGCAGCGAATGGGCGCCACATCAACGCGGATGTGAACGGCGCGTACAACATCATTCGCAAAGTAGCTCCCGATGCTTACGGGCAAGGGAGTAGAGGGTGCGTAGTTCACCCGGTGCGGCTCGCCGCATGAACCAGTCACTAGTTCGCTAGAGATTAGAAACTATAGCTTCTGCTACCTGGAGGGTAAACGCTGGAACTGTAGCGGCAGATGCAGACGTCACCGCCAAGCGCCTGACGTGCCAGGGGCTACACTGCCGCCCAGGGGAGCGGCGCCGGCTGTCTAGCCGCCCGCGTCGGCGCGAAACCGCAGGTGTGGTGCGCCGGTTTCGCTTGGAGTCGCCCACCATGGGCATACCTCCAGTCTCCTGCTAACTTGTCAGGGTCGGAATCAGCCTGAGCAAGGACGTGCGCCAGATGCGTACCTGGGCACAACCCACAGCTCGCCGATAGGAGCATGGGATGGTCGCCGCGTCCCATCCAGGCTGGCGACCAGGCCCCACGACAGCGCCTGGTGGCGGTGCTGATCTTTCTCGCGGCAATACTGTTCGTTCAGCTGCTCTTGGGCCAGTTCGCGGCCGCGGCGCAGGTGTCTCCGGCACGCGAGATCGCGGACACCCTGGTCGGGCTCGTGCGCGCGAGCCTGATGGTGGTGCTGGTAGCGGTTGCCATCGCGGGGTCGCTGGTGGCGGCGTTCGGCGCCTACCTGGCCGGGCAGCCAGAGTGGCTGGTGCGGCGCCTTCCCACGGTTGCCAGCGCGGGCAGGGCAGAGCCGGCGGAGCCGCCCAGCCGAGGCTCATAGCCTAGCCAAGCTGCGCGTCACGGGCGGTCGGTCAATGAGGCTCACTCGGGTTTGCACAGGTGAGAGGTCCAGCGGCGCGCGACGCCCGCTCACGATCGCGGTGTAGATTTGGCATTCCGCTTGCATGTAACGCGCCTTGCTCACTAACTACTGGTAGCTGTGCCACCCGCTGAAAGGAATAACGTCTAGCTCAGCCAGGGGGCAAGCCCCGGTCCAGCTACGGTAGCGGGGCCTCGTCGTCGCGTCCTTTGTCAGTGAAAAGTGTTCGCACTAGCGCCCCGCGAGGCCGGACGTCGAGACGCCCTTCATGAAGTGGCGCTGGAAGATGAAGAAGACGACCACCAGCGGCGCGACGTTGATCATCGCCCCAGCGAGCAGCAGGCCGAATTGGGTGTAGTGCACGCCCTTGAAGAACGTCAGGCCGACCGTCAGCGTGTACTTGTCCGCGTCTTGCATGACGAGCAGCGGCCAGATGAAGTCGTTCCAGGCGCCCTGAAACTGGAAGATGGCTACGGTGATCATCGCTGGACGGATCAGCGGGAAGATGATCTGCCAGAACGTGCGGAAACGCCCAGCGCCATCGATCATCGCCGATTCCTCGAGCTCTCTGGGCAGCGTCTTGAGGAACTGCGTCATCAAGACGACGGAAACTGGCGTGACCGCAGCCGGGATGATCAGCGCGCCCAGCGTATTCACCAGTCCGAGCGAGTTCGCGACGAGGAACTTCGGGATCATGATCAGATTGGACGGAATCATGAGCACAGCGAGCGTCAGCGCGAAGAGGATGCTCTTACCTGGGAATTCCATGCGGCCGAAGGCGTAGCCCGCCATGGCGCCTAACACCACGTTGAGGCCGGCGGAGACGGCCGCGTAGAGCAGCGAGTTCATGATGTAGTTGGGGAAAGGGAACTCGCGGGACTGGAAGATTTCTTGAAAGTGCTGCAGCGTCGGATTCTGCGGCAGCAGGCTCGGCGGCTGCGCCAGCACCTGCGCCTCGGGCTTGAATGAAGACAAGAACGCGAAGATAAAGGGCAGGAGAGAGAAAACCGCGTAGAACACGAGAATTGCGTAGAGAAGAGCCTCTGTCGGGGTGAGTACCGGCCTGGTGGGCTTCTTGGCGCCCTTGAGCTCCTCCAGGCTCGCGTCCACAGAGGAGGCGCGGGTCGTGGATGCCATCTTGTTCTCACCTCGATTCGGCTAGTACTGGATGTCCACGTCAATGTAGCGCTTCTGCAGCACCGTGAGGGTGAAGATCACGACGAAGAGCACGAACGCCTGGGCGCACGCCAGCCCCATGAGCGAGCTCTTGAATGCCGTGTTGTAGATGATCAGCGCCGGCGTGCAGGTGGAACCCAGCGGCCCGCAATCCGGACCCTGCATGACGTAGACCTGGTCGAACAGCTGGGAGGCGCCGATCGTGCCGAGCGCGACGACGACGAAGGTGGTTGGCCGCAGCAGCGGGACCGTGATGTGCCGGATGGTATCCCAGGTGGTGGCGCCGTCGATCCGGGCGGCCTCGAAGAGCGTCTCGGGGATGTCTTGCAGCGCCGCCAGATACACCAGCATGAACGTTGGCGCGGTCGTCCAGATATTGAGCAGCATGATTGCCGGCAGGGCGGTATTCGGATCGTTCAGCCAGGCGTGCGCCGGGACACCCACCAGCCCGAGCACATAATTGAGCGCGCCATGCGTATTGTAGAGCCAGAGGAAGATCAGCGAGATGGCCACCGACGAGGTGAGCGCCGGCAGGTAGAAGGCCGTGCGGAAGAATCCCCGCCCCCGCACCTTCGTGTTGAGCAGCAGCGCGAGCGCCAGCGAGAGCACCGTCTGCAGCGTCACGACCCCGACGGTGTATTTGACGATATTGATGAGTGAGTTCAGGAATTGGCCGTTGTGGGTCAGATCGTACCAGATGATCTGGTAGTTCTTAAGCCCGTACCAGATGGGCTCCGTGAAGCCGAAGTTGACGTAGAAGAAGCTGAGATAGAACGCGGTGATGGTAGCGATGAGCGTGAAGACCGTCAACACGATCAGGTACGGCGCCAGGAAGCCGAAGGCTGCCACCGTCTCGCGCATCCGGAGGCGTGAAAGCTTCTTGGGCCGGAGCCGCGAGACTCGTTTGAGCGGCAGAGCAGGCTGCATATGGTTCGCTCCTTCGTGGGAACGCGGAAGCGCCGCGGTTGATTCCCGGACGCTCCCGCCGCAACACGATGTTGTCCCCACCCCGGCGCACCGTTTGCCGGGCCTGTGGCCATGTTATGGCGCGGTGTTCTGCTGGATCCAGGTGTCCACGTTCTGCGCCGCCTTATCGAGCGCCGGCTTCACATCGGACTTGCCGAGCATGATCGACTCCAGAGCTGACGCCAGCTCGCTGTGAATCTGGGAGTCCGCGGTGCCGTAGAAGTCGGCCTTGCCATAGTCCGCGCCCGCCGCCAGCGCACTCACGTCCGGATGGTCGTTGAAATACGAGTCGCTGGCGAGGGCCTTGATCGTCGGCAACGCGAAGCCGGAGTGCAGCACCTCGGTCTGGTACTCCTGGCCAGTCATGTATTGGACCAGCTTCCAAGCGGCATCCGGGTGGGCCGTCTTGCTGTATGCGGCCCAGGCGTTGGTGAAGATCAGATTACCGCGCTGGCCGTTCGACGCCTTAGACAGCGGCGCGATGGCGTACTGCACACTCGGATACGTCGAGGTCATGAACGGGATCATCCAGCCGCCCTCGAGCGTCATCGCGACTTGTTGCTTGCCGAACGCCTCGCCGTCCCACCCAGCGCCGATGTCCTTTGGCGTGGCGCCAGTCTTGCTCTTCTCGAACGACGTGTAGAACGTCGCGGCGTCGACGGCCGCCTGGTTGTTGAAGGTGGCCGACTTGCCGTCGCTGGAGAGCATCTGGCCACCGTTGCCAAAGAGGAAGGCGCCCATGCGGGACGCGTCTGGTGGCAGCGCGATGCCCTTGACGTTGCCCTTTGTCAGCTTCTGTGCAGCGCTCTGCAGGTCGGACCAGCTCCAGTTGGAGGGATCGCTCAGGCCAGCCTGCTGCAACATCGTCTTGTTATAGACGAGGCCGAGCGTGTTCCAGTCTTTCGGGATGCCATACACGGTGCCGTCGGCGCAGTCGAACGGCGTCATAAGCGAGCTGTAGTACGTATCCCCGCCAACCTTGTCGCGCCCCATGTACGGACTGAGGTTGAGCAGCTTGCCCGAGGGGATGTACTGCTGCGCCATGCCTGGCTGCAGGTAGAAGACGTCCGCCACGTTGCCGCTCGCCACGTTGGCGCGCATCTTGGTGTCATACGCGTCGGGGATGGGCGACCACTTGACGGTGATGTTCGGATACTTTTTGGTGAAGTTGTCGAAGCCCTTCTGCACCAGGGCATCTTCCGCCGGGGACGATGACCATCCCGTCACGTTGAGCGTGACGTTGCCCGACTCGGCGCTCGCCGCCGACGTATTCGTGCTCGAAGGACACGCAAGCAGTGGGTTCTGCGAGCCCTTGACGCTGGCGCCCGTGCCGCCGGAAACGCTGCTCCCAGCTCCGCACGCCGAGAGCAGCGTGAGCAGCGCGACCAGCGCGAGCGCCGCCGGCGCGCCCCATAGCCGCCGGAGTGTACCGCTTCGTGAACCGTTCATGAATTCCTCGCTCCTTACAACACGCCGCGCACCGGGTGGACAATACGCTGAAATGCCGGTGCGAGTGCTCCACTGTTCGGAAAACTGCGCGGGAAATCCTCAACCTCCTCAAACTGCTCGATTCGCTAGCGTCCCTCCTTTACTCCGTGCCCGGCCGACTCCGCGCCGTGCGGGACATCGCCATCACGGCCGAGCTAGTCGGCTCGCTGCCAGCACCGACGACGGCGCAGTCGGCAATGGGGTCGGCCCATGAGACGACGAGCTCGTAAGCCCCTGCGCCAGAGGCTGGTGGCGCGAGCCATGCGGCTCGCTGCTCGCTGGGATCGCCTTCCATCGGGAGCAGGCTCACTTGCTCTCCGTTGAGTGTGGCGGTGAGGGGCATCGCCGCGTCATCGGGCACGAAGATGCCTATCTCGACCACCCATGCGGGATCGTCAATCTCGACACGGACCCGCCGGCCCATGGGGGTGCCGGCCACGCACACGTCCGCCTGCGCATCCGCCAGCGGGATCGCGTGCAGCTCGGCCGCTGGCCATTCCGCCGGCAGCAGTGGGATGCACACGAGCCGCCGCCGCGCGACGTCCGGCCGCAGGCCGAACAAAAAGCGCACGATTGGCCAGACGATGCCGTAGCCGGACCACAGCTGGAGAAAACATCCGCCGTCCGGGCTGAATTCGGCGACAGCCCCAGGCATGGCACGCCCGAGTGTCGTGGTGATGCGCCGGATGTGCGCGAGAGCAGCATCGGCGCGGCCGTAACGCGCCTCGGCACACGCCAGCGCCCCTGTCGGCAGCGTCATGATGCGCCGGTCCGTCGCCGCGTTGAGCACCACGCCGTGCTCCTTGCTCCACTCGGGCGTCTCCATGCGGGCGAGCAGCTGCTGCGCCTGGTCGGCGGTCGGCAGGCCAGCCTCCGCGGCCAATGCCTGCACGTAGTGCAGGAACAGCCACGGCCGGCAGGCGTCGGCTGGTGCGCGAGACTCGTCGACCGCGAGCGCCTCGGTCAGGCGCGCGATGCTGAGCACCTGCGAGGGGTCGGGTTCGGCAAGGGCCTCGAAACGTGCAAGCATTGCCTCTAGCTCGCTGCGCGACGCGCGCATGTCGCCGAAGAACCCCTCGCCAGGCAGCCACCAGTCCTGGCGTACGTGCTCGCGGATGCGCATAGCGCGGGCACGCAGTGACGCTGCGAGCTCGGGTGCGTCAACACCGATCGCTTCCAGGTCGACGGCGAGCTCGGCCAGCAGATCGAGCGCCTCGGCCGTGTATGCCGCGACGTCCAGCGTCTGCACGCTGCCGTGCATCTCCGGCGTCTCGGCCATGCTGCGGCCTTGCGGCACCTCCTCGCCCGCGGGCAGCCACCTGCCGAGCGCCCAGCCGAGCATACCCTCCAGACAGAAGGGGAAGAGCTCCTCCAGCAGCGCACGGTCGCCGGTCCATTGGTAGGTGTAGTAGAGCGCGCGGACGAAGAGCGGCACCTCGACCAGGTTGCCTGGGGAGGTGACGATGCCGTTCGTCACGACCTCGTGCACCACGGCGCCGGTGGACGACTGGCGGCGACTGATACTGGCGAGGGTACGCAACGCGGCGCCGGCCTCCGCCGCCTGCCCGATCGGCAGCATGGCAAGGGCGCCGTATGCCGTGTCGCAGCCGAACCACCACGGATAGTCGGGCAGCCCGCCCATCGGGGCTCGGCCGAGCCCCGGCACGTCGAGCGCAAGCCACGCGGTGTTGGCCTTGGCCCAGGCGAATGCCTCATCCAGGTCCGGTTCCGGGGAACGCAGCACGCAGTGTGCGAACGGCGCGGCGAAGCGCCCAATCGCCCGCTCGTGCGCGTCGGCCAGGGGCATCTGCGGCGACGCGCTTGTGCCGGCGGCCGGCATCAACTGGGCGTGGAGAGCAGTCGCGGGGTGGGTTGCGCGCGCAGAACCAGTGATGAGGAAATGCAGGCCCGCGTCGGTCGCGCCGTCCGGAGTGCAGGCATACCAGAGCGCCGCGCCGCAGCCACGCCCGGCGGTGTGCTCCGGCCCCCAGACGTCCGGCCCCAGCTCGAAGGACACGGGCGCGCTGGCCGCCCCGGCGCAGATCGTCCAGCCGGCATTGTCCCTATCGGCCAGGACAACCGCGCGCAGCTCGGGGCGGTACGAGGCGACATCCAGGCCGTCGGTCCAGCCGAGCTGCTCCGAGAGCCAGACACCATGCAGGTCACTGCGCAGCACGACGCCGCATTCGAGCGCGCCGCCCGGCACGGCGTCGCCGTCCGACTCGATCGTGACGTCCACGACAAGCGCCGGCTGGTCCGGCACGATCCAGCTACGCCGCCAAACGCGCACGCCCAACGCCGGCAGCGCGTACGCCAGGGTGGCGCCGTCGGGAGCCAGCTGCCAGTTGAGAGGCCGCGTCAGCCACATCGGCGTGCCTCCGCGGCGGCGCAGCCCGATCCAGTAGCCGTCCGGATACGCGAAGCTGGGAGCGAGCGGCCCGCGTTGCGGTCGTCGCGTAGCGCGTGCTTGTAGCGGGTGGCCTGGCCGAGTGGCTGGGCCACTCATCACATCCAGCGTGAGCTAGGAGAGCGTGAGATGAAGACGCGAGAGCGGGCGGAAGATGTTGCGGCTAGGGACCGTGCGAAGCGGGTGTATTTGGAGCTGATCGACAAGCTGCAGCCAGGGGCAGAGGCAGCCGTATTGGAGGCGCTGAGCGGGACGGGGTGGACGCTCGTGTCGGACAAGCCAAAAGCCTACGGCTCAGAGTATGAGCGTGAGTTCCTATTCGACACGCCGGACGGCCTGCGGGTCTGCGTGACAACGCAGATCATGGGGAAGGTGGACTAGCACGACGGCGCATAGACGCGCCACCTCGGCTCGCTGTGAGAGTGGAATGTATGCAGTAGAAGTGGAAAGGAGATTCTAGGCGGGGTAGACGCGAAGGGCGCCGCCGCGCTATAATCGGTAGAGCGAGGCCGGACGGGCGCCGGCCACGAGAGAAGGGAGCAGAGACCGTGGAAACTGGGGAGTTGTCGGCGGTGGAGCTGCGGGCACGTATGGCGCAGCGCGGCATCCGGCAGGGCGATCTCGCGATTGCCGCTGGACTGTGTCAGCCGGACGTGTCCGCGATCTTGCGCGGGTGTGAGTCGGTTGGGGCGGTGAAGCGCGAGAAGTTCATCCAGGGCATCCTGCGCCTGCGACTCGACATGGAGCATTGTAGTGAGCCGGTGAAGCCGGCGGTTCCCGTGTTCCGCATTCGGCGGTTGTAGAAAAGGAAGGGCCACCCGTGCGTCAAACGAGTGGCCCACGTAGAACCAAAAGGATGGATTAGATGACTTTCGATTCCACGTTCACTAATAGTATACCTCTAAACGTATGGAAGGTAAAGGCGAACGGCCACGGCCCTCTACCTCCACCTTCCTCGCGCGCGCGAGCTGCAGCTGAGGCGCTGATCCGGCGCACGATCATGCCGGTTCCGGCCGTGGACAGAAGCAAACACGGCGGCAGCATCCTGGGCGACGGTTGGACAGAGCAGCGCCTGGGGACTGACTACCAGCTCGATGCCTTTGACCGCGATCCAATGACGGTCGGGATGATGAACGGCCATATCACCGACGCCGCTGGGAATGTCTTGACGGATAGGTTCGCGGATTGTGATTTGGATCGGCCGGAAGCGATGCGAGCGGCACCGTTCTACCTGCCGAAGACGGGAATGATCTGGGGTCGGGCCGGCAAGCCACGATCACACTTTGGCTTCCGCTTGGGGAACATCGAGGGCGCCAAGACCAAGAAGTTTGAAGACCCATTGCAGAAGCGCGACGCGAACAACCCAGACGGCCGCAAAGCCACGATTGCTGAGCTGCGCTTTACGGGCTGGACCGTCGGGCCAGGCTCGACCAACATCGAAGACGGCCACCCAGAGGACGTGCGCTGGTATGAGGATGGCGACCCTGGGGACGTTGCGACGTACGCGGAGCTGTATCGGGCGATGGCGGGTCTGAGTGCGGCGGCGGAACTGGGGCGCTACTGGGTTGAGGGTGTGCGGCACGACTGGTCTGGTCCACTGGCGGGCATGCTCGCGCGGGGTGGGCTGTCTGAAGCGGATGCCGTGAACTTCATGCGCGCCGTCTGTGCGGCCGCTGTCGAGGACGATGACGCCACGGAGAACCGTGTGCGCTTTGTGAGGGATACCTACGCGAAGCTGGCGCGGGGTGAGAAGCTGATCACCGGCCAACCCGAACTGGAGCGGCTGGGGTGTGACGCGCGGCTGCTGGCGGTACTGCGGGAGTGGCTGGGGCTGCGGGCGCCAGGCGGGAACGGAAAGCAGAAGGCGCCAGACAAGCCGCGCAAGCTGGTGTTGCAGTCGCTGGCCGACGTGCCCCCAGAGCGCATCGAGTGGCTGTTCGATGGGTACCTGCCGCTGGGCGAGCTGAGTGCGCTGGCTGGAGCAGGCGGCGCCGGCAAGACCTCGGCGGCGATTGATGTGGCGGTGCGGACGGCGGCTGGAGCGGCGATGCCGAATGGTGCGCGGAGCCAGTTGGGCGGGCCTGCGGGCGTGCTCTACATCACGAGCGAGAACCACCCCGCGAAGGTCCTACGGCCGAGGATGGAGGCGACGGCGCTGGCCTTGACCGGACACGACGCCGACCAAGCCCAGGTGATCTTGCGGCGGCTGTACGTGCAGCGCGGGGTCGTGACGCTGCCGGATGGGGCGGTGGTGGGCTCGGATGAGCGCTTGGCGGAGGTCGTGGGGGACCCAGAAGCGTTGGTGATCCCGCGTGATCTGCCGGTGCTGCGAGCGGCCATTGTGGCGAACGGTATCCGGCTCGTCATTATTGACCCGGTGATTTCCTTCACCGAGCAGGACCTGGACGTGTTGCACCCCGCCGATATGCGGCACGTGTTGGATCCACTGGCGCTGCTCGCCCAAGACCTCAACATCGCCGTGTGGTCTTTGCTGCACTTCACGAAGGCCGCAGGCACGGCGGTGATCATGCGTATCGCGCTGTCGCGCCAGATGACCGATACGGCGCGTGCGGTGGGGGTCGTGCTCGAAGATCCACGCGTTGACCTGGAGCACGCCGGCTGGCGCTGGTTGGCGATGGCCAAGAACAACCTGGGTGCCCGCCCGCCTGCGCATAGCTACTCGGTGACCGCGGTGGAGCATCCGACGTTCACGGATGCCACGACGGCCATCGTCAGATGGCACGAGACACGGGACCTGAATGCGGATGCGCTGGAAGCGGCGCTGGAGGCAGAGGCCACGAAGCTGCGGACGGCCGCATTAGACCCGTTCGGCACCGACAAGGTCCGGGGGGATCGCACCAAAGAGGCCGTCAGGTCACTGGGTGAGCATCTCCAAGAGATTCGCGACAAGGGCGACATCGTGGTCTCATCGGATGAGTTGGAGCAGTGGCGCGATGCCGGCACCTTCTCCAAGGAGACCTGGTCCAAGGCCAAAGACTATCTGAAGGTGCAGACGGCGCCAGACGGGCACCAGGGCACCTGGACGCAGGAACTGGACGACTTGGACTGGCTGCGCGATCTGCCCTCAAAGCAGGATATGCAGCACTCCGGCAGAGGCTTTAGTGATCCGACCGTGGATCTCAAGCCGCCGACACCACACCGACCCGGCATGCCGCCGGGCGTGAAGACGCCGTAGGCGCGTAGGCGCGAAGGGAGAATATCCGGTGCCCCTACTCGTAGAAACTCTAGGAACTCTAGGAATACTAGGGACACTAAGCCAAGTGTGGCCCAAGGGTGGGTTTGGACTTCCTAGACTTCCTAGACTTCCTAGAGTTTCTACGAGTAGGACGGCCGGAAAGACTCCGCCGCGCCGACCGGCAGGAAATGAGGAGCCAAGATGCTAGAGCAAGCGATGGACCCGAAGGACCGGCAGCGCGTTCGCAAGCAGCGGTGGCGTGCGACGCACAAGGCTGAAATCCGGTTGTACAACCGGCGGTACAACGAGGCGCACAATCCGCGACCGCCCCGTGAGACCCCTGACGCGGCGCGCTTTCCGCGTGCGGTTGAGAGCGGCCACTATGGGCAGGGAGCAAAGCTCACTCCAGAACAGGTGCGCGACCTCCGCGCGCGCTATGCCGAGGGGGCGGAGCTAGACGAGCTGTACGCGCTGGTTGCCACGACAGGCATTACGCGGTCCGGGATGCGGCAAGCCATCTACGGTGAGTATGCGGACGCGAACATCCCGTCGGTTGGCAAGGCTTGGGATTGGCTGGAGGATGACCCGAACTGGCTCGCGAACCTGCGACAGGCACGCCAAGAGGCATTGTCCCACATGCGCGCTGCGCGTGAGCAGGCGAAGCGCGACAAACAGGCGGCGCGTGCCCGCGTGGGGCAGGAGCTAGCAGACGCAATCGCCGCCCACAAAGCGGTAGGTGGCCCTGTTTGGACGCTCCACGTTCTACGGCTCATGCGGCGGTGTAAGGACGGCGGCTGGTCGATGCCAGACATAGGAGCGATCTGCGGCGTGTCAAAGGCACGGGTGTGGCAGTTGTTGTCGGGCCTTTCAGAGTTGGAAGAGCGTGCGCGCCGTATGGCTCTGTTAGAAGCAGAGCAGGATTTGGTAGCAGCGCAGCAGCATATACGTAGGTGCCACTTCCCCATCGTCCTAGCCGATGAGGTCATCGAGATGTTGTTTGCAGCCGCGCCGGTCTACCCGACGCACTTGTATAGGAGCTAGCACGACGATGAATGGCAAGAAGGCACGAGCGCTGCGCGAGGCGGACCGTGAGCTGCGGTACCTGCGGGTACTCGCCGCGTCGCCGCTTCCGATAGATGAAAAGGTCCGGCTGATGGAAAGCGCGCAGTACATGGTTGCGCGCCTTCGCGATGAGCCCGCCAGACCACCGCCCCACTGGCCCCCAGAGCAGATCGCCGCATGGGCAGCTATTATGGCCGACCCACACGCGCGCTCCGCTGTCCTGAACTGGGCTGTGGAGGGCTGGCGCCGGCTGAACGCAGAGGCGGACAAACTCGCAAGCTAGACAGGAGCACGAGATGGACGAGCAAGCCCAGGAGCTCTGGGAGCAGACGCTCCAATACGTCGCAGACTCCGCGTCGGGACTCTATCCCACCGCGCCGGAGCATTGGACCGCCGACCAGGTCTCCATGCTGGAGGCGGTGTTGTACGTGCCGGAGGTGCACGAGGCGCTGCGGCGCTGGGTGGGGTTGCAGTTGGCGAAGCTGCGCGCTTCTGCCGAGGCGTGATACTGAAACCGGCTGGAGTGTTGTAGGATAGGGGCATGCCAAAACATGTCACCCTCCTCCCCCACCTGTCCACGGACGACTTAGAGCACCGCTACCGGGGAGCGCATGAGCCCCATGAGCGGAGTTGGTGGCAGATCCTGTGGCTGCACTCGCGTGGGCAGAGCGCCCGCCAGGTCGCGCAAAGCACGGGGTACTCCCCGTATTGGATTGGCCAACTGGCCAAGCGCTACAACACGGAAGGTCCCGCGGGCATGCCCAATCGCGCGCGTACCGAGTCCTATCGCCGCCCACCGTTACTCGACGCCGCGCTGTGATGGAGATCGCGTGGATGCGCTACTGGCTAGACACAACAGCATCAAGCGTGATGGGCCGCTCCCGTGAAGGCGAGGAATGCCTCGATGTGCTAGCTGGCGGGAGTGTCGAGGGGAGTAAGTAGCGCCATCGGGATCTCGCGTGTCACGCGTCGCTCATATCCCGCATAGAACGGGGCGATCTCGATCAGCCTGGCCCAGAGGACGGTGCGTTGTTCTGGGGTCACCACCTGGGCGAGTGCGGGGACATCGCGACCGTGGACATGGAGGGTGACCTGTGGGTTGCTCTGCACATTGAAATACCACCCTGGATTGCGCGCTCGCCCCGCGTTGGAGGCGGTTACTACGTAACGAGGCCCATCCCGCAGATAGAGCAGCTCGACGGTGCGAGCCTGCCCGGTCTTGCGTCCAGTGGTGGTGAGCTTGAGGAATCCGGCGGGACTATTCTCGTCGCCTGCGAAGGCGCGGCCGCCGGTGAGCGTATGGGCGATCACGGTGAAATAGTTTATGCGCATCGTCTTCGTGGCCATAACAGCATCCTTCCTTCTCGTAGCACTGTCTCGCAGCACTGTTCCCGAAAATGCTGCTACTGAAGGGAAGTATGCGTCACAGCATGGCCCGCTTCATCGGCCATTCGCCCAGGAGCGCGACTAGCTGAATAGACAGGAGAAGAGGAGTCATACGGAATCCGCTGCGAGTGTTGGCGCACGAGCGGACTTGAGTCCGCCAACATCATGCTCTGGCGCTTTAGCGCCGAGAGGACGATCTACAACTCTCCAGCCGGAATAAGTATGAGGAGGTCCCGCGATGCCGCCACTAGTACTACAGTTGTAGTAATGTGGTAGGATGCGGCAAGGAAGATAATCCCCGACGTGAAAGGAGCGACCGCCATGCTGACCCGCCGTCCGCCAGCCGATCATGTCGAGCCGTCCACAGAGCCAAACGCCCCCCTCCTCGTCGCTCTGACCGCGGCGGCGGACGAGGTGCCGACCGTCGCCCGACGCATCGGGCCCCGCTTTGCGCGCGCGGAAGCCCGTCAGCGGGTGCAGGCCTACCTGCGTGGTCTGCTCAGCCCGGTCGAGCGCAAGAACGGCTGGCAGTTGGCTGAGGCGGTGGGCGATCGGACGCCGTACGCGCTGCAGCATCTGCTCGGACGCGCCGACTGGGATCCCGACCTGGTGCGCGACGACCTGCGCGCCTACGTCGTGGAGCACCTGGGCGACGCGCAGGCGATCCTGGTGGTCGATGAGACGGGCGTCGTGAAGAAGGGGGCAGCCTCGGCCGGGGTGGCCAAACAAGACACCGGTGCTGTGGGCAAGGTCGAGAACGCGCAGGTCGGGGTCTTTCTCGCGTATGCCAGCCCCAAAGGGGTCGCCTTTCTCGACCGGACGCTCTACCTGCCCGAGGACTGGACGGACGACCCGACCCGCTGCCAGGCGGCCGGGATCCCGGATGACGTCAGGTTCGCGACCAAGCCGCAGCTGGCCCAGGCGCAGCTCGAGCGGGCACGAGCAGCGAGCATACCGGCGGCGTGGGTGACGGCCGACAGCGTCTACGGCGACGACCGGCACCTGCGGATGTGGCTCGCGGCGCACGAACAGGCCTACGTCCTGGCGGTTTCGGGCAAGGAGGACGTGAAGGTGGCGGCCACCTGGACCCAGCGGCGGGTGAGCACGCTGCTCAAAGAGCTCAGGGAGCTACCCGCTGAGGAGTGGCAGCGGCTGTCGGCCGGTGACGGGGAGAAGGGGCCCCGCTGGTATGACTGGTACCGTGTCCCCCTTGTCCCGCCCCTGCAAGAGGGCTATGAGCGCTGGTTACTGGTGCGGCGCAGCCTGAGCGATCCCAAGGACCTACAGGCCTATGTAGTCTTCGCGCCGCAGGGGACGGCGTTGGCGGAGCTAGTGCGGGTGGCCGGCCGGCCCTGGACGATTGAAGTGGCCTTCGCAGCGGCCAAGGGCGAGGTCGGGCTGGACCAGTATGAGGTGCGCAGTTGGACGGGCTGGTATCGCCATATGACGCTGGCCCTGTTCGCCCAGGCGCTGCTCACCGTCGTGCGCGGACACCTCGCCACCGTCGCCTCGGCACGTGTCGCTGGGCAAAAGGGGCGTTCCCAGCAGGCGGCGTTGCCCACGCCCAGCAGGCGACGAAGGCAGGGGAGCCTGGCGACCTTCCGCCAGCAGCGTCGCGCCCAGCAGGGCCGATGGCCCCGCCGCGCGACCCCGCCGCCCGCGCCGCCCGCCGCGCCGTCCACCTCGCCGAGCTGATCCCCCTCACCGTGCCCGAAGTGCGTCGCTTGCTGTGGGGTGTGGTCTGGCGCGCCTTCCCCTCCGTCGAGCAGGTGCTCGCCTGGTCGACCTGGCGTCGCCACCACCAGGCCGTGGCCAAACGCTGCCACTACCAACGGCGCGGCGTCATGCTTCCATAACTACAACTGTAGTACTAGGGCCTGTCTGACGAATCGAACCGGATGTGCTACCCTCGGCTGGGAGAAGACAGGACAGAGGGTAGCCAACTGGTTGGACGTGGCGAATTGACGGAGGAAGCCTGGAGCGTCATCGCGTCCCTGCTGCCCACGCGGGGGCGACGTGGCGGCCACCCTGCGTACGTGCGCCTGGTCACCACCTGCGGCCCTCCTCGGCCTACTCGGCCGCGCCCCCTAATCTTTGAATGACCCTGCCAATAACGGCAAGACCGGGTACAATGCATAGCAGCCGGGTGTACACTGGCTATAGTCCGGGCTTGCCCGGTGGCGGCTGACCTACTGGTGGCACGGCGGGCACGGGAGCACGCAAGGAGGGTATGGCATGAGCACCACACGTCCGACCTCTTGGCTGCAGCGTGTGGCACGGCTCTTGGGTGGCGCCCCACGGTATCCCGTGCTTATCGTGGATAGCCGGTTCGACGAGGCGCGGCACTTAGCGTCCGTGCTGGGTGAGGGCTTTCACGTCAGGATCGTTGGGGGCCTCCACGCAGCTTTCCAAGCGGTGGTGGATCAGCCACCGATCCTCGTCGTGACCGAGCTTGAGCTTGCAGATGGCTCGGGGATCGACCTCGTGCGGGCCTTGCGGAACCATCCCAGCATGCACCGGGCGCTCCTCATGGTGGTCAGTTGGCGCAAGGGGATCGACGACAAAGTCGCTGCATTCGAGGCCGGAGCTGACAACTTCCTGGTCAAGCCGGTCAGCCCTTCCGCCTTTCTGGAAGAGGTCAAGCGTCTGAGCTACTTCAGGCAGATCCTTCTGCCGAGGGGATGATACCCCCAGCGGCACGATCTGGAACGTCGACGCATCGCCTCCTAGTTAACCCGAAGCGGATGTAGTCCGCACGGAAAAGAGTTGTGCGCGGATACCCTGAGGCATTGTTTACGGTTCTCACGCGACTACGAGCGCCTGCATGTTCGTCGAGTTCTCTTCTCCACCTGTAGGTGCCCGCACCAGGCGCACAGAGCGCTCATCGCGATCCATGGCGGGTTGGGTGTAGTGCCTCGGGTCAACCACCGTCACGCGGGAGCCTGTGGTGGAGGTGCTTTGGCTATGACGAGTGGTTCTTCCCCACGTCAC
>Ga0070707_100003013_pt1 | contig 15982 bp, 18 predicted proteins | sample KBSK5502metaG_FD_65468 | JGI IMG/M metagenome (GOLD analysis project Ga0070707, IMG submission 65468) | Corn, switchgrass and miscanthus rhizosphere microbial communities from Kellogg Biological Station, Michigan, USA - KBS K5-50-2 metaG | ecosystem: Host-associated > Plants > Roots >... | reverse complement strand
TGGTCGGGCGACATCGCGCAGATCGGGAACAAGCACATCCACTGGAACGTGGCGAAAGACGGAGGGGCGCTCTGGACGGACAACATGCTGATCCCGAAGGGCGGGAACATCTACACGGCGTCCGTCTTCATGAACTACGTCTACGACCCGAAGGTCGCCGCCGAGATCGAGGGCGGCAATCCGAAGACCGGAGACACGGGCGTCTACTACATCTGCCCCGTACAGGGCGCGCGCGAGCAACTTCTGGCGACCCAGCCTGCGATCGCCAAGAACACGCTCATCTTTCCCACGAAGAAGATGCTCGACAGCGTGCACATCTTCGACTCGAACGCGCTCAACAACCAAAAGTATCTGACCGCCTGGCAGAACCTCATCTCGGGCTAGCCGGCCAGTTGGGCTACTGCTAGTTGGGCTACTTCCACCGTCACCGCCAGTTCACGCCGTATCTCCTGTTGGCGCCGGGGATCCTGTGGCTGAGCGTGTTCTTCGTCGTCCCGCTCGGCTTCCTGGCCTACCAGTCGCTCCAGTCCGGAAACTTCGACATCGGCTACTCCTTCACCTGGGCTTGGGGTAATTACTGGGACGCGCTTCGTAACTACCACGGCCAGTTCATTCGTTCGCTCGAATACGCGGGAATCGCAACGGTGCTCGCACTCTTCCTCAGCTATCCCGTCGCCTACTGGATTGCGTTCCGAGGGGGGCGGTGGAAGAACCTCTTGCTTCTGTTCATCGTGGCGCCGTTCTTCGTGACGTATCTGATCCGCACGCTCGCCTGGGAGACGATCCTCGCCGACCACGGAACCGTCGTTCATACCCTCCAGCACCTCCATGTGCTCGGTGCGGGCGGGCGGCTGCTGGCGACGTCGACAGCGGTCGTCACGGGCATCACCTACAACTTCCTTCCCTTCATGGCGTTGCCGCTGTATGTCTCCTTGGAGCAGATCGATCAGAGGCTGCTCGAGGCAGCACAGGATCTCTATGCGAGTCGCTGGAAGGCGTTCGTGCGCGTGACGCTTCCGCTCTCCCTCCCTGGCATCGTCGCGGGCACGCTCCTGACGTTCATCCCGGCCGCCGGAGACTTCATCAACGCGCAACTCCTCGGTGCGCCGCAGAACCACATGATCGGGAACGTCATCCAGTCGAAGTTCCTGGAGCTGACGGACTACCCGGCGGCCGCGTCGATGTCCTTCATCCTGATGGCAGCGATCCTGGTTGCAGTGGCGCTGTACGCGCGCGCGGTCGGGACGGAGCAGTTGACGGGGGCTGCGGTATGAGCGCCGTCGCGGTGACTACGCAGCCGAAGCGTGATCTGCTCGCGGCGGCCTGGAGCTTCGTCCGCCACCACGTCCTGACGCTCTACTCGTTCCTCTTCTTCGCGTACCTGCTGCTTCCGATCGCGATCGTGATCGCCTTCTCGTTCAACCATCCGACCGGCAAGTTCAACTACACGTGGCAAGGGTTCACGTGGGACAACTGGAAGTACTGGGACGGCGTTCCCGGAATTCGCAGCGCCGTCGTCCTCTCCCTGGAGATCGCGTTGCTCGCAAGCCTCATCGCGACCATCCTGGGAACACTGATCGCGCTCGCGCTTGTCCGGTACGGCTTCCGGGGCCGCGCCGCGACCAACATCCTGATCTTCCTCCCGCTGTCGACGCCGGAGATCGTCCTCGGCGCGTCACTGCTCACGCTCTTCCTGAACCTCAACGTCGTCTTCGGCTTCTGGACGATCCTGATCGCGCACGTGATGTTCTGCATCAGCTTCGCCGTCGTGACGGTGAAAGCGAGGCTGATCGGTTTCGACCGCCACCTCGAGGAGGCGGCCATGGACCTGGGCGCGAACGAATGGGCGACCTTCCGGAAAGTGACGCTACCACTGATCGCGCCGGCAATCCTCGCGGCGCTCCTGCTCTGCTTCGCGATCTCGATCGACGACTTCGTCGTCACGTACTTCAACTCCGGCTCGTCGACGACGTTCCCCCTCTTCGTCTGGGGCGCGGCGCGGGTCGGTGCGCCGCCACAGGTCAACGTGATCGGCACCGCGATCTTCGGAGTCGCTGTGATCGGGATGGTCGTGAACGTTCTCGTTCAGATGCGCCGCGAACGAGCAGCCGCGGCGGCGTGACCACTCCTTCGGTCGCTCCACGCCTCCCGCCGTGGTGGCTCGACGAGGCTGGGAGCCAAACGGCGACGCCCGAGCTGGGGGGCGACACCGCAACCGATGTCTGCATCGTTGGTGGCGGCTACACCGGCCTGTGGACTGCGCTGACGCTCAAAGAGCGCGACTCTTCCCTACAGGTCGCGCTCGTGGAGGCCGAGACCTGCGGGGCCGGGCCGAGTGGACGCAATGGCGGTTTCCTCCATGGCTACTGGGCCAAGCTCGATGATCTGCTGCCACTTCTCGGACGCGAAAGTGCGCTGCAGCTCGCACGCGCCGGGGAGCGGATCGTGCCCGCCGTGCGCGCGTTCTGTGAGTCGCGCGGGGAGGACGTCTGGCTGCGCGAGTCGGGAATGTTGATGCTGTCGGCTTCGCCGTCGCAGGACGATGCCGTCGATCGTGCCGTTGCGGCCGCCGCCGAAGTGGCTGCGGGCGAGCAGGCGCTAGCTCTCGACGCAAACGGTGTCGCCGAGCGAATCCGATCGCCAGTTTTCCGCCGCGGCGTCTACTTCCCGGAGGGCGCGACCGTCCAGCCGGCACGCCTCGTGCGAGCACTGCGCCGCGCCGTCGTCGACGCCGGCGTCGAGTTGTACGAGCGGACGCCGGCACTCCGAATCGAGGACGGACGAATCACGACTCCGCGAGGCAGCGTCCGCGCCCCAGAGATCGTGGTGGCGATCAACGCTGCCGCGACCGGGTGGCGGCCGGTGGCGCGCCACGTGACGAATTTCGGCTCGTACGTCGTCTTGACGGAGCCCGTGCCGGAGTTGCTCGAGGAGATTGGGTGGACCGGTGGAGAGGCGGTTCTCGACGCACGCATGTTCCTGCACTACTTTCGTACGACCGCGGATGGGCGCGTGCTGATGGGAAGCGCCTCCGGCCCAATCGGATTTCGCGGGCGTGTGGATGAGCGCTTCACCTCCGACAACGCGACGGCAGCGCGGGCGGAGGCGGGTCTCCGACGTCTCTTGCCGGCGCTCGCGGCTGCGCGGATCGAGCGCGCGTGGGGCGGACCGATCGATGTCTCCGCCGACCACCTCCCGTTCTTCGGGACGGTGAAGGGCAAGCGGATCCATTACGGCCTCGGCTACTCGGGACACGGTGTCGGCCCGACGTGGCTTGGAGGCCAGATCCTGGCGTCACTCGTGCTGCGCCGCGACGACGACTGGACCGCGCTCCCACTTGCGTCGCGCAAGGTGGCGTCCTTGCCGCCGGAGCCGCTCAAGCATCTAGGCGGCGCGCTCGTACGCTCGTCGATCCTCGCCTGCGAGCGCGCGGACGAAGAGAGCCGCCGTGCACCGCTACCCGCTCGGCTGGGCGCCGCGTTGCCGCGACTCTTCGGCATGGAGATCGGGACGCGCTGACTAGGTGTTGTTGCTGCTCGTGATTCCGGCGGGACACCGCCAGTATTCGCGTTTTCCGACGAGCTTCACCGATTTGCACCCGTGTCTGCTGAGGTCGGGCGCGCCTTCGAGCCTGCCGGGGACGCAGGCTTCCCAGAGCCCGTCCTGGCCCTTGGGCGTGGCGACGGCATGACAGCTGCCGGTCAGACCGAGGTTCCGCGACGCACGGCCGTCCTTGATGACGAGCATCAGGGCGAAGATCAGAACTGCTCCTATGAGTACGCCCCGCACGGAGCGAATATCGGCATTCGAGGCATCTGCCTCAAGCGCTAGGAGGGACGCAGACCCCCCCGTTCGTGGTGCGCCTTGAAGAAGTTCTCGGAACCGGCGGTCGCCATCGCGGCGCTGGCAGAGATCTCGAGTGCCAGGGTCGCCGCCGCCACGATCTGTGCGAAGCGGTAGACCTTGCCGGTGCCGGCGCAATCCATCAGATCGAGCCACGTGTGCGCGTACGGGAACATCGTCCCGCCACCGACGGTGCCGACCTCGAGCCCCGGCAGGCGCAGCCCGCACTGGATCCCGCCGTCGACGCGGCGGGCCGTGCCGTGCGCCATCGAGCTCGTTCCGACCATGCCGAGGTCCTGCCCGGTCGCCGCGAAGATCGCTGCGATAGCCGACGCCGGCGTGAACGCGACGGATTGCATGCCCGATGCGACCGCTCCGTGTGTTCCCGCGAACGAGAGCTCGAGTAGGTCGTCGATCGTGGTGCGGAGGACGCGCCGGACGGCCGCCTCCGTGAGCGTCGCTTCGACGAGAACGGTCTTCCCGTGCCCGCCTCGCTCGAAGTACCGGTGCGACGGTTTCTTGTCACCGCCCATGTTCGCCTCGAGGATGGCCCGCTCGGGCTTCACCGGTGCGTGCTCCATCACGTAGCCCATGTTCAGCGCGTAGGCGTTGCGCGTCATCATGTTCGGACCGCACGCATCGCCGGTCGTGAAGGCCCACATCACATGACACATCGGGCCGATGACGTGCGTCTCGACCTCGCGCAGTCGCGCGAACCTCGAGATCCAGTCTTCGTTGCGTTCGGCCAGCCAGCGGCGCATCTCCGCAACGTGTGCATCCAGAAAGCGGGCGAGTTGCACGGCCTCTTCCGCGGACTTGCAGACGAAGCAGGACGCTCTGGTCATTCGGTCCCCGAGCACGTACGTTCTAAAGCCGCCGGACTCGGCCGCGGCTCTTGCCCCGCGGTAGAGAGAAGCCGACAGGCCGCCCTCTGTGTGAGCGAGCGGCACGAAGACCTGATCGCTTTTTCGCCTCGTTTCCGTGACCCGCCCGAACGGCTCCTCGAGCTCGTACTCGCCGAGCTCGATCTCGAGCGGGCCGACCACCGATACCGGGATGACGGCCGCGCCGGTCAGCATCTCCTGGGCGTTCACGAACGGTGAAAGGTCGATTCGAGTCACACCGTCACTGAGCCCGAGCGCCTTCTGTCGGGCATCGATCGACTCCGGGTCATTCTTCCGCGGCCACCGTTTCAGCTCCACCGCACAAGCTTACGGCCAAGCGAGCGAGCCTTCAGAAGGTGTTCTTTCCGACAACGGGATTGAGACGGCCGTACCGGCGAAGCCCGCACGGCCTCTAGGCGGCGCCGCCGAGACGGCGCCTGGGGGGATAATGCCCCGGCAATGGCGACGGGCCAGCTGATCGAGATGAAGGACGAAGGCCGCGAGGCCTTCGCCGAGGTGGTCCGTTTCTACGAGCTCGCGAAGCGCCGCGAATGGCAGGTGCGTGACCTTCCTTGGGGTGAGCTCCCGCCGATCCCCGAGGGGAAAGGCTCTCCGCAGAGCAAGGCTCGCCGCCGCGACATGTGGCGCTCGGTGCTGACGCAGCAGCTCCAGGCCGACATGCTCGCGTGCGACATGGCGTCGCAGCTCCTCAATCTGGCGCCCGACATCGAGGCGAAGCTCTATTACTCGACCATGGTGCAGGACGAGTCGCGTCATACCGAGGCGTGGCTCAAGCTCGTGACGGAGGCCGGCGGTACGGCCGAGCGCGATCCTCACCTCGACAAGCTCGCCCACACGACGCTCGAGGCGGACACCCTCGAGGAGAAGGTCTTCCTGATGCAGGTCTTCTACGAGCGGCTGATCATCTCGAGGTTCCGCCTCATCGCCCGCTCGGCGCGCGGCACGGTGCTCGAAGACCTCTGCGGCCGGCTCGCCACCGACGACGGGATCCACCACGGTGCCGGCATGGCCTACGAGCGTGTGCTCTTGCAGAACCTTTCCAAGAAGATGAACCAGAAGCTCGTCGACGCCGCCAACCGGCTGCTCCCCGAGTTTGCAGCGCACGCCTTGTGGCGGCCGCGGGAGCGCGCCTGGATCGGGCGCGCAATGGAAGCGCGCGACGTCGAGCGCCTGCGCGAGGACCTCGAGCTCGGTGTGCGCCTCGCCGAGTCGCTCGGCCTCGACGTCAGCGGCGTCCAGCTCACGATCCCGTAGCTGTGCCCCCACGATGAATGCGACGCTGATGGACGGCGCCGGTCTCGCGGCGCGACTAAGGGAGCAGGTCAAGCACGATGTCGCCGAACTGGGGCACGTCGGACTGGCCACGGTGCTCGTCGGCGACGATCCGGCGTCAGACGTCTACATCCGTCTCAAGCACAAGGCGTCGGACGCCGCGGGGATCGCGGCGGTCGACTACCGGCTCCCCGCCGAGACCACGGAGGAAGAGCTGGTCGACCTGGTGCTGGAGCTGAACGAGGACGACTCCATCGACGGCATCCTCGTGCAGACGCCGCTGCCGGACCAGATCGACGAAGCCCACGTGATGCGCGCGCTCGATCCGCCGAAGGACGTCGACGGCCTCCATCCCTTCAACGCCGGCCAGCTCTACCTCGGGCACCAGACTCTGGTGCCCGCAACTCCTCTCGGGGTGATGCACCTCCTCGAGGAGTACCGAATCCCGACCGCCGGCGCGCGCGCCGTCGTCGTCGGACGCAGCGCGCTGGTGGGAAAGCCCATGGCGCTGCTGCTGCTGCAGGCCAACGCGACCGTCACGATCTGTCACTCGCGCACCCAGGATCTCGCCAGGCACACGCTCGATGCCGACCTCCTCGTGGCTGCGGTCGGCGTTCCCGACGTCATCACCGCGGACATGGTCAAGCAGGGAGCGACCGTCATCGACGTCGGGATCACGCGCACGGAGGCCGGTCTTGTCGGCGATGTCGAGGCAGACGTGGCCGAGGAGGCCGCCTTCCTCACGCCGGTTCCCGGCGGGGTCGGGCCGATGACGATCGCGGCCTTGCTCGGGAACACGGTGCGCGCGGCACGCTATCGGCGCGGGCAGCTTGCGTTCCCCCGCATCTGAGCTAAACTCCGGCCCGCTGTATCAGTAGTGGCGGCTCGGTGCCCGGGCCGTCGCATGTTTTGAAGGAGGAAGTCGTTTGGCTCAGGGCACCGTGAAGTGGTTTTCGAACGAGAAGGGCTACGGATTCATCGAGCGTGAGGGTGGCGAGGACGTCTTCGTCCACTTCTCCGCCATCACGCAGGAGGGCTACAAGTCGCTGACCGAGGGTCAGCGAGTTGAGTTCGAGGTCGTGCAGGGCCCGAAGGGCGCTCAGGCCGCGAACGTCCAGCCTGTCTAGCTTTCCTTTCGGAACCAAGTGTCAAGGGCCCCCGGAAGGGGGCCCTTTTGTTTTCATCGCGGAGGACACCTATGGCGATCACGAGAGACGACGTACTGCATGTCGCGGCGCTGGCCCAGCTCGAGCTGAGCGAGCCCGAGATCGCCCGGCTGACCGTGGAGCTGAACGACATCCTCGCCGCGGTGGGGAAGGTGTCGGAGCTCGACCTGTCGGACGTGCCGCCGACGTCTCATCCGCTTTCCGTCGTGAACGTGTTCCGGCCGGACGTTCCGCGGCCCTCGCTCCTGCTCGAGGACGCCTTCGCCAACGCCCCGGAGCGCGACGGCGATCTCTTCCGAGTCCCCCCGACCGGCGCCGCCGAGGAATCACTGCCATGATCGACACGCTGCGGCTCACGGCCGAGGATGCGAAAGGGCTGCTCGATCGCGGCGAGGTCTCCGGCTCTGAGCTGCGTGCGGCCTACCGCGAGGCGATCGACGCGCGGAACGAGGAGCTGAACTGCTTCCTGACGCTCGTCGACAGCGACGACAACGACGGCGTGCCGATTGCGCTCAAGGACGTCATTTCGACGAAAGGCGTGCGGACCACTGCCGGCTCGAAGATTCTCGGCGACTACGTGCCCGTGTTCGACTCGACGGTCGCCGACCGTTGCAAGGCGGCCGGATTGCAGCTGCTGGGAAAGACGAACACCGACGAGTTCGCGATGGGCTCGTCGACGGAGAACTCCGCGTACGGCCCGTCACGCAACCCGTGGGACCCGACGCGCGTCCCTGGTGGCTCGGGCGGTGGGTCGGCGGCGGCCGTCTCCGCGGGCCTCGCGCCGTGGGCGCTGGGATCCGATACCGGCGGCTCGATCAAACAACCGTCGGCGCTTTGCGGGAACGTCGGCCTGCGTCCGACGTACGGCACCGTCTCGCGGTACGGGATCGTCGCCTTCGCCTCGAGCCTCGACCAGGTCGGGCCGGTGACGAGGAACGTGCGTGACAACGCGCTCCTCTACGGAATCATCAGCGGGCGCGACGACTGCGATTCGACGACCGTCGAGGTTCCGCCGGTCGAGCTGCCGGAGGCGGAGGACCTCAAGGGTCTACGCGTCGGTGTCCCGAAGGAGCTGAACGAGGCCGAAGGGATCTCGTCGGGCGTTAGAGAGGCGGTGCGTCGGGCGATCGATCTCTGCGCCGAGCTCGGTGCAGAGATCGGCGAGTGTGCACTACCACGGTCGGTCGAATACGGACTGCCGTGCTACTACCTGATCGCTCCTGCAGAGGCTTCCTCGAACCTCGCGCGTTACGATGGCGTCCGCTTCGGGCTGCGCGTTCCGGCGGACAACTACTACGAGATGGTCGCACGTACGCGTGACGCCGGCTTCGGCGACGAGCCGAAGCGCCGCATCATGCTCGGTACCTACGCGCTGTCTGCCGGGTACTACGAGGCGTACTACGGCCAGGCCCAAAAGGTCCGCACCGTGATCGCGCGCGAGTTCGCCGCGGCGTTCGAGCGCTTTGACGTTCTTGTGAGCCCGACTTCACCGACTGTTGCCTTTAAGATCGGGGAGAAGGCGGAGAGCCCATTGGCGATGTATCTCACCGACGTGCTGACGATCCCGCCGAACATGGCCGGGCTGCCGGGGCTCTCGATTCCGTGTGGACTCTCCGAGGGATTGCCGGTCGGACTGCAGCTGATCGGCGCGCAGTTCGCGGAGAACACGCTGTTTCGCGCCGGCCACGCGCTCGAGCGCGCGATCGGGTTCGACACCGTCCCGGAGCGGTTGCGATGAAGACAATCGTCGATCGCGCGGCCGACTTCGTGCTCGCGGTCGAGCGAGTCTTCGGCACGCGGCCGCGAGTGCTGGACGGCTCGCGCGCCGTGCAGATCGACGACGTCCGGCTGTCGCTCGAAGCCGGCGAGCGAGAGCTGTGCCTGATCAGGATGCACGGCCTGCTCGAGGAATACCTCGCCATCTTCGAGGTGCGCGGCGACATCGAAGTCCCGCTGCTCCGGGCCAAGGAGTTCCTCGCGTGAGCGAGGAACGGGGAAGGGTCATGGGAAACCGGGAGGTTTCCCATCGTCTCATCCGCGGCACACGCGGCGATCTCAGCGGCGCGGGCGTCGCGGCGTTCCCATCAGAAGAAGGGGGCCCGTGGGGGAAACATGGTTTCCCCCACGCGACGAAGCCGAAGGCTGAGGAGTTCCTGCGTGCCTGAGTGGGAACCGGTCATCGGTCTCGAGATCCACGTGCAGCTGAAGACGCGCACCAAGATGTTCTGTAGCTGCGAAGCCGGGTTCGGAGGCGAGCCGAACACGCGCACCTGCCCGGTCTGCCTCGCATATCCCGGTGCCCTGCCAGTGCCGAACGAGACCGCAGTCGAGTGGACGATCAAGCTAGGCCATTCGCTGAACTGCCGGATCGCCGAGCGCGCGATCTTCCACCGCAAGAACTACTTCTACCCGGACAATCCGAAGGGGTACCAGATCTCTCAGTACGACGAGCCCCTCTGCGTCGACGGTTCCTTCATCGTGCCGGGCCCCGAAGGTGACAACGAGGTCGGCATCGTCCGTGCTCATCTCGAGGAGGACGCGGCGAAGACGATCCACGTCGGCGGTGCGACGGGCAGGATCGTCGGGTCGGCCCACTCCAATGTCGACTTCAACCGTGGCGGCACGCCGCTCGTCGAGATCGTGACGCGGCCGGACCTCCGGTCTGCGGACGACGCGAAGCGCTTTCTGCAGCTCCTGCGCCAGACGATTGTCGAGCTCGGCATTTCGGATGCCGAGATGGAGAAGGGAACGCTGCGCGCCGACGCCAACGTCTCGGTACGCGAGGTGGGCGAGACGAGCTATCGCACGCGCACCGAGCTGAAGAACATGAACTCCTTCAACCACATCGCCCGCGGGATCGAGGCGGAGCTCCGTCGCCAGATCGAGACGTGGGAGTCAGGCGGCGAGGTCGTGCAGGAGACGCTGGACTACGAGGTGAAGTCAGACACGGTCACGGCGCGCCGGCGCAAGGAGGAGGCGGACGACTACCGCTACTTCCCTGAGCCTGATCTGGTCCCCCTGGAGCCGGAGGACGCTGTGGTCGAGCGGCTCCGGAGCGAAGTGCCGGAGCTGCCCGGTGCGCGCATCCGGCGCTTCGAGGCGGAGTACGAGCTCCCGTATTACGACGCCGAGGTGCTCAATGGGTCGGGCGCCCTCGCCGCGTTGTACGAGCGGGTCGCGCTCGAAGGCATCGAGGCGAAGGCGGCGTCGAACGTCCTGATGAACGACTTCGTCGCCGCCGGAGTCGATCCGGCGGCAGTCGACGGGACGGAGCTAGCGAAGCTGATCGCCGCGAGGGCGACGATTCCGCGGGAGTCGTTCGCACGAGCGCTGATCGAGAGCGCCGACCCGGAGTTTCGCGCCGAGACGTATCTCCGCGACACAGTCATCGCCGACGCGGCCGAGCTCGAGCCGCTCGTCGCACGCGTCCTCGCGGCGAACCCAGGCCAGGTCGCGGCTTATAAAGGGGGGAAGGACGGGCTGCTCGGTTTCTTCGTCGGCCAGGTGATGAAGGAGACTCAGGGCAAGGCCGATCCAAAGGTCGTCAACGAGCTCTTGCGCGCGAAGCTCTCCGCCTAGAGGAGACCGCAGTAGCGCGCGGTGTTCGGCCAGGGATAGAAGCCCCTGCCGCTCAGGTGCGCTCGCTCGGCAGCCCACATCTGCTCGAGCGGCGTCCAGTGATTCGCCGTCCCCTTGCGGGCCAGCAGTCCGCCACCGTACGTGCGCTGGAAGCTGAGATCCATCTGCAGGCCGCCGTAATACAATGGACCCGGATCGTTCCAGGCGCCTTCGAAACGATGGATGCAGAGCCACTGGCGCTTGTGGGGCGGATTCTGGGCGCGCGCGCGCGTCTTCAGCGCGACGCGGTGCCAGAGGGCGATCTTCGCCTGGACGTTCGCCGGCGGGTCCTGGAGCGTCGTCGTGAGCTTGCTTCCCATCATGCGCTGCCAGCGCCACGTCTCGTGGCGGTACCTGTCGATCTCACGCTGAATGTCGCGCTGGGTCCACTCCGGTTCCATGGTCGTGGTCTCCGGGGGCGGCTCGGGCGTCGAGTCGGCGCGGATCGTCGCCGCGCAGGCAAGCGCCACCCCAAGGGCGCAGGCGCACGCGAGCGCGAGTGTGAACTTTGGGTGCATCTGAGTGATCCCCCCGGATCAACGCCGCCTCGTGACTGTGCCGCAGCTCGAGACGGCTGGTTGTCGAAGCTAAGACTGCCCCGATCGAGCGGAAGTTAGACATTGCTCGTGCCGATTGCCTCGAACCTGACCTGGTCGTAGGGTCGTTTTGCGCGTGCCTCGAGCCGTTGCGCTTGCCGCAGGCCGGGACCGTCATCGGCTTCGACGGCCACAGGCCGCGCTAGTCTCAGATCGGATGGCCGAGAAGCGCTACCTGCTCACTCCCGGGCCGACGCCAGTGCCCCCGGAGGTTCTCGCAGAGCTCGCGAAACCGATGATCCACCACCGCGAGCGCGACTTCCGCGAGATCTACGAGCGCTGCCTCACACGGCTGCAAGACGTGTACAGGACGGCGAACGACGTGCTGATGTTCACGACCTCCGGAACGGGCGCGTTCGAGTCCGCCGTCGCCAACCTGACGTCACCGGGAGACCGGCAGCTCGTCCTCTCGGCCGGAAACTTCGGCGAGCGCTGGGCGGGAATGACGAAGGCGTTCGGCGCTGATCTCGTGCACGTGCGGCTCGAGTGGGGAGAGACGCCTGAGCCGGACGACCTGCGCTCCGCCCTCGCCGAGGCCGGCGACGTGAAGGTCGTGTACCTCACGCACTCCGAGACCTCGACCGGCGTCGTCTGCGACGTCCAGGCTCTCACGGCCGTTGCGAAGGAAGCCGGCGCGTTGGTGGTCGTCGATGCGGTTTCGAGCCTCGGCGCGGTCCCGCTCGAGTCGGACCTCTGGGGTATCGACGTCGTCGTGTCGGGCTCGCAAAAGGCGCTCATGTGCCCGCCCGGCCTGGCGTTCGCATCCGTCTCCGCCGCTGCGCTCGAAGCGTCCGCAGGCGCCGGCGCCACCCGGTACGTCATGGACTGGGAGCGCACCCGAAAGGCGCAGGCGAAGCTGGACGCCCCGTTCACCCCGGCCGTCTCCCTCGTTCGCGGGCTCGACGTCGCCCTCGGGCTGCTACTGGTCGAAGGGCTCGAAGCGGCGTTCGACCGTCACGCCCGCCTGGGGCGAGCATGCCGTGAAGGGGCGAAGGCGATGGGGCTGGAGCTGTTCTCCCCCGACGAAGAGCGGTCGGCGGTCGTGACCGCCATTCGCGCACCGGACGGCGTCGACTCGACGGAGGTCGTGAATGGATTGCGCGACCGCTTCGGGATCACGATCGCCAACGGCCAGGGCGAGTTGAAGGGAAGGATCTTCCGCATCGGCCACATCGGTTGGTTCGACATCTTCGACATCACCACCGCTCTCGCGGCGGTCGAGCTCGTCCTGGCGGACGCGGGCGCTGAGATCGAGCGCGGCGTCGCAGTCACCCGCGCGCTCGAAGCCTGGGCCGAGCACACTCCCGTTTGACCAAGGTCCTCGTCCGCGAAGAGATCGCGGAGGCCGGCATCCGCCTTCTGCGCGAGCGCGGCTTCGAAGTCGATGTCGACGGCGACTCCGACCTCGCCGAGGCGATCGGCCGCTACGACGGGATCATCGTCCGCTCGGCGACGAAGGTGACGGCCGACCTGATCGCGCGCGCGGACAACCTCAAGGTGATCGGGCGCGCCGGAGTCGGCATCGACAACGTCGACGTGGAAGCGGCCACGCGTCGCGGAATCGTCGTTGCGAACGCGCCGGAGTCGACGGTCATCTCCGCGGCGGAGCACACGATCGGCCTGCTCGTCGCGCTGACGCGAAACATCCCGCAGGCGCACGCGGCGCTCAAGCAGGGCCGTTGGGAGCGCAAGACCTACGGCGGCGTGGAGCTGGCGGACAAGACCCTCGGGGTACTCGGGTTCGGCCGGATCGGTCAGCAGGTCGCCCGCCGCGCCGCGGGGCTCGGGATGCGGGTCGTCGCGTACGACCCCTTCGTCTCGCGCGAGCGGTTCCGTGAGCTCGGGGTCGAGCGGGTCGACAGCGACGAGGAGGTCTACGCGGCCGCAGACTTCCTGACGCTGCATCTGCCGTTGACGGACGAGACGCGCAAATCGATCAATGCGGACGCATTCGGAAAGATGCGCGACGGCGTCCGGATCGTCAACGCCGCTCGGGGCGCGCTCGTCGACGAGGACGACCTACTGGAGGCGCTGAAGTCCGGCAAGGTCGGCGGCGCGGCCCTCGACGTCTTTTCGACGGAGCCGTATTCCGGTCCGCTGCTCGAGCTGGACAACGTCGTGGTGACGCCGCATCTCGCTGCATCGACCGAGGAAGCACAGGATCGAGCCGGTGTGATCATCGCGGAGCAGGTGGCGGCGGCGCTCGGCGGCGGGCTCGTTTCGAACGCGATCAACATCCCGGTGATCGGCGCGGAGGACCTCGAAGTGCTGGGCGCGTACATCCCGCTTGCCGCCAAGCTCGGCCGTCTGGTGATGGAGCTCGCCGAGGGGCGAGTCGACGAGCTGCGACTGACCTACTTCGGCGCGCTGGCGCAGTACGACACCAGGCTCCTGACGGTCGCCGCCCTGAACGGAGCGTTCCAGGGCCGCTCCGACCAGCCTGTGAACTACGTCAACGCGCCGATGATCGCGGCCGAGCGCGGGGTGGACGTGCGCGAGGAACGAAGTCGCTCGGCTCGTGACTACACGAACCTGGTGCGGGTCGAGGCCGTGTCGAACGGAGAGTCTCTTCGCGTCGCCGGCACGACGATGGGTAACGACAACCGGCTCTGGCTCGTCAGCGCACTCGGCTTCGAGCTCGACATGGAGCTTGCGCCTCTGCTCGTCGTCTTCCGCTACGACGACGTTCCGGGCGTGATCGGCAAGGTGGGGACGCTCTTCGGCGCGGCGAATGTCAACATCGCGAACATGACCGTGTCGCGAACCCGTCGGGGAGGGCAGGCGCTGATGGCATTGTCGATCGACTCACCTTCGCCGCCCGACCTCGTGCAGCAGATCCACTCGGAGTTCGATGACGCCCGCTTCATCTCGCTGGAGTGACTCAGACCGCGTCGGCGCAAAGTTGGTTTGCGGGTCGTGTGGCCTGAGCCGGTAGAGCGCATTGCCGCGTTCCTGCGAGCTTCAGGCGTCGAGGGACGACTCGAGGAGTTGTTGCCTGGCGCTGGGCCGCCGGCCCGGCAGAAGCTGCGTGCGGATGGTTTCGAAGGAGAGGGAACCGTGGTCGTCGCGCTCGTTCCCGCGGGTCGCAGCGTCGACGACGGAAAGCTTGCCACCGCTGCGGGTTACCGCTCGGTGCGGCCCGCGACTGCGCCGGCCTTTCCCTTCGAGGGAGCCCGCGTCTTCATGGACCAGTCGATCCTGTCCGCCGACGGTGTCTGGCTGGAGGCGGGCTCGCCGCGTCACGTCCTCGAAATATCGCCGGTGCAGATCGCCCGCGTGACGAAGGCGCAAACCGCAGAGCTGCTTCGGGAAACCAGAACGGGGGAGGGCGCCGACGTGGCGCGCGGGTAGAATTCGACTCCGGTCCAGCCCGCCCGCAAAGGAGAGCTCTTCATGCAGGAACTCGAGAAGATCTGGATGAACGGCGAGCTCGTCGACTGGGCCGACGCGAAGATTCACGTCGGGTCGCACGGGCTGCACTACGGCTCCGGCGTGTTCGAGGGAATTCGCGCCTACGAGACGCCCAAGGGCAGCGCCGTCTTCCGGCTGACCGAGCACCTGCAGCGGCTGCAGAGCTCGGCACAGGTTCTCAACATGGAGCTCCCGTACACCGTCGAGGAGCTGCGGTCGGCGACCCTCGAGCTCATCGGCGCGAACGGCGTCGCCGAGTGTTACATCAGGCCGATTGCCTTCTTCGGCTTCGGCGAGCTGGGGGTTGCCTCGACCGGCAACCCTGTCGACGTCGTGATCATGAGCTGGCCCTGGGGAACGTACCTCGGGCCCGACGCGCTGAAGAAGGGCATTCGCGCGAAGATCTCGTCCTGGGCTCGGGTGGGCCCCAACGTCATCCCGCACGTCGCGAAGGCGACGGGCATCTACCTGAACTCGATGCTCGCGGTCATGGAGGCGAACCGTGCCGGCTACGACGAGGCCATTCTCCTCACGGACGACGGCTTCATCGCGGACGGCTCCGGTGAGAACGTGTTCATCGTCAAGGACGGGACGATCTTCACGCCTGATCTGTCGGCGTCGATCCTGCGCGGCATCACGCGCGACACGATCATCCAGATCGCGCAGGACCTCGGGTACTCGGTCGTCGAGAAGCAGCTGATCCGCACCGACCTCTACCTCGCGGACGAGGTCTTCATGACCGGCACCGCGGCGGAGGTGACACCGCTGCGAGAGGTCGACGACCAGCCGATCGGACCACCCGGGCCGGTGACGCTCGCGATCCAGAAGGCGTATCTCGACACGGTGCGGGGCGGCAGCGAGCGCTGGTCGCACTGGCTGGAATACGCAGCGATCGAACCGGCGCGAGCCGAAGCGTGACCGAAGCAGTCCGGGAGATCCCACTCTCCCGGCCGTGGCTCGACGAGCGCGAAGAAGAGCTCGTCCTGGAGGTGTTGCGGTCCGGACGCCTCTCACTCGGTCCGTGGATCGACCGGTTCGAAGAGCTGGTCGCCGAGCGAGTGGGTGCGCCCTATGCGGCAGCCCTTTCCAGCGGCACGGCCGGGTTGCACCTGCTCTGCAAGATTGCGGGGCTCGGAACCGGCGACGAGGTGATCACGTCGCCGCTCTCGGC
>Ga0070707_100003012_pt1 | contig 15983 bp, 16 predicted proteins | sample KBSK5502metaG_FD_65468 | JGI IMG/M metagenome (GOLD analysis project Ga0070707, IMG submission 65468) | Corn, switchgrass and miscanthus rhizosphere microbial communities from Kellogg Biological Station, Michigan, USA - KBS K5-50-2 metaG | ecosystem: Host-associated > Plants > Roots >... | reverse complement strand
CCAGCCGCACCGAGTGCTGTTTCTGGGCGATTCCCTGACCGAACATTTCGATGCCGGAGTATGGCAGGATCACATGGCGGCGCGCGGCGTGCTCAATGCCGGGATCAGCGGCGACCGCACCGACCACCTTAGGTGGCGTCTGGAACATGGCAATCTGGACGGCCCGCCGCCGCAAGCGGTCGTGCTGCTGATCGGCACCAACGATCTCAGCTACGACCGCTCACCTGAGGTTGTCGCTGAAGGCATCCGGGCCAACCTGCTGAAATTGCGTCAGCGGATTCCCAAAGCGGACATTCTGCTGCTCGGCCTGTGGCCGCGCGAGGACGTGCCGCGCATCCTGCAGCGGCACGAAATCGCGGCGGTCAACCGGTTGATCGGCACCTGCGGTGGTGCTGCACGGATCCGCTATGCCGATCTCGGCGGGTTGTTGCTCGAACCGGACGGACGGCTGTCGCCGCAAATATCGCCCGATCGCTTGCACTTCAGCGCGCAAGGCTACGCGCGGCTTGTTCCATCGCTCGACGGGCTGATCGATCAGCTGCTTGCTAGTGCACCCCGGCCTCCACCAAGCGCCCCGAATATTCCGCGCAGCAGTAACGTAATCCGAGTGCCGACCGTGGCCACAAGAAACGACGAGATCATCGTCCCCGGCTCGATCAACGGTCGGCCAGTCACATTCACTGTCGATAGCGGAGCCAGCTCAGTCTTAATTCCTCTACTTATAGCTAAAAAACTCGAACTCGGCACTCCGATCGACATCGCTAATATGAGTTTCGCGGATGGACGCACTGATCAATACGTTGTTTATCATCTAGCTTCACTGCGTATCGGAGATGCTGAAATCCATGATGTTCGCGCTGTGGTTGGTGGAAACGGCGAGACAATTCTGCTTGGCCGAACCGCCCTAAATAAATTCGCCGGTTGGGCCGTAGATACGCAGCACGGGACGCTGCTGCTATTCCAGTAATGTAGCTGCTCGCTGGCCAATAGGCTGATATCAGGCCGTGCCACCACATTTGACCGATGCGAACGACCCCCGCCGAGGTTCCGTTATCAAACAGGCAGATTTGCTGACGGAGAGCCCGATGCGCACGCAAAAACGCCCGAAACGGCCACAGCCGGCGGCCAAACCGGACATCACGCGCGGCCCGCACTATGTCGCCGACGAGCCGGTCTGCGAGGCGGATGCGCTCGGGGCGACGGTGCAGAGCCCGGTCACCGATACCGGCCTTGTCGTTGAAGAGCAGATCCGCAAGGAATGGGACCCGAAGAAGAAGGGCGGGTTGCCGATACCGCTGAAAACGGGCCGCCCATGAACGCGCCGATCGAGGATTACGGCATCATCGGCAATACCTACACCGCCGCGCTGGTATCGCGCGGCGGTTCGATCGATTGGCTGTGCCTGCCGCGCTTCGATTCCGAATCCGTGTTCGCGGCTCTTCTCGGCGAGCCTCAGCACGGGCGCTGGCTGATCGAGCCTGCCGGACCGGTGACGCAGCTTTCACGGCGGTACCGCGGCGAAACCGGGATCCTCGAGACGCTGTTCGAGACCGCCGAAGGCTGCGTCACGCTGATCGATTTCATCGCGCTCTCGGAGAGCGAGGACCAGATCGACCTGATCCGCCTGGTCAGGGGCGATAAAGGCCGGGTGCGGATGCACACCGAGCTGATCATGCGCTTCGCTACGGCCGCGGCATTCCCTGGGTGCGCCGCCAATTCGGAGGCCCGCATGCCGTCGCAGGCCCCAACGCGCTGCAATTCGTCACCCCGGTCGAGCTGCGCGGCACGCCCGAGCTAACCACGGTCGGCGAGTTCACGGTCGCGGCCGGCGAGACCGTACCGTTCACGATGAGCTGGTACCCGTCGCACCACCGGGGGTTCGCCTATCGCGATCCCCACGAAACGCTGCTCGCCACCGAAACTCAATGGCTCGACTGGTCGAGCCATTGCACTCTGCAAGGCAAATGGCGCGAGGCCATTATCCGCTCGCTGATCACCTTGCGGATGCTGATCTATCGTCCGACCGGCGGCATCGTCGCGGCGCCGACTACGTCATTGCCCGAATGGGTCGGCAGCGTGCGCAACTGGGATTACCGCTACTGCTGGATCCGCGATGCGACGCTGACGCTTTATGCGTTGTTGAGCTCGGGTTATCGGAGCGAAGCGCGGGCCTGGCGCGAATGGCTGCTGCGGGCCGCGGCCGGGCATCCCTCGGAAATGCAGATCATGTACGGCCTTGCCGGCGAGCGTCGGCTGACCGAATACGAAGTCGAGTGGCTGCCGGGCTACGAAGGCAGCCGCCCGGTGCGGATCGGCAACGCGGCGTACCGGCAGCTGCAGCTCGACGTCTATGGCGAGCTGAGCGACGCGCTCTACGCCTGCCGCCGCTACGGTCTCGAGAGCAACCCCGACTCCTGGAACATGTCGCTCGCACTGCTTGAGTATCTTGAGACGATCTGGCAGCAGCCGGATCAGGGCATGTGGGAGATACGGGGCGAGCCGCGACATTTCACCTTTTCGAAGATCATGACCTGGGTCGCCTTCGACCGCGCGATAAAGGCGGTCGAGCAGTTCGGCCTCGAAGGCCCGCGCGCCCATTGGGAAAAGTTGCGCGCCGAGATCGCGACCGAGATCCTCGACAAGGCGTATGACCCCGAGCGCAACACCTTTGTCCAATATTACGGCGCGCGCGACCTCGATGCGTCGCTGTTGCTGATCCCGCAGCTCGGCCTTTTTGCCGCCGGAGGACCCGCGGGTGCACGGCACGGTCGCGGCGATCGAGCGCGAGCTGATGCATGACGGGCTGGTCTGCCGCTATCCGAGCCGGCCTGGCGCCGACGGTCTGCCGCCCGGCGAGGGCGTGTTCCTCGCCTGCAGCTTCTGGATGGCGAATACCCTGGCGCTGATCGGGCGGCGCGACGAGGCGATCGGCATGTTCGAGCGGCTGCTCGATTTGCGTAACGATCTCGGCCTGATGGCGGAGGAATACGATCCGGTGGCCAAGCGCCTTCTCGGCAATTTTCCGCAGGCCTTCTCGCACACTGCGATCATCAACACGGCGGCGCATCTGGCCGAGCTGGAAACCGCCTCGGCGGTGCGCGGCAACCACGATTGAAGAGCAGGGCGGCGCGCCATTTCGCGCTGAAATCATCCGGCGGAACGGATGCGCATAAACCAATGTTGGGAAGGTTGATGAAGGTGATGCAGGTGCCATGCCGGTATGGCAAGCGACGACCACCAGTCGAGGAGCGAGCATTACCGCGACGTCGCGGATTCGCTCAGGCGCCTGGCGCGGCAGACCCAATTTGCAGACGTTCGGCGGGATCTGGTCGAGCTGGCCGACAGCTTCGAACGCATGGCCGAGTTCACGGAAAAGTGGGAGCCGACGGAACGTCAGTCCTGACCGGGCGTCGCCAGCGCGCGGCGTATTCTAGTGCTGCCAGCATCAGAAACGCCTGCATCCGCCGGCGATCCTGGTTCATCGCCGAGCGCTCGATCGACGATGAGTCGGCCGAGGCGGTGGGCCGCGAGGTCGCAGCGCGGCGACGGCGTCGCGCCTTGCGGCCAGATCACATAATCGCAGTGCGGCTCGGTAAAACCGAAATGCTCGAAGGCCCGCGGCAGGCTCGGCAGATGGTCGCCGTAGAAGCCGAGGATTGCGCCGTCGCGGCGACGCTCCAGCCCTGACATCAGGATCCCCAGCATTTCGTCGGAGCGGCGCAGCCCGTCGAGATAACGTTGCAGCGCCCTCCCCTCCGGCACCGCCGCGGCATCGAACAGCCCGGTGACCCGCGGATCGATCGGCGGTCCCTCGGCGAGCCACGGGCCGTGATTGCCCATCGTGATCACGAAAATGAAGCTGCGCGGCCCGGCCTCGTCGAGTACCCGCAGCACCTGATGCGCGAGATCGGGGTCCGAGCAGTAGGGCGGCCGCCGCGAGCCGCCGAGCGCCTTATGGTCGAGAAAGGTGTCGAAGCCGAGCGCCGGCATTGCCAGATCGCGCCGGAAGAAGCGCCGGTCGAACGGGTGCAGGCAGATCGTGCGGTAGCCGGCCTGGCGCAAGCGCCAGACCTGCGAGGCGATCGGCACCCGCGCCAGCGCGTAATAGGGGTTGAACCGGTCATAGCCGAGCTCGCTTTCGGGGATGCCGGTCAACACGGCGAATTCCGTGCGCATCGTGTTGGCGCCCCAACCCGGCACTTCAAGGCGGCCGCTGAGGGCGGCCCCGGCGCGGCAATCGTCGAACCCCGGCAACAGGTTCGGCGCGATCGGCGGTCCGAGCCGGCGCGCGTCAAAAAACGATTCACATTGCACGAGCACGATCGGCACGGCATTCGTGCGGCGTTCCCCTAGCAGAGCCGGCGCGGCCAGCGCCCGCCGGCGGGCCGGGCGCTCGGCGCGGGCGATCAGTGCGTGCACCATCAGCATCGCGAACGGGCCGAGCGCGGCGGCATCCTCGAACGGCTCGCCGCTCGGCCGCAGCCGACGCGCGGCACCGGCCGCCGTGGCGAGCAACCGCTTCCGCCCGATCAGCCAGGCGCCCGCAGCGATCAGCGCCACCGCGATGAGCACGGCACCGGGATGCGGCCGCCACAGCGGCGGCTCGAAGACGAGCAGCACCACCGCGAGCAACACGACGGCGGCCGCCCCGCCGAGCACGAGACCGGGGCCGGCAAACGGCAGATACAGATGCGGATGGCTGAAGACTTGCGGCAGCTCGACGCTTTCCGAGAACACCACCGGCTCACGCAGAGTTTGCCGCATCGTGTAATCGGCCAGAGAAAATCCGGCGCCCAGCGCCGCGATGATGAGTCCGGCGAACAACGGACGGCCGGTAGCAAGGCCGAGCAGCGCCGCGCCGAGCGCCAATGGCGCGGCGTCCAGGAGCATGACCGTCATCGCCGCCCGGCGCGCGCCCGCGATGTGCCGCGGCAGGAGCCAGGCGATCGCCACCAGCGCGATGCCGGTTCCGAATTGCAGCAACCCGAGCGGCCCCATCGCGGTCACGGCGCGCGGATGTGGAAGTGCCTACGCCGCAGGATCGCGTCGCCGATCGCCGCCGGCGCCAGATCGCAGAAGCGCATACCGAGCACCAGCGGCCAAGGGAAATGGATCCGCCGCGCACCCCGGTCGATGCCCCGCTTGATCCGCCGCGCGGCCCGCTCGCCGCTGACCAGGAAGGGCGTCGACCCTTCCCAGCGGTCGGTCATCGGCGAGGAAAAAAATCCCGGGCAGACGACCGTCACGCCGACCCCATAGGGCAGCAGCTGCGGCCGCAACGCCTCGCCATAGGCGCGCAGCCCGGCCTTGCTTGCACAATAGCCCGGGCTGTAGGGCAGGCCGCGAAACGCCGCCAGCGAGGCGATCGCGACGATCCGCCCGCGTCCCCGCGCACAAAGCCGCGGCACCAGCGGCGCGATCGTGTGAACGGCCCCCAGCAGGTTGGTGCCGAGTTGGCGCTCGGTCACCGCCAGCGGCTCGCCGGGCGTGTCGGGAGCGGGCCCGGCCGAGGTTCCGGCATTGGCGATCAGCAGCTCGACCGGATAAGTCTGGTCAAAGGTCTCCAGCCAGCCGGCGAGAGCCGACCCGTCGGCGACGTCGATCATGGCGCTCTCGACCGTGGCGCCGGCGGCGCGGCACGCTGCCGCGCTGGCCGCAAGTCGCTCCGGATCGCGGCCGACCAGCCCCATCGCCACTCCAGGCCCGGCATAGAGCAGCGCCAGCGCGGCGCCGAGCCCGCTCGACGCGCCGGTAATCACGACGACGCGAAACGGCGCCCGCATCGGATCGTCACATCAGGCCGAATGTCACTGCCGCAGCCGCTGTTTGGCGAGGCCGTTCGGCATCAGCGAAGCTCGCAGCTCCGACACGCGGCGCGCCAGCGCTCCCTGCAGCCGGCGCGCCATGACGAGCAGCCCCGGCCGCCACAATTCCGGGCTGTCGAGACGCTCGATGATCACCTCCGGCCCGCAAGGCAGCCGGGTCACCGGGTCGAGATAGCGCGGGTAGAGGATCAGCGCGCCGGCGACCAGCTCCTGCAGGCTGAGCCGGCGGCCGCGATCGATCGCCATCATGTCGGTGGTCAGCCCCCAGCCGGCGTAAAACGGCCGGCCGTAAACCGTGACCTGCCGCTGCCGCAACAGGGCCTCGAAACCGGCGAGCGAGGTCATCGTATGCAATTCGTCGATGCCGGCGAGCAACGCCGCGGTCGACACATCCTGCACGACAGCATCGGCAAAGCGGCGGGCCACCGCCTCGGGAACCGCCCCCTTGCGGTGCCCGGCGACAACATCGGGATGCGGCTTGTAGAGGATAAAGGCGTCGGGATTGGCCGCGCGGACCCGCTCGAGCAGAGCGAGGTTGGTGCGGGTCTCGCTGCCGCCGAACAGCACCGAGAGGTCGTCCTCGACCTGCCCCGGCACCAGGATGCGCCGCGCGCCCGCGGGCATTTCGAGGATCGGGGAATGGCCGGCGAGGTTGTACTTGGTCACCCCGCGCGCCACCAGCTGCGCCGCGAGCCGACGGGCCCGCTCGATCAGCGCCGGCTCGAACTCCGTTTCACAAAGCACGCTCTCGAGATCGCTGCGCGAGCGCGGGTCGTAATACATCCCGCTGGCATCGAACACGAGCGAAGCCGGCGGCAGGAAATCGGCGCCGAGGCCGACCGAGCGGACAAACCCGTCCTCGGCCCGGATCAACGGCACGCCCCGCCGACCGGCGATCTCGGCAAGACCCGGCGGCAGACGCGAGGCCCAGACCGCGATCGCCCGCGGCTCGGTTCCCGGCGCGCGCTGCGCCGCCGCGACCGCACCGGCGGCGGTCCGGCGGAAGACCGGCGTCCCGGCGGTCGAGCGCAGAAAATCGGCGACCCGGCGCCGCTTCCAGAACGACATGCCGACGCATACGGCGACCCGCCGGTTGGCGATCTCGATCCGGCGCCATTCAGAGAGCAGAGCCAGCGCATCCTCGAACGACGCCGCGACATTGCGGAACGGATCGCGATAGCGGGTCGCGATCAGGCAATTGGCGGCGAAGACCTCGTCGAGCGTGCGGGAAAATCCTTGTTGCGGCACGCCGGCGGCGTCGCGGGTCAGGCCCCAGCCGGTATAGAACGAATGGCCGAAGGCGGCGATGGGGCGCCCTGCCAACAGAGCAAGAAAGCCGGTCTCGCCGCCGGCGCTATAGACCTGCGCTGCGCCGTCCATCGCGGCCCAAGGATCGACGCCGCCGGCGATCACCCGCGCGCCACGCGCCGCCGCTGCCGCCAGTTTCGTTGTGAAACGACCGGGCCCGGCGCGGTTCGGGGCGAGGATCACGGTGCGCTCCGGCGGGTTCTCGGCCAGCGCAGCATCGAGCATCGCGGCCAGGACGTCCTCGGCAGGCATGGCGGCGCTGCCCGCAACGGGCGGCTCCGCCAGGACGACGAGCGCGTACTCTCCATCGGACGGCAGCCCGCCTTGGCCGCCGAACCACCACGCGCCGCCGACCCGCGAGCTTGTCAAGGCGCGGCGCGCCGCCTGCGTCCGCTGCATCAGCTCCGGGCTTTCCCAGCCGCGCTCGGCCAGTATCCGGGCCGGATCGAGGCGATCGGCGGGAGATGGCGGGCCCGCAACGGTCTGCGCCACCGCGCTGAGGCGCGCCGCCGCCGTGTACCCGCGGGGCGGGGCGCGCAACAGCCCGTCGCCCAGGATCGCGAAGGGAACTTCCGAGACGGGCGCCGCGGCAGGCTCGATCCGAAAATCCGGGAACAGCGCCGCGGCATCATCCGCCGCGAGCCGGATCCCCCCGACGCGAAGCCGGACGGAGGCCGCCGCGCCGGAGGCAACCATTCCGGGGGCCACGGTTTCGGTTTGCTGGAGAATGCGCGTTGGCGGGGCGTCGCCGCCGGCTCGCACCGATCCCGATCGCGGCGCTGTCGCGGGCATATCGCAATCTCGGCAATCGCCTGGGCGCTGTCCATGAAAATCGCGCCGCGGAACCGTAACCCGGCCGCCAGCGCAGCCGTCCGGCGCAGATCGCGCTTGACAGCCCCCGCATGGCGGGCCAAGTGCCAGCGGAGCTCCTGGGGGAACCGAATCCATGAAACAAGCGGCGGTCGCGCCGGTTATCGAGTATCTCGCGCAGTCGCGCGATGTGGTCCAGGCGGCGATCGATGATCCGGATTTCACCCGCACCATCGCGGCGATCGTCGATCGGGTGGCGGCGGCGATAGCGGCCGGCGGCAAGCTGCTGCTCGTCGGCAATGGCGGCAGCGCGGCCGATGCCCAGCACCTCGCCGGCGAGATGATCGGGCGGCTCAACTACGATCGCGCGCCGGCGGCGGCGATTGCGCTGACCACCGACACGTCGGCGCTGACGGCGATCGCCAATGATTACGGCTACGAGTGCGTGTTCGAACGCCAGGTGCTGGGGCTGGGCCGTGCCGGCGATGTGCTGATCGCGATCTCGACCTCCGGGCGGTCGCCGAACATTCTGCGGGCGATCGCCGCCGCCCGGGAGATCGGCGTCGCGACCGTCGGGTTCACCGGCAAGAGCGGCGGAGACATGGCGGCACAGTGCGATCTGTGCCTGCGGGCGCCGGCCGAATCCACTCCGCTTATCCAACAGATCCACATCACCGCGGGACACGTCATCTGCGGTCTTGTCGAAGAGCGGTTATTCCCGCGCCCCGGCACATCGCGACCGCATGCCGCGGCCGCCGGCTGAGGCGGCAGCCCGCTTCCCGCCCCTTTCCGGTTCCGATTCAGGCGCACAGCGGCTATAATCCTTGGCGGGCATGGCCGAATACGGGGGCGGCGCGCCTTTCCTCCTGCACTCATTCCGCAGACCTTCCCGTGGGAAACTGGGTAATTCGCAATGGTTGACTTCGTCCGCCGTGCCCAAGCCGTCGTGAGCGGGGCGACCGCGATCGCCGGAGCGCGGCCGCGCGGCGTCGCCGAAGCGATTGCCCGATTTCTGGGATCGCTGAATATCTGGTTCTGGGCCATCGTCGGTCTGCCGACCCTGATCGCCGGGGTGTACTTCTTCGCGATCGCGTCCGACCTCTACTCTTCCGAAGTCAAATTCATCGTGCGCGGGCCACCCAAGGCGACAGCCAATGCGCTTACGGCGATGCTGAGCAGCGCGGGTTCGGCCGTCTCGGAAGATACCTTCGCGGTGCACGAGTACGTTATGTCACGCGACGCGGTACGCCGTCTCGAGCGGGAGGTCGATCTGCGCGGCCTGCTGAGCCGGCCGGAGGGCGACCTGATCACACGCTTTCCCGGGATCTGGTTCTGGCGCAAGGATTTTGAGCAACTGTACTGGGCCTATAAGCATTTTGTCTCAGTCGAGGCGGACACCAGCAGCGGCGTCAGCACGCTCCTGATCAAGGCCTATCGGCCGGAAGACGCGCAACGAATGGCGCGGTCGCTGCTCGAATTCAGCGAGCAATTGGTCAATCAGCTCAACGAACGGGCCCGCCAGGACTCGGTCGGCTCGTTCGAGCGCGAGGTCGATACGCTCGAGCAAAAGATCGGGAAAATCCAGACCGAGCTGACCGCCTACCGCATCCAGCAGAAAATGCTCGACCCGAAGAGCGCCGCGATTGGGCCGCTCGAGCTGTTGGGGCAGATGATTGCGCAGCAGACGAATGCGCGGGCACAGCTCGCCGAACTCCTGAAGAACTCGCCGAACAGCCCGCAGATCCCGCTGATGCAGACCCGCATCGCCTCGCTCGACAAGCTGATTACCGAGCAGCGCGGCAAAATCACCGGCGACAACAACTCGGTGGCCACGGCGCTCACCGAGTACGAGCGCCTCGATGTGCAGAAGATGCTGGCCGAGAAGACCTTGGCCTCGGCACTCGCTTCCCTCGAACACGCCAAGCTCGAGGCGCAGAGACAGCAGCTCTATCTCGAGACGATCGCGCAGCCGAACCTCGCCGATTACCCGCTCTATCCAAAGCGGATGATTTCGTTTGCCACGGTCGTCATCAGCTGCCTGTTGGCGTACGGCATCGCCTGGCTCTTGATCGCGAGCGTGCGCGAACACGCCTCGGCCTAGGCTCTGGGTGCTTCATCGCTGATTTTGGGCGGGCGGCGGCGCAGGGTTGAATGATCACGGCGGAAGGCATTTGCAAGGACTATCACTCGGAGACCGGGCGCGGTTGGCATCGGGTATTGAGCGGGGTCTCCTTCACGGTGTCCCCGGGCGAAAAGATCGCCTTCCTCGGGCGCAACGGCGCCGGCAAATCGACTTTGATCCGCCTGATTGCCGGTGTTGAACTGCCGACCCTCGGCACCATCGATCGTCAGATGACGGTGTCGTGGCCAGTCGGCCTGACCGGCGGCATCGGCGGCAGCATGACGGGAAACGACAATATCCGGATGATTTGTCGCCTTTATAACAAGCCGTTCCCGATCATTCGCGATTACGTCGAGGATTTCGCGCAGCTTGGCAAGTATTTGTCCGAACCGGTCCGCAGCTATTCTGCGGGCATGCGGGCCCGTCTCAATTTTGCGGTGTCGCTCGCCATCGATTTCGATTGCTATCTGGTCGACGAAATCATCACGGTGGGAGACCAACGCTTTCAGCGGCGATCCCATCAAGAGTTGTTCGAGCGCCGCGCCGACCGTTGCCTCGTTCTAGCATCGCATAGTCCAGAGATTGTCCGGCAGTATTGCTCGCGCGCCCTGGTGCTGCATCGCGGCCGCGGCAAGATGTTTGACGATCTCGAGTTGGCGCTGGCGATCTACAACGATCTTTGATTTTGGCGATTACCCGCCGATCGCCATGTGTCCCGGATCTACTTTTGGACGGGTTGATTAGCCGTACTTGTCCAGCATTCCGTGATATTCCGGTTGACCGGCAGCCGAAAACACCGCAGCCTCGCTTTGGTAAGGGCAGGCAATGATCGGCAATCCTCGCACCCTCCCCCGGAGGAAGCCTGGTGTTTCCGGCAAAAGCGGCGAGCCGCCGGGACAGCTTCCGGTTGCGCCCGAGAATGAAGATATCGTTCCCCTACTTGTGAACGAGCCGCATGTCGCTTTGCAAAGCGGCCAAGTGCTGTTCACCGAAGGCGACCCGCCAAGCTGCATGTATGTGGTCAAGGCCGGCTCGTTGCGGATCCGCAGCGGCGGCGTGATCTACGAGGACGTCGGGCCGGGCGGCATCGTCGGCGAGATGGCGCTGGTCGAGCGCTACCCGGCGCGCAGCGCCACGGTCTACGCGCTGAGCGATTGCGAGCTGGTGGCGGTCGACGAAGCCCGGTTCTCGTCCTTGGTCGCCGAGGCGCCCCACTTCGCCCTCCGAGTGATGCAGATCCTCTCCCGCCGTCTGCGGGCGATGGATCGCCGCTATCGCCCGGAACCGCTGGTCGCCAGGGAACCGCTCGAACCCTGACCGGGCGCCCGAGCATCTTCAAAGACCTCTATCAGGACACCGCGCCAAAAGCCTGCGTCAGCGGCTCGTCTGCGGCAGGAGTCAGGTCGGCCATCATCGCCTCTCCTCGCTGAAGTCTGCCTCCCGAAGCGAACCATCCGCGGCAAACTCGATTGTAACGGAGGTTGAGACTCCGTTCCTGTCAATGGCGTACCTTATCCGGTTATTGCCTTTTGGATGAGTTGGCGGCCGAAATTGCTTGTGTGGGGGCGCTGGAACATCTGGATAATCCTGCCACTGTATACCGAATAAATTTTCGATCTGCTCAAACGTAACCGCGGGCCGCTTTACGGTTACTGCAATGCGGGCTCTCAGCTTGCCGTCGGGTTGCACCCATCGTGCCGCCGAGAGGTCGATTCCAGATATGAGATTGCTGCCGTCGCGCAGTGGCGGAACGATCTGGTCGAAGCCGGAAATTAGCGCTGACCGCGTGGTGGCACTCCAGAGCGGCCAGACGATTCTGGTCCCGCCGAAGAACGCCTTTAAGTTGTCCTCCGTGTAGAAATCTTCTCGCAGCAGAAAGTCGTGCTCCAGCGCAAATTTAACGTTCTCCAATATTCGAAGGACCGAACTCGGGTGGGGAAACATCACATATGGCCCTGTTGCGGGTGCGGCTCTCGTGCTCGCGCGAGGCACAGACGGAACATCAGTGGAGCTCGCGAGCAGGAGTGGCGAAGTATCGGTATGTGCAGACGTTAGGGTACTTCCTACAGAGGGGGTCATCGCGGTGAAGACGATCAGCATCGAATTGGCCCGCAGCTGCCTAATCGACCCACGTACTAGCGGTCTCCCGCCGGTTTCTGACCTCACGGCATCCCCTATTCTCTGGACCGCCCGCCGACCACCATCAAATTGAAAGTGGGGTCCGGTGGTCGGGGCACGAACGCTTATAGACGAGCGCGGGAGTATCTTCAAAGACAGCGGCGGGCCGGCCGCGCTATTGTCGGTTTCGGCCGAACCGATCCCGCGGAGATTTGCCGATGCTGTTCACCTGCCTGCCGCCAGGCACGCCGATCCCGGGGCGCTTCCCGGGCCGCGCACACGCCCGCGGCAAATGGTTCACCGTCGACATCCATTGCCATATCCGCAGCGACAAGGCGACCGCGATGGTCGCCGGCAACCAGGACGTGTCGCGCTGGTTTCTCGAAACCGCGGCCGACGAGCGGAGTCAGCGGATCAACCGGCAGAACGGCGAGCGCACTCATCTCCAGGGCATGTCGGCCGAGCAGCGCGTCGCCGACATGGACCATATGGGCATCGACATCCAGGCGATCTCGCCGGCGCCGCGCCAGACCTATTACGGCGCCGACCCCGATCTCGGCCTCGCCGTGTCGCGTCAGATCAACGACGACATCGCCGAGATGTGCGGCCGCTATCCCGACCGTTTCACCGGCCTCGGCACGGTGCCGTTCCAGGCACCCGAGCTGGCGCTCGCCGAGCTCGACCGGCTGCATAGATCGCTCGGGTTCCGCGGCATCGAGATCATGACGCACGTTGCCGGCGCCGATCTATCGGAGCCGCGCTTCCGGCCGATCTTCGCCCGTTGCGAGGAGCTGGGCCTCGTCGTGTTCATGCACCCCGACGGCTTCACCGAAGCGCGCCGATTTCATGACCACTATTTCGCCAATGTGATCGGCAACCCGCTCGACTCGACGGTGGCGATCCATCACCTGATCTTCGGCGGCGTGTTGCAGGATCACCCCGGTCTCAAGCTCGTCGTCGCGCATGGCGGCGGCTATCTGCCGGCCTATTCCGGACGCATCGACCACGCCGCCTCGGCACGGCCGGATTGCTGCGAGCAGCTGAAGGAGATGCCGACGACCTATCTGAAGCGGCTCTACTTCGACGCGCTGGTCTATACCCATCACCAGTTGCACTACCTGGTCGAGGAGTATGGCGCCGATCACATCCTGATGGGCACCGACTATCCCGCCGATATGGGCGAGACGGACCCGGTCGGTTTTATCGAAGGCGCCGCACGGCTCGACGACGCGGCGCGGCGCGCGATCCTCGGCGAGAACGCGGCGCGGCTGCTCGGGTTGGAGATACCGCAGCGCGCGCGGTAGGCGAATCCCTTGTGCATAAGCCTGGGGATGATCGGCCCGACAGCGGGTGCAAGTATGGATTCTCGTGGATAGGTCGGCTGCGCGGCGATTTCCGGGTTGCGCAGGCGGTCGATATCCTTACGGTTCTGTCTGCGTGTGGTGCGCAGCGGGTCGGACAGGGGGTAGAGCGGCCTGCATCACACAGCTGATTGGGCGGCCTTCGGGGGGAGGCCGCCCAACTTTTTGGCGCGAGCGGCTCTCTTGACCGGCGGTAAGTGAGCGCTTACTTTCCTCGCCATGGCCAATACGAGGCTCGATAGCGACGAGCGCCGCCAAGCCATCGTCGATGCGGCGGTGCCGCTGTTCGCGCGCAACGGATTTGGCGGCACGACGACGCGCGAGCTCGCGGAAGCGGCCGGCATTTCCGAAGCTCTGCTGTTCCGGCATTTCCCGTCGAAGCAGCTGCTGTACCGGGAAATCCTGCAGCAAGTCGGCTGCCAGGGCGACCCGGCGCTCGAGCAGCTCGCGAGCCTGCCGGCCTCGGCCGCCACTCTCGTCTGCATGGTTCGCTTCATGGTGCGCCGCTTCATCGCCGGCAGCGACACCGACCGGGCCGATCTCGATCCGCGGCTGCGCCTGGTGCTGCACAGCTGCCTGGAAGACGGCGATTATGCGCGCGAATTGTTCGATGCGGTGTTTGCCCGGGTCGTGCCGTTCTTTACCGCTTCGCTGGATGCCGCAGTTGCGGCGGGCGATGTCGTGCCGCCGCCGGATCAAGGGCGATCCACGGACCAGTTCTGGTTCGGCCATCATATCGCAATGGTGATCGCGATCGCCGCACTTCCCGGCCGAAGCTGCATTCCCTATGCGGGCGAACCCGAGGCGCTGGTCGAAGACGCCAGCCGGTTCATCCTGCGCGGGATCGGCATGAACGATGCAGCGATCACCGCGCATATAACAAGAAACCCCGATGCGAGCCTGCTGAAAGCGGCCGCGGATTAGATGCTTTAGGTAAGGCTGTTTGGGGCGGGTCATGGACGGCGATCTCAAGCCTGTAGATTTGATGAATAGCGGAATGGCCGATGCGGTGGCGCGCCGCGCCGATTTTGTCCGCCCGGCGCCAAGCCGCGCGAAAACCGTGCGCTGGCTGATCATCGTCGGGGCGCTGCTCGGCCTGCTGCTCGCCGGGCTCTACGGCTTCAACCGCTATCGCGAACAGGCGATCGCGAGTTTCTTTGCCAGCAACAAGCCGCCGCCGGCGCAGATCGCGGCTGTGACGGCGACCAGCGAGAGCGTGCCGCGCTTTGCGACCGGCATCGGCTCGCTCGCGGCGGTGCATCAGGTGACGATCACACCGGAGATCGGCGGACGCGTAACAGCGATCCAGTTCACCCCGGGCAGTTCGGTCAGCGCCGGTGATTCGCTGGTGCAGCTCAACGACGGGCCCGAACGCGGCGATCTGGCCAATTACGAAGCGCAAGCGCGCATGGCGGCGGTCACGCTCGAACGCAACTCGCAGCTGGCGCAGCGGCAAGTCGCCTCGCGCGAAACGGTCGACCAGAACCAATCGCAGCTCGACCAGGCGCGGGCGCAGATCCTCAAGACGCAAGCAATCATCGCGCAAAAGCTGGTGCGCGCGCCGTTCAAGGGGCGGCTCGGGGTGCGGCAGGTCGAGGTCGGCCAATACCTCAATGCGGGCGCCGCCATCGTGACGCTGACCGATCTCAAGCATCTCTATGTCAATTTCACGCTGCCCTCGACGATGCGGGCGCAGATCGTGCCCGGGCAAAAGGTCAATGTGACCGCCGACGCGTTCCCCGGCCGGAATTTCGAGGCGGAGATCACGACGCTCGAACCGCAGATCCGCGCCGATACAAGGACGATCGCCGTGCAGGCGACATTGCAGAACCCGGACGAGGCGCTGTTGCCCGGAATGTACATCAACGCCGCCGTGGTCCTGCCTGCCGAGCCCGACCGCGTCGTGCTGCCGGAAACCGCGGTGGACTACACGCTCTATGGCGACAGCGTCTATGTGATCCGCGAGGACGGCGCCGCCGCCGACGGCAAACCGATCCTGAAGGCGACCCGAACGCCGGTCAAAACCGGGCAGCGCTGGGACGGCAAGGTGACGATCCTCGATGGGGTCAAGCCGGGCGACCGGGTCGTCGCCGCCGGGCAGATCAAATTGCAGAGCGGCGCCCAGGTCATCGTCACCGGCAACCCGCCGCCGCAGCCGCCCGCCAATCCGACATCGAACTGAAAATCAGGTAACGCAAAGGACGCCAAGGATGCGCAAAGGACGCGATGGCGGATCAGCGGTCGCAGCGTCTCTGCATCCTTCGCGAGCCCTTTGCGCCCTTCGCGTTAAAGAGCGGTTGTGATGAAATTCACCGACATCTTTATTCGGCGGCCGGTGCTGGCGCTGGTCGTCAGCCTGTTGATCCTGCTGATCGGTCTGAAGGCAATGCTGGGGCTGCAGATACGGCAGTACCCGCGCCTCTACAACACGACGATCAC
>Ga0070707_100003008_pt1 | contig 15992 bp, 12 predicted proteins | sample KBSK5502metaG_FD_65468 | JGI IMG/M metagenome (GOLD analysis project Ga0070707, IMG submission 65468) | Corn, switchgrass and miscanthus rhizosphere microbial communities from Kellogg Biological Station, Michigan, USA - KBS K5-50-2 metaG | ecosystem: Host-associated > Plants > Roots >... | reverse complement strand
AACGCCGCGGAGACCGCGGATGCGAGCTGCGCCCTGTCCACCCCATCGCCGATCTTGCTGAGCTTTACGAGGCTGTAAGGGCCCAAAACCGCCCAGATCAGGTCGGCATCGGGCAGCGGCTCGCGCCACGGAAGCGGGCGGAAGGAAATGCCACTCGCTTCGAAGACGGGGACTACGTAGTGGTAGTTGGTATCAAACCACTTCGTCATCTCCCACGCTTCGCTGCTCGAGGTGCCGCGAGCCAGCGAGGTCAGCTGGTCGAAGTCGTCATCGGCCCCGTCGGATGCCGCGGAGCCGGCGCCGAACATCATTGCGGTCTCGAGGACCTCGTCGTACACGAAGAAATCGTCGACTGCGGATCCGATGAGCTCGCGCTGCTCGTTCAGGTGCGCCGTGCGCAGCTGATGGACCTGCTCGAGGAATTCGGACGCGGATGAGCGTTCCGCCCAGCGCCGCTCAAGCGCCCACTTGAGCTCGCGATTCGGCCCAATCCGCGGGTAGCCGACCAGTTGTGGGTAGATGTTCACGTGGCGATGAATCTCTAGTGGGTACGCAAGAGTCTATCGACTACTCGGCGGACTATCCCCCCATGCCCGTCTATTCCGACAGGGGACGTTCGTCCCGGGTTCACTCAGCAGTCGCACCCCTATAATCGCGCGCCGTATCGATCCGGATTCGCGCGTCGGTAGTGAGTCCCTCACGACACCGGCCCGGCAGAGGACATTTGACAATGAATGAGGCGCATCAGAAATCAGATTTCTCGACCGCCATCGTCGGCTACGGCGCGGTGGGCCGCGGAATCCATCAGCTATTCCCGGAGGCCTGCACGTACGACGAACCGCTCGAGATTGGGTCGAGGGAGCAGGTCAATGATTGCCGCTTCGCATTCGTCGCCGTTCCAACACCGATGGCGGCTGATGGTTCAGCGGACACCACGATCGTTGAACAGGTCGTTTCCTGGATCGAGTCCGATTACATCATTCTCCGCTCGACAGTCCCAGTCGGGACGACCGACCGATTGAGGCAACAGACCGGCAAGGCCATCGTCTTTCAGCCCGAGTACGGGCCAGCCGAAACACCGGACCATCCGTTCAACGACCTCCGCAAGGTCAGGTGGGCGATCCTCGGCGGCGAACGTCAAGACACCATCGCGGTGGCCGACATGTACAAGACCACTTTCAGCGCTGATTTCACGATCCAGCAAACCGACGCCAGGACGGCGGAGCTGACGAAGTACATGGAGAACGCGTTTCTTGCGCTCAAAGTGACCTTCTGCAACGAGTTCTACGACATCGCCGAGGCATTCGGCATTGACTACAACGAGCTGCGCGAGCTCTGGCTTCTCGATCCACGCATCGGCCGAACGCACTCATTCGTCATGCCGCACTCGCGGGGCTTCGGCGGTCGATGCCTCCCGAAGGATCTGAGCGCCCTAATCTCGTTCTCGAAGGAAGCTGGCGTCGCCCCAGGGCTCCTTCAGGCGATGCAGACGGTCAACCGAGAGCTGCGAGAGCGAAACGCTCCGGAAAAGGCTGGCTCACCGCCCTGATGAGGATCCTCTTCTGTACGCTCGACTATCCACCGAGCCCCGCCGGAGGAGCAGAAAGACAGGCGCAGCTCCAGGCCGAAGCACTCGTCCATATGGGCCACTACGTCGACGTTGTTTGCCCACGGACCGGCGGCTGGCGGTCGGCGGCGCAGAACGGAGTACGCGTACACCGCCTGCCGCGGATGGGGAAGGGAGTGCCCGGCACGCTGAGTTACCTATTGTGCATGTGGGCATTCCTCATGCTCAGGGTCCGTTCGTTTGACCTAGTTCATGTGCATCTCGCCAACCTGCAGGCAGATGTTGCTGTTGCGGTCGCCCGCCTTTTCAGTCGGCCTACCTACGTCAAGCTGGCGGCAGGTGGCCCGCTGGGAGAAATCGGACGGATGCGCCGCCTCTCGCTGCTGACGCGTAACTACGGGATCCGCCACGCCGACCTGGTGCAGGCAATATCGGAGGAAATTGAGTCGGACCTCCTTGCGATCGGCGTCCGGCCTGGACGAATCCGTTCCATCCCCAACGGTGTGCGGATTCCTTCCGAACGTCCAACTGACGTCGAACGTGAGACTGCCCGCCGCGGTCTTCACTTGCCGCAGGGGTGCTTTGTCGCTCTGTATGTCGGACGGATGGAGCGGGACAAGGGCGTTAAGGACCTGCTGGAGGCGTGGGATGGAATGGACGCATCTCGCCATTTGCTGGTTCTGCTCGGCAGTCTGGGCACCAAGCATCCTGTTCCGATAAGCGGTCTCCCGACAGGAGTCATCCATCGACCCTGGTCCGACAACGTCAACCGATACTTGGCGGCAGCTGATGTCCTGGTGTTGCCTTCGCACACCGAGGGGATGTCGAACGCGTTACTGGAGGCGATGGCTCATGGCATCGCCACGGTTGCGACTCGAGTCGGAGCGGCGAGCCTGCTGCTCAACAGCGGGGAATCGGGAATTCTGGTCGATGCGCAGGATGTCACCGAACTGCGCCACGCCATCCAATATCTGGCTGACGACGACGAGGCCCGTCGGTTAATGGGCGAAGCCGCGCGACGACGCGTTGCCCGCTACAGCATCGAATCAGTTGCTCGACAGATCGATGCTGCGTACAGGTCGCTTCTGAGTCACTGATGATCAGGGCAACAGCCGCCACTTGGATCAACCACGGCACGACTCTGGTCTTCCAAGTGGCCTTTGCCGCCCAGTTTGGGACCTCATCGCGCGCCAGCGCATTCGTGGTCGCGTTCGCCGCGGCGAGCGCCTTGGGCAGCGTGTTCGTCTCAACAGCGATATCCGTTGGAGTTCCGCGATTGACTGACGCAGCTGGAAGATTGACCAGGCCAGCTCTGAGGTTCATCGGACTGCTCTGCACCCTCGCCGTTGCTCTGGGAGTTCTGGTGGTGCCGCTGGCACCTCTCATAGCTGCGCCGTTGGCGTCGCTACTTGGTGTGTCCGCATCGGAGATGGCGGGCTTGATCCTTGTGGCGGCCGCATTCTTCGTTTTCAATGCACTGTTCGGCGTGCTGGGGTCCGTTCTACTCGCACGCGGACGGCGCTTCCTGCCGGCGGTCGCACCCGCGATGCCAACGGCGGCCGGGGCGCTCTTCGTGATCGCGGTGGGCTCTCCCTCGGTAACGGGTGTCCTCGGAGCTGTTGCCCTGGGTGCCCTCATCCAGCTCGGGATCACATCGTTCGCCGCTTGGCGCCACGCGCCAGCAACAGCCGAAGCGATGCCAGTCCACGTCGGATGGATCGCCGCGCTTACGGTCTTGGTGTTCACAATGTTCAGCATCCTGCCCATCCTTCAGCGGATCGTCTCGGCAGTGGGCAATCCAGCGGACGCTGTACGCGCGGACTATGCGTTCCGAGGCATCATTGCTGCTGAACAGCTCTTGGTTGGAGGGGTCGCCCTTGCCGCGCTGCCTCGGTGGGCGGATCGAGACCGCCGAGGCGGGGACATCAGGTCTGATGTCGCCTTTACCATGCTTTTCGCCGGGCTTGTCGTCATAACCGCGGCGTCGGTAGCGTTTGTCGTGGCCCCAAGCCTTACTGCCCTCCTATTCCAGCGCGGTGCGTTCACATCAGCTGATTCCGCGGCGGTGGGCCTTCTCGTCAGAATCGGACTGATTGGGTTCATCGCCGAATCGTTGACCCTTGTCTTCGTGCAAGGCGTATTGGCCAAGGGGCGCAATGACCTAGTTCTGCGGGCAGGTTTCCTACGCCTGACCACCCAGATCACCCTTACCCTCGCGCTAGGTCTGGCCTTCGGTGTAGTGGGTGTTGCATTGGCGTATTCGGTGAGCCTCGCCATTACGTTCATTTACCTGTTGAGGCTCGCGACGACAATCGGGCTGTCGATTGATTCGCCGTTCTTGCGACGCTCATTCATCGTCTGGTCGGCGACCGCAGCGGTGGGAGTGACTGTGCTCGCTGCAGGCGTAGGACCGGCCTGGCTGTCCGGATCGCTTGTCCTCTGCGCTGCCTATGCGGCGACTTGGCTCGCGGGCCTTCATCCCTTGCTCCTTGCCGTAATACGAAGGGGCCGGACTAAGCTTGGCGAAGCCTCACTCTGCACCCTCCGCTGATGTGCGGGATCGTCGGGATAGTCCGATTCCATCCAGCCGAGCAGCAAGAACTGCTGGAGAAGATGGTTGCGAGTCTCCGGCATCGTGGGCCAGATGACCGAGGCGAATTCGAGCTTCCGGATCATGGCCTCGCCATTGGGATGACTCGTCTGAGCATCATTGACCTCGCCGGCGGTCATCAGCCTATGTTCGACGAGGCTCGACGTTACGCGCTGGTCTTCAACGGCGAGATCTATAACTTCCGGGACCTCAGGGTGGAACTCACCCAGCTCGGCCATCGCTTCGAAACAGATCACAGCGACACAGAGGTCGTGGTCCATGGGTTCGAGCAGTGGGGGAAGGACGTCTTCCCGCGGCTTAACGGGATGTTTGCAGTCGCGATTTGGGACAACCTCGAGCGCAGGCTGATCCTCGCCAGGGACCGCACGGGAGAAAAGCCGCTCTACCTCGGGAAGCTATCGGGCGGAGGCTGGGTGTTCGCCTCCGAGCTCAAGCCCCTCCTCTTGCATCCCGACTTGGACAAGAGCATCGATCCACGCGCCGTCGAACAGTTCCTAGCATTCGACTACATCTTCGGACCTAGGACAATCCTGAGTACTGTCAGCAAGGTACCTGCCGGACATACTGCGGAGATAACCGCTGACAGGTGCGACGTTCGGCCCTACTGGGTGCCGGCGTTTGACCGGACCAGTTCTAATCCGGATGAAATCCTCGAGCGCCTGGATGCACTGCTCTCGCGATCCGTTCGCATGCGAATGGTGGCTGATGTGCCGGTGGGCCTATTCCTCAGCGGCGGGTTGGATTCATCCACGATCGGCTACTTCATGGCGCGCGAGGCGCCATCGGTACATGCGTTCTCCATAGGGTTCGACAACCCCGCCTACGACGAATCCGCGGAGGCGAGAGCAGTCGCCGCCCATCTCGGAATCGAACACGAAACCCACGTCTTTTCTGAGGCCGAAGTTGCAGAGCTGGTGCCTCGGATTACTGACGTACTCGACGAGCCTATGGGCGATCAGTCCATATTCCCCACCTTCCTTCTGAGCGAGGTAACCCGGCGCCACGTGAAGGTCGCGCTCGGGGGCGACGGGAGCGACGAGCTCTTCATGGGATATCGAAGTTATCAGGTGCTCAAGGCCGCCTGGCTTGTCGACGCATCGCCGCTACGCGCGATCCCACGCTTCGTTGGCGGCTTGCTCCCTGAAATCGGTCCGCGCCAGTTGAGGCAACTTGCGCGCTTAGGACGTTCACTCGCCCTTGCGCCGGAGGAGCGCCTGCTGGCGCGACTAGGTTCGTTCCACGGCGACAGTCGCTGGATCCTCGCTCCGGAGGTCCGAGAGTTGCTTTCGGGATCGGTGCTTGACGACCCAATGCGAGAGCTCGATCGGCTGCTGCCCTCCTGGCTCGCCCCTGCAGACCGCACCGTCGGAGCGTACCTGCGCGGGTACTTGCAGGAGGACATCCTCGTCAAAGTCGATCGGGCCAGCATGGCTAATTCGCTGGAGGTGCGGTCTCCCTTCCTGGATCCCGATATCGTCGATCTCGCTCTGTCGATTCCCGCGGCATTGAAGATGCCAGGAATGCGCCGCAAGGACCTGATCCGCCGGCTGATGCGAGGCCGGTTACCAGACCGGACGATCGACCGTCCAAAGCGTGGCTTCGGCGTTCCTCTAGCGGACTGGCTCCGACAATCTCTTGCTCCTCTCGTCGCCGATTTCCTGTCGGACGATCGCATTTCGGCCGCGGGAATATTCGACAGGTCGGCTGTGCGGTCCGTCTTGCGGAGACATGCGCGAGGCGATTTCGAGGCGGGAAACCAAGTCTGGCTTCTTCTCCAATTCGAGCTATGGCGCCAGAGGTGGCTTAATGACGGGAACACGGTCGCGACCACGTGAAACCGGCGACAAATGAGCCACCACGGATCCTCCATGTAGCGACGCGTTTTCGGCTCGGAGGGGCAGAACGCAACATCGTCCATTTCATGGAGTGGGAACGATCATTCGGCTTCGAGGTGGAACTCGCCGTAGGTCCAGATTCACAGACGGACTCGATCTCCGACACCGTTCGCATCGTGCCGTCTTTGGTCCGGGGCGTCAGCCCCGCCCTCGACTTTCGTGCTTACCGGGAGTTGGTGAGCCTGATCGGGCAACGCGGCTATGACATGGTGCATACGCATCTGTCGAAGGCGGGTGTGCTTGGGCGTCTCGCAGCTCGTCGCAGGGTGCCGCGGATAGCCCACACCGTCCATATGGCTTCGTTCGGAGGTGGGTACGGCAAGGTCGCCACACTCGTCTTCCGGCAGGCTGAACGCACGTGCGCGCCCATCACTGACGTTACCGCGTACGTCGGGCGCGAGCTGCGTGAGCTTTACCTTGCGAACGGCATCGGCACCCCCAATCGGAGCATGGTGATCCACTCTCCGATCGACATCGACGGATTCAGTGAGACGCGCTCATGGAACGAAGCGCGCAAGTTGTCCGTGCGCCGTGATCTGCACCTGACCACACGCGGGCCAGTCATTGTGGCTATTGGAACGCTAGCACCCAGAAAGCGATATGAGCTAATGATTGCGAAGCTGGCTCCACTGCTTATCGATTCTCCAGTCGAGCTCGCCATCGCGGGAGAGGGTGATGCGACGACCCTTCGACATGCGGCTGCAAGATTCGGTGTCGAGCGCAAAGTGATCGTGCTCGGGCACCTCGACGATCCGACCCGACTTATCGGGACAGCGGATCTTCTGGTCCACACCGCGGCCGTTGAGGGTGTTCCTCAAGTGGTGATTCAGGCACTTGCAGCGGGAAAACCGGTGGTGGCAACCGAGGTGTATGGGCTGCGGGAGATACAAAACGCACCGATCCGGATTGTTCCTGCGACGGGTGATGGCTTAGCGGATGCCACCAGGATCGAGCTCGAAAAGCCATCGCGTCCGATCAGCATCGAGTCTTTCCTGCCGTGGAAATCCAGCACGATCCAACGGGAGATAGCGGCGTTTCACGGGCAGTTCCACTGGTGAGGGTCGTGTCATTCCTTTGGTAACCGTGCGGTGACGCTTCCCGATCTGGCCTTGCCGTTGACGAAGGCCCTAGTTCGGCGAGCGCTTCCTCGGCCGATCCTCGCGCGGGTGAGACGGATCCGCCGTACAGGAGGTGGGATTGAGACCCTCTCAGCGAGGTACTGCTACGCGGTGTGGATGCACCACCTTGTGAAGGCTCGGGACAATGGGCTGCCGACGGCGCCCGCTTCCGTGGCTGAGATCGGACCAGGCGCTTCGCTTGGCGTTGGGATCGCCGCGCTGCTTACGGGCGCTGATCGATATGTTGCCTTTGACGTAGTCCGTGAACCTGTGGCCCCGGCGAACCTTCGATTGTTTGACGAACTTGAGCACCTCCTACAAGAAAGGGCTGTCATCCCGGGCGGAATGGAATTTCCTGAGCTGCGTCCGCGGCTGAGCACCCTGGCCTTCCCAGACGACATACTCGGCGAGGAGCGTCTCACTCGTGCTCTCGACCCCGTCCGGACCGCGACTCTGCGTCAAATGGTCCAGGAGGACCGTGTGGAATACGTCGCCCCGTGGTGGCATGCCGAATCGATCAACAGCGCATCCATTGACTTGGTCGTTTCGCAAGCGGTCATGGAGCACGTGGAGGCACTCCCAGCAACATACGCAGCGATGTTCAAGTGGGTGAAGCCGGGAGGCTTCATCTCGCACCAGATTGACCTGCGAAGCCACGGGACCAGTCGAAAATGGAACGGGCATTGGGCGTATCCACGGTGGCTCTGGTCGGTCCAGGACGGGATCATCAACCGTCAGCCGGTCTCTGCACATCTGACAGCAATTCGAGACGCGGGCTTCTCGGTGGTCGCGGTCGAGCGCGAAGCTGGACCGGCGGGCATTGGGCGCGGGGCCTTGGCGCCAGAATGGCGTGGGCTGAGCGACGATGATCTGTACTGCCAGGGAGCCTTCGTTCAGGCAGTGCGGCCTGTAGCGGTGGGGCGCGGACGCGCAGCCCACCACCGTACAACGCTCAATACTCAGACAGCCTAACCCTACGGCTCGAGACCGCATTCTGTGCTGGATGCCTTAAGGCGACCTGAGTCGTTGGGTAAAACGGCCATCGGCTTGCTGCTGCTTGCGGCATTCGCGTACACGGTGCTACTCGGAGGCACCATTCTTAGCGAACTGCTGCCGCCGGTGCGGATTGTTACCGCATGCGTTGGCGGCGTTCTCGTCCTCTTTTATCTGAATCAGGCGCCACGCTATCTGGATCGCGTCGATGCGCTGATCCTCGGTGGCCTTCTCCTGTACTTCGCCGCCGGCGTCTTGTCGCTGCATCCGAGGCAATCATTCGACGCCATGCTCGCGGGGCTGGCATGGGTCGCGGCGACATTCTTGGCTCGCAGGCAGATGGCGCACGAGCGTAGTCGAACAGCGTTCATCGCCGTATGCATGGCGCTTTCGGGAGTCCTCACGATCGTCGTCGCAGCTAGATGGCTGCCTGTGCTCGAGACGTGGTGGTCGTCCACCGGTTTCGCGATTCCCGCGCTTGATCTCGACTATTCAGCGGTGCCCTGGGGACACTGGCACGACCTCGCGTTGCTCCTTGCGCTGCTCTATCCGGCCTGGTGGGTGGGCCGACTCACCCCGCTGCGAGTCGCCTTGGCTTTGGTTGTTGGAAGCCTCGTCTTAGGAATCGTCTTCGTGGACGGCGCGAGGGACAACTGGATCGCACTGACAGTTGCGACGGCCTATGTTGGCCTACCTCGCCTCCTAAGCCGTGTCGGCAGCGTCCGCAGACTTGCCGCCGCGGTCTTGGGTGTCATCGTCGTCATCCTGGCTTTGGTAGTCATGAGCGGTGCTTGGGAGGCCCTAGCTGAGCGGTTTGGAAACCTTGCGAACCTCGGCTATCGCGGAGCCATGTGGGGGCCACTAACTGGAGCCTGGATCTCGAGGCCCATCTCCGGATATGGGCCTGGATCATTCCCATGGATCCTCCAGACGACCGACTACTTCACAACGAACAGCTACGCACCCCGACATCCCGACAGTGCCGTGTTTCAGCTTCTGGCAGAAGCGGGCCTCCTCGGCGTTGCCGCGCTAGCCTGCCTCTTGCTGGCGGCAGTGCCGTCGGCGATGAGGAGCAGATCTATCGCGGCCACGTGGTCGCTGATCGCTTTCGCCGTGGCCAGCCTGGCGGCTAACCCAACTGACTTCGCGTTCCTTATCGCGGTCGCGATTGCTTGGTTTGGGTTTGCCGCACCCAACGACCGAACGTCATCAAACAGCTCGCCAAATGGTTGGCACCGGCTGCCACGAGTCGTCAACCGCCTCAGCGCCGCAGTGATCGGCGTCGCGTACTTAGCAACTCTGCTAGCGGCGTTCTCTTATCAGCGCCTAGGTGACGCAATCGCGGCCGGTATGCCAGCGGACGCGATAGCCCCGCTGGAGGTCGCTGTCTCACTGGACCCTGGCCTCGCTCTGTACCAGCGGGAACGCGGTGAACTACGGCTGGAGCTTGGTGACATTCGGGCTGCAGTCGTGGATCTGACGGCAGCCACTTCCATTAATCCGAGCGACGAACTTGCATGGCGTGTGCTCGCAATCGCACTGCGAGCCGACGGCAGGAAGCAGGACGCATATGCAGCCTTGACGAATGCCTTGAAGGCGCAGCGCTCTAATTCGACCAATCTATTGTTGCTGGCGCAATGGCAGCGCGAAGATGGCGACGCCTCTGGCGGTCTCAGAACACTCGGCGAGATCGTAGAAGCATGGCCCGCGATAGTCGCCGCGCCTGGCTGGGAAGGTCTACTGCCCGCCGGGGTCACGACCGAGGGTGTGGTTGATCAGGCTCTCAAGCGCTGGCAAGACGGTCTAAAGCCCCCAGAGCCCTTTGTCGATCAGCCTATTTGGTTGGCTGTGATGGGAAATCGCCCAGACCTATTCGGACAGGCCGGTTCGGAGACGGGCTTCACCACGTCTCTTGCGCAGGCCACGATCAACGTAATGCGCTGCGATCGTCCAAGCGAGTCGCTCGCTAGCCTGCCCACTAATGACCGCCGGGGGTACCAATACTGGCTGCTTCGCCTTCGCGCGTCGGCCCTTGGCGGCTCTCCCGATCCACTGGCGAGGGACCTCGTGCTTGATTGGGGAGGTGGCCCATTGCTTCCCCAAACCGCGACAGAGACCCTCAACCCCCTAAACGAAAATGGGACTTTTGGCTTCTCCACCGATGTATGGGGTTATCGGCGACCTTCGACTTATTGGCCACCAGCCACCTCGGCTCTCCCGTCGGTGCAGGCAGCAACAGCCGCGTGGCTACTCGACCCCAATCGTGCGATCCGCGATGCTGACCTTCGCGAACGATTCCCCGAATGCCGCTGAAGACGAGGACTACTTCCCATTCAAAGCGAGCACAGCCGGAAGCGTGCGAAGGAGGATCCCCAGATCGCGCCAGATTGACCATTGATCGATGTATTTGAGGTCGAGCTCCGCTCTCTCGTCGAAATCCCGATTCGTCCGGCGCTCGACCTGCCACAACCCTGTCATGCCGGGCCGCATCGACAGTCGACGGCGATGCCAGATGTCGTATGCCGTCACCTCGCGAGGTGGTGCCGGTCGAGGTCCAACGAGGCTCATGTCCCCACGGATCACGTTAATCAACTGGGGAAGTTCATCGATGCTCGTGCGGCGCAGCACCCGACCCAGCGCGGTGATACGCGGATCTCGGGCTATCTTGAAGATTGGGCCCGCCGTCTCGTTACGTGAAGCAAGAAGAGGAAGCTGATCCTCAGCATCCGCCACCATGGTGCGGAACTTATACATGGTGAAGGTTCGCCCGTGCCTCCCAACCCGGACCTGGCTAAACACGACTGGGTATCCATCGCGCGCGCGGATGAGCAGGGCCGCGGCCAACATCACTGGACTAAGCACAACGAGCGCGAGGCTACCGACGAGAACATCAACAACACGCTTGAAGGCCAGCTCAAGATCGCGCTGGCCGTCGTGGATGACAGATCGCACCAGAAATCCGTCGAACTCTTCCTGCAGAGCGCCCGTGAGGATCCCCTCCTCGGGATCGCGCGGTACTCGCACAGTCTTCCCTTCGTCGGCTGCGATCGCGATGATCGGCTCCAGGTATGCAGTCGCGTTTGATGGCAGGCAGACAGCCACCTCGTCGACTATCTGACTATGGAAGACCGTCAGCATTTCATCGACGGTGCCGAGAATCGGTCTGGTAGGGGTCGGCATGGAATGGGGCGTGCCCGCGTTCCCCTTTCGCGGCTGCGGCTCTGGCAGGCTCAGGTGTCCGATAACCCTGATACCCAGTGAACGGTGACGCTCCACGCGGTCCGCAAAGGCCTGTGCCAACGAACCCGTCCCGGCGACGACCATGTAGGTCTTGTTACGACCGCCACGGCGAAGAATCTCGAACCATCGCCGCAGGAGGACCCTAATAGCGAGAGCGGCGGTTGGTTGTGCTGCGAACAGAATCGCCAGGAACACTCGGCTTACGTTGTCCTGGTGAGAGAGAAAGAGGAGAGACAGGGTCACCGCTAACGCAACAACAGTGGCCTTCGCGATATCCCTGGCCTCCGCCAACAAACTCCAGCGAACTCTCAGCCTGTACAGCCCCACTGCCCAGAGCACTCCCGTCCAAATTACGGCGAATGCCAGCGCAAGGAGGCCAGGCGATGCGTCAACCGACCACGAAACGGCTGGATTAGCCTCAAACCGCACCACGGACACGGCGAGAAACACGACCATGGCTGAGACCACGTCACCCAGCGCGAGCAAGAGCCGCAGCGTCATGAGGTGACGTCGGGTCATTGATCCACGGAGCTCATTACTTCCTCGGAGGGCAGCGAATCGATTCGCATTAGGTCAGACCATTGACGGATGCCGAAGCCCGGTTGGCTACGGTACCTTCAGGTCAGCACAGCGGCAACGATCGCATCCGGATATGTTGGTGCCTACCCACCCTCCCCCGCCTCCGATCGGCAGCGAAGGAATTCGACATTCACGGCAGCTCAGACTGGCGAGGCGCAACCTCGAAGATCCAGCAGGCACTCCCGAGCAATCGCGCGAGAACCTGGCGCAAGGGCACGCTGAGCCGCGGGCCTAGCAGCTCGTTGCCGGTGTAGAAGAGGCCCATCGGCTCGGCACGCAACACCACGAACCCATCGGCTGTGAACGTGCGTCGCCAGTGGCGCGGATGGAAGAGCCAGGTCTCCGAGAGGATGTTGCCGCGTACTCCGTGACGGAGCGGTAACAAGGGGCCGATCACGCGCCGCCAATTCGCTCTCCGTGCCAGAGCCAGCAGTCCTGCGGGTGCGGACGTCGCGGTCGTCCAGGCGCGCCACGAATGGGTGGGCACGACGTGGACGGCGACACCACCAGGCCGGAGCACGCGTGTGATCTCCCGTTGCATTTGCGGTAATCCATTGATGTGCTCAAGCACGTTCGAGGTGAACACCACATCAAAGGAAGAGGGCGGCCAAGGTATCTGGATGCCGTCGTACTTCCTTACCGGGAAGACCTGTTGGTCACCCACGGAGATATCTATCGCGTCTATGTCGAAGCCAAGCTGCTGCAGCCGCAATGCCTGGAAGCCGGCGCCAGCCCCAATCTCAAGGATGCGCGCACCCGCCGGGCAAAAGGCGGCAGCATGCTCTATCTCGACGGTTCGCAGCCGACGCAACCACCCCTCGGATGTCACAGCGTCAGTTCGGCCATGGGCGCCGCTTCCTCGGCGTTGATGGCCGGCACGCGACGAAGGGTGAAACCTGCACCCAAGTGCATTCCGGAGCTAAGGCGGGACAGAGCGCATCACGAACGCGCCACTGCCAGAAGATGCCTCCGGTCCTTGCGCAGGCGGAAAAACACTCTCTGTGGCCACCCGAGAATGAGAGGACCGACTGGGAGTCGTGTCTGGAAGGTCTGAACTCGCGAGAACCCGTGTTCCCGTAGGAAATGTTCAAGACCGGGCGGGTTCCATGAGCGAACATGCTGAATCGGATGAAAACGAGCCCCGCAATCGGGACACCTAACCTTGCTCGCCTCGAGATTTTCGCTATTGGGAGTGGTTATCACCAAGGGCGCGCCGCGTCCGAGCACGCGACGGATCTCGTCCATCATGATTTCAAGATCAGCGTCGAGAATGTGTTCAATCGTCTCAATCACAAGTAGGCCTTCGGCCGCTCCACTTGCGACGGGAATGTTTGTAACCGATCCCAGTGCGACGTTGGACTCCCCGACTCGCGCAGCCGCCAACCGCAGTGATTCGGGAGAATTGTCCACGCCAAGAGGGTGAAAGCCGCGCTTTGCAAGCTCGGTGAGCAAGTGGCCGGGGCCGCATCCTACGTCGACGACAAACTTGCCCGGGCGTGCCTCGCGGGAGATCCACGAGGCGAGGGCCGGTGCTACCTCTGCGGAGAAGTAACTCCCTTCAGCGCGTTGGGACTTGTCGTCCCAGAAGCGCGCGACTTTCTCTTCCGTCCACTCAACATCATGCGAGCTCGTCATGTTCCGCTCAGGGATTTGAAGTCATTGGATGCCAAGCCGACCTCCTGCTCTGGAAGTACAACGTCGCAGCATACTTTCGCCAAGCAACGCATGGCTTCCATGGGCACAGCTTTTGAGCAAGGCGATCAACTCCGGTGCCTTGCACGTCGCATGAGATGAATTGTTCGACCGCTTTCTGGGATGGATGCGCTGCTGACGAACTCGAATTGCGTTTCGAACGCCGACCGGAAGGCGCCCTCCTCGTACTCGCCGAAGATGTCCTCGCGGTGCGCGAGCATGCCGGCCACCATAGGGTCCGACTTGGGCACCCACTCGATCACCAGCCATTCGGTGAGGCGCGCGAAGAGCGCGCTGATCCGATCGAGCGGGATGTTTCGACCGATCGCCAGGTGGTGGATCAGCGCCAGCGCCAGGATGACGTCGGCGTTGCATCGGTCTAGCAAGGACCGATAGTCGTCCAGTGCCCACCCGACCCCAGGGGTGGGGTTGGCGATGTCCATGACCAGCGGCAACACGCACTCCTCCCCGGAAGACCGCAGCTGCCGATAGAAGGCGTCCACCGAACCGGCGTCACGATCGAGGGCGACAACCTGCCGGCCCGCCTCAACGGCCTGCAGGCTGAACCATCCGCGGTTGGCGCCCACATCCCAGACCCATCTGCCCGGCGCCCGTTGCAGCATCTCGCCGACCAGTCGCAGCTTCGCTTCTGCTGCCGCTGGCGAATAGCTCGATGTCGTCTCGTACGACGCCCAATGTGTGGTGCTATGCGGCTTGCGCAGGCCCTCGACCGCCCGGCGAAGGTGGTCGATAAGCGCCCGCTGGCCCAGCGACGAGATGCGCTGCGCGCGAGCACGCGCTGCCGACTCCGGGGATATGGAGCGTCGCTGTGCACGCGCGTGCAGGTGGATGTGCGTCGCGATCCCGGTGGAGAGGCGGGTCCTCGCGGGGAGCAGGGCCGACGCCAGGTCCAAAGGGATGCCGCCAGGCATCGGACGCATCAGCAGGCCCAGGCGGACGTCGCGATATGCCATCAACGCCAGGGGTGCCAGGAACTGCCCGCAGAACTCGCGGTAGGGCAACCATGGTTCCTCCGGCGTGGCTGGTTCGAAGGAGAGGGTGTCGATCAGGATGGGTCGACCGCGCACGAACTGGACGTTGAAGGCGCTCGCGTCACGCAGTGTGAATCCGGCGGCCGCGGCTCGTTCCTGGGCGTCCAGCGTCAGCAGGGCTGCATCGCGAAGCTGGGAGAAGCTCCACTCCCACGGATACGTGATCAGCTCCACGCGCTCGGGCTCGATCACCGCAGCAGCGTGCTCGTCCCAGGCCAGCTCGAGGGGCGCCGCTTGGTGGTTGATCAGGACCCGATCGCGCGTGAGCTCCTGGCGAAGCGCGGACTGTTCGAAGGCGCTCCACTCCTCGGAAAAGGAGTGATTGATCTGTCGCAGAAGCCGGCCGTCACGCTCGAAGACGAAGCCGGATGGGTCGCGAAAGGAGGCCGGGATGCGGCCCCTGTCAGGCTGTGATTTCGGTGTCGTCGGCTGAAGTTGCCACATGGTCCCGTCCGTGGAAGAGGCTGCGGGCCCGTCTCGCGACGCGCGCCACGCCGGACCGGAACACGAACGGCACTGAGATCAGGGCAGCGATCAGCGCCTGGATGAGAAGGCTCCCCGCACCGGGGTCGATGTACGCAAAAAACAAGGAAATGCCACCGATGAAGCCGTCTGAAGGGGTCGAACGGCCGGCAGCGTAACGCCCTTCGCCCGGGTGCCGAATGGTACTACTGGTCGGCTCGACGGCCTACAGCCGTGTCGTAGAGTGCGCCGGTGTCGGCTCCCGATCACCGGCCGCTGTCCGCCCAGACCGGTCCGCCGCAACCGCACGAGCGCGCCTGGGCGCGCGTTCCGTTCTACCCGGTGCTGGTCGGCTTCGCGCTCATCGCGGGGACCTACGTGCAGCGTGACATCAGCCTGGGTGCCGTGGTGCGGACCATGGCCATCGCCGCGCTCCTTGGTGTCTTGCTGACCGTTGTATTCGCCGCCGCGACCCGCCGCTGGCAGGCGGGGGCGTTGCTCGCGGCGGTGACCTTGGTCGTCCTGCATGCCGGCGACTTACCTCACGCGGCCGGGGCGGTCGTGCTGGCGGTGCTGATCACGGTGCTGCTGTTCTATCTGTCGAGACTGCGTGGCTGGCGCTTCCTGCCGGGCGCGACGCGCGTCCTCAACATCCTGGCGACCGCGCTGGTCGTGGTGCTGGGCGTCCAGGGGGTGCTCGCCGGCGTTGCCGGACGGGTCCTCGCCGAAGCGGGTATCGCATCGGATCCAGCGACCAAGACATCGGAAGCGGCCGCGCTGCCA
>Ga0070707_100003006_pt1 | contig 16000 bp, 10 predicted proteins | sample KBSK5502metaG_FD_65468 | JGI IMG/M metagenome (GOLD analysis project Ga0070707, IMG submission 65468) | Corn, switchgrass and miscanthus rhizosphere microbial communities from Kellogg Biological Station, Michigan, USA - KBS K5-50-2 metaG | ecosystem: Host-associated > Plants > Roots >... | reverse complement strand
CATGCAGCTGTCGAGCAATTTGCCGGCCGGCCCGACGAAGGGATGGCCGGCGAGATCCTCGGAATCGCCGGGCTGCTCGCCGACAAACATGATCTCGGCCCGCTTCGGCCCCTCGCCGAACACGGTCTGCGTCGCATTGCGGAACAGCGGGCAGGCGGTGCATTCCGCCGCGGCCTCGCGCAGTTCGTCGAGACTCGCATCCTTGGGGACCGGCGGCGCCGCGGTGGTCTGGTCGGTATCGTCGGTCTCGGCCATCGCTCTATCCAAGGCGCGTTAAGCGCTTTCTTGCTGGACGACAACAAGCGAAGGACGTTCCCTGGCGCCCCGGATATTGCAAATCCGCTTACACGGCGCCTCCGCTCATGGCAGAGTGCGCCCAGAGCATCGAGAAACGCGGACTTCGTCCTGTAGGGCGTCGGGCCATTATCAAATCACAGCCGTTGATGTATCTCAATGCATCCGCTACCAAGCGGTTTTTAACCTTTGGCTGCCGAGCGCGACAAAGTATACGGCCCGTTATGTCCCTCATCGGGCCGTTTCTCCCCGAAGCCAATGCCCAAGCTGACGGAGCGCGCTCGGCAATATGCTTGTGCTCTCAGAAGGAATGCCGGGCGAAGACAATGACGCCGGGCCGACAGGGTCTGGCCGGCGCTGGAAATGATAGGTCGCGTATTTCATGCTTTTGCACCAGAGATTGCACCCACACGATCTGATCGAGCGATCGCGGCGCCGCAGCAAGCTCGAAGATTTCGGCGATTGGCCATTCCACGAAGGATTGCAGGTTTTTTTGCGAGCCTGCCTCGAGGAGGCGGAGTTGAGCCTCTTCGGTCATCTCGGGACACGCTGGGACGTCAGTCGCCTCCTAGGCAATCTGCTCCGGATGCGGGCGGAGGAAGAGCGGGTACCGGAGATCCTCGACGAGCGCATCGAGCGGCCGATCTTCATCACCGGCTTGCCTCGGTCCGGCACCACGTTTCTTCACCAATTGATGGCAGCCGATCCAGCGAATCAAGTGCCCCGGGTCTGGCGACTGATTCATCCCTATCCGACACCGGGCAGGAGCGATCGTCGGCGTCAGCGCGTCGCCCGTCAGCTCCGCATGTTCCGGTTTCTGTCCCCGCAATTCGCGAAGATGCATCCCATCGGAGCCGAATCGCCGCAAGAATGTTCTGAGATAACCGCGCATATCTTCAGCAGCCCGCGTTTCGATACGACCTATTCCGTGCCGAGTTACCGGCGCTGGCTCGATGCCAATCGGGGGCTTGACGCTTTTCGGTTTCACAAGCGCTTCCTGCAGCACCTTCAATACAGTGCCGGCAGTTCGGGCCGTTGGGCGCTGAAGTGCCCCGACCATGTTTTTGCGCTCAGCCAAATCCAGGCGGTTTACCCGGATGCCCGGTTCGTGTTTGTCCATCGCGACCCGGTCCAGGTCATCGTTTCGGTCGCTCACCTGACCGAGGTTCTGCGCCGGCCGTTCACAAAGCATATTGATCGAGGGGCACTCGGCCGGAACGAGGTCGAAAGGTGGTCTAAAGGCGCCGAATTGATGATACGTGCCGCCGATACAGAACCCTTTGCCGAACCGATTTGCCATATACATTACCGCGAGCTGGTCGGTGATCCCGTAAGGACGATGCAAGAGATTTACCGCCATTTCGGTTTGCCGGTTGATCCGGAAGTGTTTGCTTGCCTAGACCGAACGTCGGTGACAAACGCCAACGGAGGCTACGGCGTCAACCGGTATGAATTCAGTACGTATCAGCTTGACCCCACCGCCACTCGCGCACGATTTGCGCATTACGCCGAACGGTTTGGAATTTCGCCGGAATTCAAATCGGCATCACGCGCGCATGCCTCCGTCCCGAACCGGTATTCTGAACGCCTGCTCCCGGATCCCGCTGACTGAAGCCCCCTTTCGATCGGTGCGTTTTTAAATCGGATCTCCTTCCCGATAGCTAGTCGTTGTCGAGAACTGTGGCACCACCGCTGGTTCGAGATCCCCTCCCAGAAACCGCGGCAACTTCGCTCGAAAACCCTCCAGCCCGACCCAGACAAGGAGACCAGGCACTCCGACCAGCACATCGCGCATCCGTTTGACGATGGCGATGAGTATGGCGGTCTCAGGAGTTAGACCGACTAGTTTTCCTACCAGAACCAAAGCAACCTCCTGGGTGCCGAGGGCACCCGGGATAAAGAAACCGGCGCTTCGGCCCACCATGGCTAAGCTTTCGACGACAACGCATGTCGCGAAGCTAATAGGCTGCCCAAATGCAAAGAGGATGAGCCAAATCTCGGCGGCGCCGAGCATCCACGCACCAAAATGCATCAGGCCTGATACAGACGCCGCCCGTCGATGCTGGTGGAGGCGCATCAGCCGATCATGCAATCTCGCTTCGGTCAGCGGCAAAAATCGTGGCCATCGGCTGGCCAGTTTCGCAATCACGAACTCAATCAGCTTCATGCCACCACTGCGCTGTAGGGCTATGAAGGCGGCTGCCGCCAGAACCGCGAGCAACAGCGTGGCCGCAGCCCATTCCACCACCGGCAGCTGCGGCGCCGCAGCAAGCAGAAGTGCCAGTCCCAGCGCCATGAAGACGATCTGGCTGATCATCTCAATGGTGGCATCCAGCATCAGACTGGCGACGGCGATGTCCAGACTGAGCCCCGCCCGTATCGCAAGCCGGACGGCCACCAGCGCCGCTCCAGCGCCCCCGACCGGAACGAGGGTGGCAAATGACGCACGCACCCATCGCGTGCGGAAGAAGCTCCAGCATGATGGCCGCGGCGCCTCAACGAGGTTCCACCATGCGCAGCCACACCCGAACTGCTGCACGATCTGCAACAGGGCTACGGCGGGAATGGACCAGCTACCGGAGAGGGGCGGAAGATCGGCGCCGCGCAGCGCGTTCCAGCCGACGGCAAGAGCGATGCCGAGGCCGATGATCGCCAGTCCATAGCGCACCAACTGCGAGACAGCTGACAAGGGAGCTTCTCCGGAAAGGATCTTCCGAGGCTAGTGCAACTGTCCGCCCGACATGTCGGCGGTCTTTTTTTGCAGGCGGTCCAGAAGCGCCGGAACTCCGCCGCATAAAAGCCCGCGAAAACCGGGAGAGCCAGTCCCACCATAATCACGGCGCCGGCGTGCCGTCGGCAGCAGTCGACCACCCTGACCAGCAAATGCTGAGCCTGCATTACAGACCGCGGCTGGGGAAGGGTATACGGGACATGACGGTACGCCTCTAAAACCGGCTCTGCTGACTCGTTCGCGGCCAGCAATCAAGGCGAGATCAGCAGAAATGCGGCAGGTCAATCGCAAGCGGATCATCGGGTACGCTCCCATCAGAGCCAAGTTCGTGACCTGCCGAATTGATCCAACGCAATGCCGCTCTTCCGAATTCTGAGCACGGTTCGGTGTGGTTCAGGTTCTCCCCGCGATGCCGCATGACCGACAGGGCGATGAAGGAGACGCGCTCGCGGCGAGCGTCACCGCGCGTCGGCGGTATGATGCGATGCTGCCGTCTTCACAATCCATTCGCGAACATTCGGCGGCACGATTGGTATTGGAATGGATCATCCTTCTGTGTCTGTGGACGATCGACCGCTTGCCGTGGCGCCCGGAAAGGCGGACCGATCCATTTAGAAGCGGGCCGAAGGACGTGCGTCGGCGCCAACCAGAGTAGCTAATCGATCCCGTGACCCAGGCCTACAGGGCTGCTGAGCGCGAGCGATATCGGATCGCGTTCGTCCGATCGAACCAAGGTGGATGCACACGTCCTAGCGTAAGTGGAGAACGCCGCCTGTAGGGTCTCTTGCGCTGCCCGGAGATCCGAAAGCTCGCTCGAACAGGCGTCCTCTGTCGTCGCCCCGGATAGGCAGCTTTGATAATGGCGCACGGCATCCGCCGTGACATCGAGATCGGCTCGATATGCCGCGTCAAAGTTCCGGCAGGTTTTGCTTCCCGCTACGGGGGCCACAACGATGGCAACCGTCAATACCCAGCCCAGTATCGCAGCCATTGAGCCTATCATGCGGAGGCAAACGCCAGAGACCCCCAGCAAGGTTCAGATTGCAAGGTTGTCTACTTGCGGTAGCGGTCAGAACACGAAGCGAACGTTTTCGGTGACTGGTCGCCATCGAATCCGATAGTTCGGCAGGCGTCATGCGGACGTCCGCTGCCCGCGAATCTCTCAAAAAAAATCGAAAACGCACCTGCCCCCGCGAGCCGATGTAGGGACAATCGCCAGAAACCCGGCGAGGCGGATCGTCGAAACATCACAGCGGTGGGGGAACCCCTTCTCAGATCCTCAATCTGCTTTGACCTCGATTACCGACCGACACCGAGGGCCAACGGAAGCACGATTACCATTCCGACGAGCAGTGTCGCCAGTATCGCCGCCAGAGAGCGCCGGCCGCGCAGCCAAACCTGCAGCCTACGGTTCAGGCCCGAGGTCGAATAGGCTATGATCACCGCCCAAAGCATGCGGAAATAAACGGCCGCAAAATGATGAACGTGCCAATGGCGAGCAGCCCCAATAACGCGAGACCGAGCAGTCGTTCGACAGGTAGCGCTTCATCCCGCAAACCGGGGCTCGTCGGCGGCAGCTCCATTTTGGGATCGTACCTGTGCAGTCGATGCGGCGTTTCACCATCTGGCGCGGCGCACGCATGCGATTGCTCGCCGCTGACTTCAGTTTAGGCGCATTCCGGACTGGAGCGGTTGAGCCAAATCGGCGTTTTTCACCAGTGTCAGTCACGCATACGCTGGTAAAATCTGCCAGTACTGTGGCAATCGGTCACCGACTTCGGGGTCGTCTTTCGTTCGGAGACGAGCTGGACTGCGAGCCTTTTAGGTTTGGGTGGAGACAACGGAGCGGTGCTCCGTCCGACCGTCGCCGAGCGCTTTTCTGACTTCCGCAACGAGCTCGCGTGCCACCATCGGCTTTTCCAAGAGGACCACATCGTTCCGATCGACCGTGGATAGCAGACTCGCCATGACTCCACCCCCCGTCATCAGGAAGGTTGGCGTCATAAAGCCGTCCCTGAGAAGCCGGCTAATAAGATCAACACCGTTGAGTTCAGGCATGTTCACATCGATGAGAAGGCAGCTATTTTCAAGCGGCGGCGCAGCGGCTAAAAACGCTTCGCCCGATGCGTAGCAGCGGATTTCGATGCCGTGAGACTCGAACAGCACATGGAACGAGTCTCTAACCGCCGCGTCGTCGTCAATGACATATACGATCGGTCTCGACACGACAAACTGGCTCCACGTCTGGGGAAGTCCGCGCGAGAATGGGGATGTTCTCCCCGACACTGGCGCACAGGACCTTACTCCCATGTTAACGGTCTTTGTCGAAACGCTCCGCGTGTTCTTATTTATATATTGTCACCCACCGCTCCCGAAAATATCGGGAGCTGGGGTGCCCGTATTCGGTAAGACAAATACCCCTCTCCTTTGGAACGTCATCCAATCAACCGTATTGCGTGCTCAGTTGCGACCATTCTCATCTAGAATGGCCGCCTCGAATTCGGCGCGATTTGTGATCTCGACGTACCGACGATTGCGGATCGTGATTGCCCCGCGATTTGTCAACCTTCGAAACGACCGGCCGACGGCTTCCAGCGATATGCCTACATAGGCGGCGATATCGGAACGTTTCATCGGCAGATATATTTCCTGTGAGCTTACCCCGCGCGCGGTCTGGTTGGCTTCGAGCATCTGCAGGAACAGACCAATCCTGGCTGTTGCACGATGCCTGCTGAGGAGAGCAGCATGGCATCGAGCCTGGTGAAGTTCATGGGACAGCTGACAAATCATGTGAAATTCGAGTTCGGGATCGCTGCGCAGGCGAGTGTTGATGGCGGCCATTGACATTCGGTATGCGGTCACCGGGGTAAGCGCCTCCGCCGAATGCACATGGGTGCCGTTCGGTGCCAGTCCGATCAGGTCATCCGGAAACGAAAAGCTCATGATGTGCTGCTTGCCGTCAAGAAAGGTCGTGTACAACTTCACCACGCCGGTGACGATGTGAAAGAGAGCTTCGACGCGTTCCCCTTCCTGGTATAGCCGCTCCCCTCTGCGAAGCCGCACAAACGAAGACGGCAGCGAGAATTCCGCGCGGCCCCGCGATATCGAGAGATGACCGGGGTCGCCAGTGCTCGCCGCACCGTGTGCGATCACGACACGGCCCAGATAAAGCGCGGGTCGCCGCAGCGGTTCATGGCCCTATTCGGCCCGAGTTCAGACAGATGGCCCGCAGCAACGCTGGGCCCTGGGACAGCACGTGCGAGCGTCCATCATGAGGTATACGACGAGTGCCTCGGTAGCGCGCCGTATTTTGCATAAAGCCCGAGTAGCGTCCATTGATCTACCGCAATTAGTAGCTGGCAAGGTTCTCCCTTTTTGAATAAATGACAAATCGACGGGTTGAGAACGGGACGCTTCGTGTATTTCTATTCTGATCCCTATACTCTCCGGTTTCTTGGCCGTGCACACCCGATTTCGCGGCGATCAGGGGCCCCGTTTTTTGATCCTGATCAATGTTCGGCTGAAATCACCCTCGCCTTTTTCGCCGAAGGCATGTTAAGGTAAATTAACTGAGCGTTACCGGGGAGCGCCAGGACGAAGGGGGAAGGACAAGGGGGGAGGCGACAGCGTAGCACGGGGAGTCTCTGAGTTGTGGCAGACGGAAACGTTGGCGCGAATAGCGCCCCCCTCGCAAGCGAGGTAGCTCCGGCGGCGACACTCGTCAGTGAGCTGACCGAGGCGCTCACGGCGCTCGGCAATTATCTCGCTTCGGCCAATAAACTCGCGATCAGCGGCCCGTTGCCCGGACCGCAGCGTCTCAGCGAAGCTCTTCAGAAAAGTCTGGGCCAGCACGAGCGGGCGGTCGAAGCAACCCGGCGGCTGCGCGCTCTCAATCGCTGTCGCAGAGTCGTCAAGGAGGACGGCCTCATCGGCCTCCGCTAGGGCCGCGGTCAGGTTTGGCGACGGGCTCGGCTGTTTCCGGGCGACGCATCCTAAATCCGAGGAGCGCGATCGCGATCGCCGCCGGCGGGTTGAGCAGACTGAAGAACGCAAAGGCCGCCTCGCTCAGCGTCGGCACCCCCAATGTGACCGCCATGTAAGCTTCGCAGCTGTTCCACGGGATCAGCGGCGATGTACTGCGCCGGCTCCTCGACGCCAAAACGTCGAGGAGCCATCACCCTCGATCATTGACTCAAGTCAAACGATGGCCGCGCGGCTGGAGCTCTCGATTCTTGGAAGGGGCCGCCGTCCAAGAGGACGGTCACTCCGCGGCGTGCGGGGTCTTATCGGCCAGTCCGTCGCCGGCCTGCTGCTCCCGCGGGCGAGCCCCGGGGCGCAGCCGCTCGCGAATGGCCTGAAAGGACACATAGAGCGGCGGAATGACGAAGATCCCGATGAAGGAGGCGAAGATCATGCCGCCGAACACCGGTGTGCCGACATCCCGCCGCGCCAATTGCGCCGCGCCGGTTGCGACGACCAGCGGGTAAAGGCCGAGAATGAACGCAAACGAGGTCATCATGACGGGGCGGAACCGGTCGCGAGCTCCCTCGATTGCCGCCTGAAGCAAAGGAACGCCGTGCTCGCGCCGTTCCTTCGAGAATTCGACGATCAAGATGCCGTTCTTGGCCGCCAGGCCGATCAGCACAACCATGCCGATCTGCGCATAAAGATCGAGCGTCAACCCGGCGAGGACGATAGACCCGACAGAGCCCAGGATCCCGATCACCACCGACAAAAGAACCGGCACCGGGATCGTCCAGCTCTCGTACAACGCCACCAGGAAGAGATACGCGAAGAGGACCGCAAAGCCGAGAATGATGGCGGTCTTCCCTTCCGCCCGCTTCTCCTGGAATGCGGTGTCGGTCCATTCGCCGGCATAGCCTTGCGGCAGCGTCCGCGCCGCAACCGCATCCATCGCCTGCAGGGCCTGGCCGGTTGAGACACCCGGCGCCGGCACGCCCTGAATCGTCACCGCCTTCAGGTTGTTGTAACGGATCTGCGCCGGCGGACCGACAACGACGCGCGGCTCCACCAGGCTGCGCAACGGGATCATCTTGCCGTCTTCGCTGCGGACGTTGATGCGGTAGATGTCGTCGATCCCGGAACGATCCTGCGATTCCGCCTGGACCTGAACCTGCCAGGTCCGTCCGAACAAATTGACGTTATTGACGAAATAGCCGCCAAGCGAGGCCTGCAGCGCCTGGAACACGCTGTTGAGCGGCACGCCGAGCACCTGCGCTTTGTCGCGATCGATATCGAGATAGATCGATGGGTTGGTCGCGGAATAGGTGCTGAAAACACGGGACAGCTGCGGGTCCTGGTTGGCCGCGACGGTCAGTCCGCGCACGACCTGCGCCAGCGCTTTCGGGTCACCGCCCCGCAAATCCTCCAACACATAAGTAAAGCCGCCACCCGTCCCGAGGCCGATGATCGGCGGCGGCGCGAGCGGAAGTACGAGGCCACCGCCAATCTTCTGCCGGAACTCCGTGCCGAGCCGTGAGATCATCGCACCTGCGCTTCGCTCGGCGGCCTGGCGCTCCTCGAACGACTTGAGGGTGACCACGATGAAAGCGGAATTCGATTGCGAGTAGTTGTCGATGAAATTCAAGCCGATAACCGAGGTGTAATCGGCCACCCCCTCCTCGTGCTTCAGAATATCCTCGGTTTGGCGAACCACCTCCACGGTGCGCCCCACCGAGGCGCCGCCCGGCAATTGAATGACGACGAAAAACGCGCCCTGGTCGTCTTCGGGCAGGAATCCGGTCGGCGTGACCTTCAGCAGGCTGACGGTGCCGAACCCGGCCACCGCAACCATGACAATTCCGATCACCGACAAACGGACGATGCGCGCCACGGCCGCCCCATAGGCGTCCCGTACCCGATCAATCGACCGCATCACCAGGCCAATCGGTCCTCGCCGGGGTCCGTGGCGCGGCCGCAGCAGGACGCCACACAGCGCCGGCGACAGGGTCAGCGCGTTGATCGCCGACAGGAACATCGAAACCGCAACAGTGATCGCGAATTGGCGAAACAATTCGCCCGAAATGCCGGGAATGAAAGCCACCGGCACAAACACCGACAGGAGCACGAGAGTAATCGCGATGATCGGGGCCGTGATCTCGGTCATCGCGAGCTTGGTGGCATCGCCCGGCGACAGCTCGGGGTGCCTCTCCATAACGTGTTCGACATTCTCGACGACGACGATCGCGTCATCGACGACGATGCCGATCGCGAGAACGACCGCCAGGAGGGAAACCGTGTTCCCCGAGTACCCGATCGCAACGAGGACGATAAAGGTGCCGATGAGGCTGACCGGCACCGCCAAGGTCGGGATCAGCGTCGCGCGCAAGCTGCCGAGGAACAGATAGACGACCAGAACCACCAGGACGAACGCTTCGATCAGGGTTTTCTGCACCTCGTGGATCGTGTCGGTGACAAACAATGTGGGGTCATACGTCACTTTCCACGTCAGATCGTCAGGAAAGCGCTTCTGCAACTCATTGAGCCGGCCCTTTACGGCGTTCGACGTTGCGATCGCATTGGCGCCGGGGGTCTGGTAGATCGCAATCGCACTCGCCGGCTTGGCGTTGAACCGCGTTTCGCGGTCGAGGTTCGCGGCGCCGAGTTCCAGGCGCGCGACATCGCCGAGCCGCAGTATCGACCCGTCCGGATTGGTACGGATCACGATGTTGGAGAATTCCTCGACCGAGGTAAGCCGACCCTTGGTCTGGATATTGAGCTGCAGCTGCTGGTCGTCGGAAATCGGCCTGGCACCGATGCGGCCGACAGCCGCCTGGACGTTTTGCGACTGGATCGCCTTGATGACGTCGCCCGTCGTCAGGTTGAGGCCCGTCAGGCGGTCGGTCCGGACCCAGGCGCGCATTGCGTAATCCTGGGCGCCCCACAACACTGCATCGCCAACCCCCGGCGTGCTCTTTATCTGGTCGAGAAGATTGATCGTGACGTAATTGGACAGAAACAGCGGGTCGTAGGTGCCGTTCGGCGAGTACACCGCAACGACCCCAAGCAAGGCGGACGACTTTTTCTTCACCGTGACGCCCTGACGCTGCACCTCATCGGGCAGGCTGGGCAGCGCGATTTGCACGCGGTTGTTGACGTTGACGGCATTGATATCAGGGTCGGTACCGAGCTCGAACGAGCAGATCAGGGTGTAGCTGCCATCGTCACCGCTGACACTTTTCATGTAGATCATCTTGTCGACGCCGACCACCTGGGCTTCGATCGCCTGGGCAACCGTGGCATCGACAACTCCGCCGTTCGCGCCCGGATACATCGTCGTGACCTGGACCTGCGGCGGCACGATGTCGGGATATTGCGCGAGGGGAATCACGAATAGCGACAGCAGCCCGGCGATCGTCGTCACCAAGGCTATGACGATGGCGAGCCGCGGCCTGTCGACAAAAACAGCGGACAGCATCGTTTCAGCCCTGTTTCAGACTTGACGGCATCGGGTTCGCCTGCACGGGAATTCCCGCCCGTATCGTCTGCAAGCCTTCGACGATGACCTGCTCGCCGCCCGACAGCCCTTCAGTCACGACGACATTTTCGCCGGTGGGGCCGCCCGTCTTGACACGCCGGATCGCGACCTTGCCGTTCTCGACGATAAAGACGTACACGCCTTGTTGATCGGTAATGAGCGCCGCTTGCGGAACCACGACCTGCTCTTCGGGCTGGCCGGTTTCAAGATTGACCGCCACCAATTGTCCGTCGATCAGGGTCCCCGACGGATTCGCGAAAACGGCGCGCACCTGTACGGTATCCGTGGCGCGATCGACGGTCACATCGACAAAGTTGATCTGTCCCACCTGGCCATAGGTCGAGCCATCGGGAAAGCGAACTTTCACCTTTATGCCGGTGATGTCGTCGGTGTGGCCCGTCCGCCGCGCCTGCATGAGCTGGCGCTCGCTCACCGGAAACAGCACGTACATCGGATCCTGGCTGACGATCGTCGTCAGCGTGCCGCTCTGCGGGCTGACGACATTTCCCTTCGTGATCGCAGTGCGCCCGATCTTTCCGGAAATAGGCGACGTGATTTGGGTGTAACTCAGATTGGTTTTTGCGGTGTCCAGGTTTGCCTGATCGATCAGGATCTGGGCGTCGGCGGCGCGATCGGCGGTCAGCGCCTGATCCCGCGCCGTTACGGTACCGGCGCTTGTTTTCATCAACTGCTCGGCGCGCTCGTACTGAATTGCCGTCAGAAGCTTTTTGGATTGGCTCGCCGCCAGAGCGCCTTGCGCCTGATCGACGGCGGCCTGAAACAAATCTTTCTCGATCTGATAGAGAGGCTGGCCGTCCTTGACGGTGTCGCCCTCCTTAAACTGCACGTTCTCGAGATAGCCGGTGATCCGGGCTTGCACCTCGACCCGCTCGATTGCCTGGATGCGCCCGACGAAATCCACCGCCTTCGCGATCGGCTTGCGCGCCGCCGCAACCGTTCCGACCGGTACGGCGGCAGGCGCGGGCTGTTGCGCCAGGCTCGGAGCGGCGAGCGCGCAAATCAGGAGGGCAACGCCGATCGAAACACGCATCGCGGTTCCTCTCTTCTACCAACCGGCTCCATCAGACGGGGCGGCGATCCCGCTGCCGGCGGTCATTCGTCACGGTGCAGCGCCGCAACGCGCACATGTGAAAGCCGTCTAATCCACAACCTCGACCTTCGCCCAACTGATGTCCGGATCGAATGCGTTCACCCGCGATGCGATCGCAGCGGTCTGCGGACCCAGATCCTGTTGAAAGACGATGCCGTCCTGGTTGACGATGAAGGACATGATCCCCGAAGCGCCGTACGAAACCGGCCAGGCAATCAAGGCAAAGCCCTCGGTCATGCGGCCGTTTTTGATGTAATTGCGCGCCCCGTCGGGCGTGTCCGGCCCCTGGGCGGTCAGGATGCGGAAGAGGTAACCGTGATAGGGACGCGGGCCGGCAGCGCCGCGATCGACCGGATAGCCTTCGTCGCGCGCCTGAGCCACCAGCGGCTCCAAGGGACTGTCCGGTTCACCTTCGCCGGGTGCCCAATACAAGCCGTCGTATTTTCCCGGCGAGCTGAGAAGATGCTGGGCGTATTCCGCTTGGCCGCTCTGGCCGGTGAAGGCAAAAAAGGCCTTTTGCGCGTCGACATAGGCCAGCGCGGTGCGGATCGCCGCGATCTCATTGCGGCCGATGCGGCGGTCAATCAATTCCTGCGCACCAGCCCGCGAATCAAATTGCCAGCGCCCATTCGCCTGCGCCAATGGTATGGGCAGCGGCCAATTATCCTTTCCGACCTGCAGGATCTTGCGGTCAGGCGCGGCACCGACGAGTTCGTGACGCTCGTCATACGCGGTCAGGAATCTCTGCTGTTCCGCGGCGTCGGAATATTTGTCGCCGGAACTGATCAGCCCGGTGCTGGCGGGGCCGAGAACCGATTGCAGCGCCTTCTGATCTCCGGCCCGCAGCGCATCGATCAGGGCCGTCACGGCCTCTTCGGCATTGCCGTAACTTTGAACCGTTATCGCCACAGCGGGCGCTTGGGCCGGAGCTGCCGGAGCCGCGTTATTCAGCGCCGTGGCGAGCAGCAGGATGGCCAGGGGCAACACGACGGTGCGTGTGTTCATTGTCATTGGCGGCTCCTCGACATCAGCGCCTGCCGCCGCCGCGGAAACCGCCGCCACCACCGCCCCGGAACCCGCCGGCGCCGTAACCGCCGCCGCGCTGGACGCCGCCGCCGTAGCCGCCGCCGCGAGCCATCGCATTCTGGTGAAACGTTCGGCTCTGGGCGCCGCGAGCACCGAATTGGCCGGCCCGCGCGCCATCGCCGACGCCGCCAAAAGCCGCCGGCCGCTGCGTGGCTCGCGGAGAGCTGCCCCGCATGACGTTGGGCCCCCCACCTCGGGCGGGCTGCGCTGGCCGCGCCGCGCCCGCCCGTTGTCCTGCGCCGGGCCGCTGACCGCCACCTGGCCGCGCAACCTGAGCCGGCCGCGACAGCGTGCCTCCTGCTCCCTGCGTGCCGCCGGGCCGGTTCTGGCCGAGCCCTCCGCCGCTCGCCGGGATCTGCGCACGGTTCAGCGCGCCGGCCGGAATCTGGACATTGCCCCGGCCAATCGCATTGGTCGGCAGCCGGCCTGCGCGCCCGGGGGCGCCGACGGGTCCGCCCGGCGGGCGGTTGAGTCTGCCGCCGGCCGCGGCCTGCCAGTTAGCCGACGAAATCTGGGCGCGGTTGACGTTGATGTTGTTGTAGTGCAGCGGGTTGACCGATACGTTGCCGTAGCCCCACCCCGGCCGCGCCCATCCCCATAAACCCGCGACGACGGCCGCGCCGGCCGCAAAGGCTAGCCCGGCGCCCCACGCATAACCTGGGGCATAGGCGGCCGGGTAATAGGCTTCCGGCGGCGGCAGATAGACGGGCGGGTTTTCGGCATAGGGCCACTCGCCGTAAACATTCGCCGGCTGATAGACCGGTACATAGACCGTCTCCGGGCTGGCCGGCTCGATAATGATGGTTTCCTGCTGCTCGATGACTTTCTGCTGTTCGCTGGTCTTTAGGCTCCCGGCCTTCTGCGCCTGACGCCGCAGGCGCTGAATTGCGTCCAGGACGGCCGCCTGCTGGTTTGCCACCGCATAGCCGAGCTGCTGCGTCCATTCGAGGTATTCGCTCAGCGTCGCGACAACCTGCGGGAACGGTATCAGCGATTTCACGCTCGGATCCCAGTTCTCCCTCACGAGCGCCGTGACGAGCGCATCGCCTTTCAGGCGCTTGTTTTCATCCTTATCGAGCCAACGCGCCGCGCCAACGACCTGCAGCGGGAAAGTCGAGGCCATCAATATCTGCGTGAGCAATTCGTCCGGATAGAGCGCGATCGGCGCGAGCAACGCATCAAGCTGTGCGGTGCTGAATTCGGTCATCTCCGCCTGCGCCACCGGCTTCGGCTGCGCGAACGCTCCCGGCGGCGGCAGTGCCAAGGCCATTGCCGACACGACCACGACGCCCCGAACAAGATGTATCGACATGCAAAGACCCGGCTTCGAACGATGTTCTTGACGGTGTCGCTTCGGGTGCGGCGCGGATCTCGATGCGCTCCTCAGCATGGGATCGCGCACCGCGCAGGAGCCGAATTCTTTCCTAGGGTTGGCAGATGCCGCTTTGATTCAAATCAACAGTAAAGAGCGGCGCGCGGCGGATCTATGCGGGTGCCGGCTGCAAGAGTGGCGGCGCCTTGTGCCAGACCGACCCTTGCTTTCCTTTGTCATAGCCATAGGCGAACAACGCGCGGAGATATCCCGGATCAAACTGTTCGTGCTTTATTTCCGGAAAGTCGGTTTCGATGTAGGCGAGGTTGTAATCGACGCCATCCCGTTTCGTCGTGTTGTAAATGCGCAGAATATCGTTGTAGCCGCTGTAATGGATCATCGTCGAAATGGCACGGCCGACGATCGTCATGAAACTGCGGTCCACCGATGCCCAGTCGGGGTCGAGGCGCCCGTTGCGGATGATGTACGCGTGACGCTCACGCGCATATTCGGGGGACCGCAGATCTACTCGTAGACCGACACTGGGTGGGTAAAGGAAAGTCTGAACCACTGCGCCGCCATCGACATTCATTTCCTCGTAGCGCCGCCCGCCGACCTCGACATCGATCATCACCGGCGGGAACGCGCCAGGAACCGCCGCGGAAGCCAACAAGATCTTGCGGACCAGCTCAAGCGAATCCGGATGGCCAGAGGCCGCGATGGCGCCGATATTCCAGATAATCGGACGTTGCTGGTCGAGACTGGTAGTCCCGATCAACAACAGACGCCCCTTGGCGTATTCGCGCGCGATGTCGGCGAGCATCTGTTGATCGGCATAACGCGAGATAAGCCGAAACAGCGGGGTCGTATCGGCCAGCGCTTCGCCGAATATCGCCCCGAACAGCCCCCGTTCCTTCAAAATGTCGGCTGGCGTTATGCTGGTGTACATCGCGCGCAAACGATCGCTGTAGGAGCGCCCGAGGAAAGCGAAAGGAGCGATCATCGCGCCGGTGCTGATACCAGTGACCAGTTTGAAAGATGGCATCGCGCCACTATCGGACCAGCCGCAGAGCAGTCCGGCGCCGAATGCACCGTCGTCGCCGCCGCCCGAGATTGCCAAAAAATACGCAGGCGGAAGCCCGCGAGTTGTACCGTTGGCAATGCCCGCCGCCGCACGTTCTCTCTCGAGAGCCTGCATCGCTTCGCGTATGAGCGCCTCACCTTGCGTATCCGGCCAGAAGCGGGCGTTCGGTATGCCTAGAACGGTGGCATTATCGGCCAGCGTTCGCGGCATGGGTGCACCTCGTTCCAGCGAGGAGCACCTCGTGAGCAGAACCGCGACCGGCATAAAGGCCGCGAGCCGAGCGATCGATCTGCGGTGCAACTGCACGCGCTCGGTTGCAGCATCATCAGGGTTGGCGGAAGACCGCATCAACGCACGGATATTCATCTCCGGAGCTCCGGACGCGATGCAGGATCGGAAATGTCAAACCGCGACGGGCAGGGCTCGATCGGATTACCGAGACCCCGGTCCGTCACGGCCTGACGGTTGGTCCGTTACTGGACGACGACGACGACGGCGCGATTGGTGCGAAGGCGCACGCTATCGGCAGTCCGCGCCAACTGCGGATCTTCACCCTTGGGCTGAGTGAAGACGCGCGTCGGAACGATACCGGCGCCAACGAGGTAATCTCGCACGGACGACGCGCGCTTGCCCGAAAGCTCGAGGTTCGTATCCTCCTTGCCGACAGAGTCGGTGTGACCGAACAGCCAGATGTTGGCGTAGCGGCATTTCCACGCCTTGACCAGCTGATCGAGGGTGGCGCGGCTATCCTGGTTCACCCAGGTCTTGTTGAAGCCGAACTCCACGATATAAGCCCGCGGCGCATTTTGGGGAGGCTCTTGGAATTTGATGGTCATGCCCTGGGCGCCGAAGCCCAGATCGAGACCCTGCGTCTCCGATTTCAG
>Ga0070707_100003005_pt1 | contig 16001 bp, 15 predicted proteins | sample KBSK5502metaG_FD_65468 | JGI IMG/M metagenome (GOLD analysis project Ga0070707, IMG submission 65468) | Corn, switchgrass and miscanthus rhizosphere microbial communities from Kellogg Biological Station, Michigan, USA - KBS K5-50-2 metaG | ecosystem: Host-associated > Plants > Roots >... | reverse complement strand
GGGGAGATGCGGATCGGCCTCCAGGAGGGGATCGTGGAGGCCGCCCTGGCCCGCGCCTTCGAGGTCCCGCTGGAGGCGGTCAAGCGCGTGCACATGCTCACCGGCGACATCGGCGAGACCGCCGTCCGTGTCCGCCACGGCCGCCTCACGGACACCCGGATCGAGCCCTTCCAGCCGCTGCGCTTCATGCTCGCGAGCCCGGTCGAGACGCCGGCCGAGGCCGTGCAGCGGACGACCGCCGCCACGGTCTGGACCGAAGAGAAGTACGACGGCGTGCGCTGCCAGCTGCACCGGGTCGGGGACCGGGTCCAGCTCTTCTCCCGGGACCTCAAGGAGACCACGGCCGCCTTCCCGGAGATCGCCGAAGCGGCCGCGAAGCTGCCCCACGACCTGCTCCTCGACGGCGAGATCCTGGCCCATTCCGGCGACCAGGTGCTGCCCTTCTCGCAGCTTCAGCGCCGGCTGGGGCGCAAGGTCGTGAGCGCCGCCCTGCGGCGGGCGGTGCCGCTGGTGTTCGTGGCCTTCGACCTGCTCTGGGTCGACGGCGAGGCGCTGCTGGAGCGGCCGCTGCGCGAGCGACGGGCGCGCCTCGAAGCGCTCGACCTGGAGCCGCCCTTCCTGCTGGCGCGGGTCGAGTCGGCGTCGGGGGAGGCCGACCTGGAGCGCATCTTCGCGGAGACCCGGGCGCGCGGCAACGAGGGCCTGATGCTCAAGGACCCCGACAGCGCCTACTCGCCGGGCCGGCGCGGGATGGCCTGGCTCAAGCTCAAGCGCCCTCTGGCCACTCTGGACTGCGTCGTCACCGCCGTCGAGTGGGGCCACGGAAAACGGCGCGGCGTGCTCTCCGACTACACCTTCGCGGTGCGCGAAGAGGCGCAGGGCGGGCGGCTGGTCAACGTGGGCAAGGCCTACACGGGGCTGACCGACGCCGAGATCGCGACCATGACCCGCTACTTCCTCGAGCACACGGTCGCCGACCACGGGCGTGTGCGCCTGGTCGAGCCGGACACCGTGGTCGAGGTGGCCTTTGACGCCATCATGCAGTCGAACCGGCACCGCTCCGGGTTCGCGCTGCGCTTCCCGCGCATCGTCCGCCTCCGCGACGACAAGCCGCCCGCCGAGGCCGACACGCTGGAGCGGGTGCGGGAGCTGTACGACCGCTACTTCGGCAAGACGACGCCGCTGGCCGCGGTCGCGGAAGTCCAACCTCCCACGTGAAGCTGACCTTCATGGGCACGGCCGGGGCCCGCTTCATGGTCGCCAAGCAGCTGGCCGCCTCGGGTGGCCTCTATATCGAGGAAGGCGGCACCCGCCTGGCCTGCGACCCCGGGCCGGGCGCCGTCGTCCAGTACGCCAAGCGCAAGGTCGACCTCGCACGGCTCGACGGGATCCTGGTCAGCCACCGCCACCTCGACCACTGCGGCGACGTCAACGTGATGATCGAAGGCATGACCGAGGGCGGCTTCCGCCCCCGTGGCAAGCTCTTCTGCCCCTCGGATTGCCTCGACGACGACCCGGTGGTGCTGCGCTACCTGCGCTCCTTTCCGCGCGAGGTCGTGCGCCTGCAGGCCCAGACGCAGTACACGCTGGGCGACCTCGAGTTCACCACCACCCGGCGGCATCCACACGGCGTCGAGACCTATGGCTTCCGGTTCGGGGACCGGCTGGGCTGGCTGACCGACTCCGACTGGTACGACGGTATGGCCGAAGACCACAAGGCCGAGGTGATGGTCCTGCACACGGTCCTCTTGGACACCCGGTCCGACCTGCCCCACCTCAGCATCCCCGAGGCCGCTCGCATCGTCGCCGAGGCCAAACCGCGGCTGGCCGTCATCACCCACTTCGGCATGGGCGTCTGGCGCGCGCACCCCTGGGAGATCGCCGAGCAGATGTCCCAGGCGACCGGCGTCGAGGTCAAGGCCGCCCGCGACGGCATGTCGCTCGAGGTGTAGACCGTGTCCCCAGCCCAGGGGTTCCTCTTCTTCCTTCTCCTGCTCGGCCTGCTGGCCGCGGCGCTCCGCTTCTTCTCCCAGCGCGCGCCGGCGGTGCCCTACCAGGTCGTCCTCGCCGCCGCCGGCGTCCTCCTCGGCCTGGTGCCCGGCCTGCCGCTGCCCCGGATCGGCCCGGAGCTGCTGCTGCTGGCTTTTGTGCCCGGGCTGGTCTTCGAAGCGTCGCTCTCGCTCGACCTGCACGAGCTGCGCAAGCAGGCCCTGGCGGTCGGCCTCCTGGCCACTGCCGGCGTCTTCATCGGCGTGGTCCTGCTGGCTGCGGCCGCCCACTACCTGTTCGGCTTGGGCTGGCCGGCGGCGGCGGTGCTGGCCGGTATCGTGGCCACCACCGACCCGGTGGCGGTGATCAGCGTGCTGCGCCGGCTGAAGGTGCCCGCCGGGCTGACCGCCATCCTGGAGGGGGAGTCCCTGTTCAACGACGGCACGGGCGTCGCCGTCTTCGCGGCCGTCCTGGCCTCGATCGCCGGCGGCGCCTTCTCGCTTGGTGACGCGGGGGGCCGCTTCCTGCTCATAACCCTCGGCGGCGCCGCCGTCGGCCTGATCGTGGGCTCGGCCGCGGTCGTCCTCCTCAGGCGGTCCGAGGAGGCCGAGCTCGAGATCCTGCTCACGCTGCTGACGGCCTACGGCTCCTACCTGCTGGCGGATCTCCTGCACTTCTCGGGCGTGGTGGCGGTAGTCATCGCGGGCCTGGAGGTGGCCCGCTACGGCCATCGCTCGGGCCGCATGAAGGGCACCCAGCTGCTCGGCTTCTGGCGCCTGCTGGCCTTCGTCCTCAACGCCATCCTCTTCGTGCTGGTCGGCTCGCGGCTGCCCACCACGCGGCTTGTGGGCATGCTGCCGCTGGCCGCCGGCCTGTACCTGGCGATGCTCCTGGTGCGGGCGGTCCCTGTGTACGGGCTGCTGGCGGCCGTCGATCCCCGGGCCGCGCACATCAAGTGGTCCTGGCGCGTGCTTACCTTCTGGGGCGGCATGCGGGGCGCTCTGTCCGTGGCGCTGGCCCTGGTGGTCGCCGCCACGCCGGGGATCGACCCACGGGTGTCGACCGTGGCCTACGGGATGGTCGTGCTCTCGCTGCTGATCCAGGGCGGCCTGATGGGACCGCTGGCCCACCTCCTGGGCCTATCGGCCGCCGGCCAGGCCCGTCGCCACAAACGCCAGGTAGGCGGCCACGATCAGCGCGCCGCCGGCACGCCCGACTCCTCGCCTCATTAGCGGAATCGCCACCGCGAGCGCGGTGAGCGCGAGCAGCCAGGTCATGTCCAGCAGGCCGGTGCGGGCCGCGGCCGCGCCCAGGACGACGGCCGGGACCAGCAGCCCGCCCAGCAGGTTGAGGCTGTTGCTGTTGGTGGCGGCCGACATCAGGGCGGTGCCGCGGCCGCTGCGAGCGAAGTGGAGGGCGACGTACAGGTTGGGCAGGCTGGTCAGGCCGGCCAGCAGCACTGAGCCAAGGAGCCAGCCGCTGAGGTGCCAGGACGGCGCCAGGCGCAGGGCCGCGCCGACCATGAGGAGGCTCCCCAGCACCACGCCGGCGACCGCCGGCGGGAGCAGCCAGACCGGCGCCCAGGAATGGGTGGCCGGGGGCAGGTCGCGCTCCGGGTCGTGGGCGACCTCGGCCTGGAGTGGCAGGAACACGGCGCGTACGGCCGGCAGCCGTCCCGCCAGCGCCACCACGTACAGCCCGAAGAAGACTATCGCCACCGCCAGCGCCGGCGCCGGCGGCAGCCCGCCGCCCACCACCCCCGCTGACAGGAGCAGCAGGCTGAGGCCCGCCGCCGAGTCGAGGATCAGGGGCTGCCTGCGGACGCGGATGCCGCCGACCACGAGCGCGCTGAACCCGAGCAGCGCGGCCAGGTTGAAGAGGTTGGAGCCCAGCAGCACGCCGACGCCCACGTCCCGTGCCCCTGAGGCGAGCGCCGCGACCGCTGCCGAGAGCTCGGGGGCGTCGGCGCCGAGGGCCGCCAGCAGGCCGATCAGCGCCTCCGGGAGGCCCAGCTTCACTCCCAGCCGGGTCAGGCCGCGGGTCAGCAGCTCGCTGGCGGCCAGCGTGAGGAGCAGCCCGGCGGCGAAGACGCCGAGGTCTACTGCTTCGCTGCCACTGCCAGCTCTGGGCTGGCGGCGCTTATGTGCTGGATCAGGCCATCGATAAGGCCGTACTCGATGGCCTCTTCGGGCGAGAGGTAGAAGTCGCGGTCGGTGTCCTTCTCGACCCGCTCCAGGGGCTGGCCCGTGTGCTGGGCGATCAGTTCGTTGAGCACCTGGCGCAGGCGCAGGATCTCGCGGGCGTGGATGTCCAGGTCGGTGGCCTGGCCCTGCAGGCCGCGGCCGGCGATCAGGGGCTGATGGAGGTGGATGCGCGCGTTGGGCAATGCGAAGCGGCGGCCCTTGGCGCCGCCCATCAGGAGCACTGTGCCGAAGGAGGCCGCGCGGCCGACCGCCACGGTGGAGATGGGCGGCTTGACGTACTGCATGGTGTCGTAGATCGCGAACCCGGAGGCCACGCTGCCGCCGGGGCTGTTCACGTACATCTGGATCTCCTTCTCCGGGTCGTCCGCGGCCAGGAAGATCAGCTGGGCCACCACCAGGTTGGCCAGGGTGTCGTCGATCGGCCGGCCGACGATGATGATCCGGTCCCGGAGCAGGCGCGAGTAGATGTCGAAGGCACGCTCGCGGCTGCCTCCCTCGTTCTCGATGACGGTGGGTATCACGGCCATATCGGTTCGATTGGCGATCGTATATTGCGGGCCGTGGTCGCCACCGCCGCCGTGTCGCCGGGCACGTTCTTCTCGACGCTCCCGGTGGCGCTGGCCGGGCGCCTGCCCGCCGAGCTGCGCGCTTTCGAGTACCGCCGCGGCTTCGGCCGCCTGATGAAGTTCGACTACGGCGACCCCGGCGTGCACTACGAGGCCTGGCACCACACCGGGACCGGGCGCATGGAGGTCGGCCTGCACCTCGAGGGTCCGCCGGCGGCCAACGAGCGTGGCTTCCAGCTCCTCCGCGAGCGCTTGGTCCAGATCAAGCACAGCCTGCCCCGGGCCGAGCTGGAGCCCTGGGACAAGGGCTGGTACCGCCTGTACGAAACCTTCCGGGCGCCGGTCCTCAGCCGCGACGTCATCGAGGAGACCGCCAACCGCCTGGCCGCCTACATCCAGGCTTTGAACCCGATCTTGGCAGGAGGCTGACCTTGGACCCCGCCGAAGCCCGCGACCTCTACCCCATCACCCGCCAGTACATCTTCATGAACCACGCCGGGGTTTCCCCGATGTCGGAGCGCGCTCGGGCCGCCGTGGAGGCGGTGGCCGGCCAGCTGACCGAGAAGCCGCTGACCACGCCGCTGGCCATGGAGGAGGCCGACCGCCTGCGGGAGTCGCTGGGGCGCCTGTTCAACTGCGGCGCCGACGACCTGGCGATCACCCGCTCCACAGCGCACGGGCTCAGCCTGCTGGCCGCGGGCCTGGACTGGCGGGCCGGCGACAACGTGGTCGGCGCCCGCGGTGAGTACCCGGCCAACGTGTACCCCTGGGTCGCGCTGGGCAAGCGGGGCGTCGAGTTCCGGATGGCGGGAAACCAGGGCGGGCGGGTGACGGCGGAATCGGTCCTGGAGCTGGTGGACGGCCGCACCCGGGTGGTGGCGCTGAGCCACGTCGAGTTCTGGAACGGCTACCGGGTGGACATCGAGACCATCGGCGAGGAGTGCCGGAAGCGGGGGGTGATCCTGGCCGTCGATGCCATCCAGAGCGCGGGCGCGCTGCGCCTTGACCTCTCGCGGTTGCCCGTCGACTACCTGGCCGCCGGCTCCTACAAATGGCTGCTGGGACCGCAGGGCATCGGGTTCGCCTGGTGCCACCCCGACCTGCTCCCGCGCATCACGCCGGTGCTGGTCGGCACCACCTCGGTCCGGGACCGCACGAACTACTTCGCCTATCCGACCGACCGCGTCGATTTCGCGCACACCGCGCGGCGCCTGGAGGAGGGCAACCCCTCGCTGCTCGACATGGCCGCCTTCGGCGCCGCGGTCGAGCTCTTCCTGGAGGTGGGACCGGAGGTAGTGGAGCGGCGCGTGCTGGAGCTGGCGCTGCGCCTGGCCGAAGGGCTGGACCGCCAGGGCTACGAGGTGATCGGGCCCTGGCCGCGCGCCGAGGGGGAGCGGTCCGGGATCGTCTCCTTCCGCAAGCCGGGGTCGCCGCCCCAGGAGATCCTCCGCGATCTTCAAGCGGCGCACATAGTGGGCCGCATCCACGCCGACTTCGTGCGGCTGTCGCCGCACTTCTACAACACCGAGGACGAGGTGGACCGCGTCCTCGAGGTGCTCGCGCCGCAAGCGGCGGTTCAGCAATGACGCGGTTGGCTGGCGTTGCTCTGACGCCTGCACTCGAGGATTACCTGGAGTCCCTGCTGGCGCCGCGGGACGCGGTCATGGCGCGCTTGGAGGGGGAGTACGAGTCGAACAACGTGCCCGCGGTAGGGCCCTTCGTGGGCGCTTTGCTGCTGCTGCTGGCGCGCACCGCGCGAGCGGTGCGGATGCTGGAGCTGGGAACCGCCACGGGCTACAGCGGGGCGTGGCTGCTGCGCTCGTCGCCGGAGGCTCGGCTGGTGACGCTGGAGCTGGATCCCCGGCGCGCGGCGGAGGCCCGGCGCAACCTCACCGAGCTGGAGCTGGCCGAGCGGGCCGAGGTGGTGGAACGGGACGCGCTGGAGTTCATGCGCGCGGACGCCGGCCGCTACGACCTGGTCTTCAACGACCTGCTCAACTCGTTCCCCTCCGAAGAGGCCGTGCGCGAGTGCTTCCGGCTCTCTCTGGAGCGCCTGCGGCCCGGCGGGTTGCTGATCGCGGACAACGCCCTGCGCCGCGGCGAGGTGCTGCACCCGCAGGGGCAGGGAGCCCAAAACGTGGTGCTCTGGAACCGCCTGGTCGCCGACGATGCGCGGCTGGACTCGACCCTGATCCCGCTCCGCGACGGAGTCTCCGTGGCCCGGGTTCGGGACCAAATCATGAAAAAGGACGGGTCCTGACCGCCAGAGCCGCCCGTTTCACGAAAAGGTCCCGAATTCAGGCCGGCTCCGCGGTAGGGCCCTCGATCCAGACCGCCCCGCCCTCGGCGAACTCCTTCTTCCAGATCGGGACCGACTCTTTCAAGCGGTCGATGCCGTACTTGCAGGCGGCGATCGCCTCCGCCCGGTGCGGGCAGGACACGCTCACCACCACCGACGCCTCTCCTATCTGGAGCACGCCGGTGCGGTGCGCCATGGCCACCCGCGCCTCCGGCCACCGCTCGCCGATCTCCGCCGCGATCGCGCGCATCTGCTTCTCGGCCATCCCGGCGTAGGCCTCGTACTCCAGGCGCTCCACGCGCTCCCCGCGCGCGTTGTCGCGCACCACCCCGGTGAAGGTGCAGATCCCCCCCGCGCCGGGGTGCGCGACCGCGGCCTCCAGGCGGCGTGGGTCCAGCACGTCGGTGGTCAGCTCGAACAAGACACCCACCGCGCTGCCGCCGCTTACCGGCGGGATGAAGGCCAGCTCGTCACCCGGGCCGACCTGCGCATCCCAATCCACGAAGTCCTGGTTGCGGGCCGCGCGGATCGCCCCCGGGTCGGCGGGCAGGCCGGGGAAGCGCGCCCGCAGCGAATCCCAGGCTTCGCGGACGGTCGTCCCCGTCGCCTCGGCGGCATCGGTCCCGGCCAGCTCCCGCAGCCGCGCGAAGAGGAGCGCCCTCATGCCGACTGGATGAATACGTGGACCTCGCGGCCGCTGTCCAGCGCCCGCTCGACGGTGGCCCGCGTTCCCTGCGACGCCCCGTCCCAGAAAGCCACCAGCACGTCGCATTGGTCGACCAGGCGCTGGTTGCGGGCGGCCGCCACCGCAAGGTCGCGCGCCTCCTCGAAGGAGGCGCCCAACACCTGCACCGCCAGCCCCTGGCGGCGCGCCGCGCGGGTGGCCGCGGCATCGACGCCGCTGGCGCTGCCGGTGACGATCCTGGCGGTGCGCGGCAGACCCTCGACGTAGGCCTCGACCCGCGCCAGCTCAGCGAAGTGCCGGCTGCCAACGATCCCCACCCTCATGCCTTGAGGTGGGCGCCCCACCAGTCGAGCACGTAGCGCATGTGCTCGATCCGATTCCAGGGCCTGCCCTGCACCACCACCGCGTGCGGCTCGCCGTGGAAGACCACCAGGTCGACCTCCTTGCCCATCTTGAGCAGCCGGTGGTAGACCTGCTCGGCCTGCTCCAGCGGCGTGCGCAAGTCGCCGGTGCTGGCGATGATCCGCAGCGGCGTAGTGATCTTGTCCGCGTAGGTCACCGGGGACAGGCGCCGGAAGCGCTCCGGGTCCTCCCAGGGCTCGGCCCCGAAGGAGCGCGCGCCGAAGTCCCAGCCGACGTCCGACGAGCCGTAGAAGGAGTTCAGGTCGGTGACCGGGCGCATCGCGAGCGCGGCCTTGAAGCGGTCCGTGTGCCCGACCACCCACAGGGTCGAGAAGCCGCCGTAACTGGCGCCGCCCACGCCCATCCGCGCGGGGTCGGCGAAGCCGGCCTCCACGGCCTTGTCGGCCAGCGCCATGAAGTACGGGAAGTCCACCTCGCCCCAGTGCTCGGTGAGGCGCCCCGCGTACTCCTCGCCGTAGGTCTGGCTGCCCGGCGGGTTGCAGATGACGATGGCGTAGCCGGCGCCGGCCAGGATGTTGAACACGAGCGGGAAGCTCCAGCCGTAGGCGGCGTGGGGACCACCGTGTATGTAGAGCAGGGTCGGGGCCCGCGTCCCGGCCTGATGGCCGGGCGGAAGCAGCCGCCAGGCGTCGACCCGGTCGCCGTTCAGCTCGAAGTCGAAGGGCGCGATGTCGGCCAAGGCCCGTTGCTTGACCCAGGGGTTGGGCTCGAAGAGCGTCCGCTCGCCGGACCCGTCGGCGGCCACCGCGTTGACGAGCAGCGGCTGGTCGTGCGCGGTCGTGACCAGGGCCATGGTGTCGCCGCCCAGCGACCAGAAGGAGACGACGCGGTGGCCGGTAACCACGGGCTGCGGCTCGCCGCCGCCGGCCGGCACCCGCGACACGCCGAGCGCGCCGCGGTCGGTCATCGACACATAGACCCAGGAGCCGTCCGCCGACCAGGCCGGGTCCGGGCACTCCGCGCTCGGGTGGGTGTCGGCGAGGACGCCGGCCCAGAGGGAGCGGTCGTGGTCAGCGGTGAGGCACTCGCCGTCGACGAACAGGCGGCGGTGGCGGGCGAAGGGCGAGCCCGACCCTTCGCTGCCCCCGATCACGGCAATTCGCCCCTGGGCGCTGACCGCGAAGGCGTCGACGCCGATGAAGAAGTCGGTCAAGCGCTGGGGCTCGGAGTGCCCGTTGGCCGAGACGGCGTAAACCGCGGTCCGCTGGCTCCGCCAGTGGTCGGGCTCGCGGTTCGAGAGGAACGCGATCCGGCCGTCGGGCGTCCAGCGGGGACGGCCGATGGCGAAGTCGCCGTCGGTGAGCTGGCGCAGGCCGGAGCCGTCGGCGTTCGCCACCCAGACCTGGGCCTGCTCGTCATCCAGGGGACCGGAGCCGTCCAGGCGGTACCGGAAGCGCGTCAGGTGGCGCACCCGCTCCTGGTAGCGCTGCCGGGCCTGGTCTTCGTCCTTGGGCGGGCCCCGGTCCGGATCGGCCGGCCAGTCCGGCCGGGCCAGGATGGCAAACCGGGTGCCGTCCGGCGACCACGCGAAGTCGGCGATCCCGCGCGGCGTCTTGAGCACCTGGCGCGGCTCACCGCCGCGCAGGTCGACGACGTAGAGGTCCTGGCGCCACTCCTTCTCCCGGGTGGACGTGAAGGCCAGGCGCCCGCCGTCGGGGGAGAAGCGGGGGCGCAGGTCGCGGCGCTTGCCGGCCGTGAGCTGGCGGGCCGGGGTGGAGGCGTCCGCCGGGACCAGCCAGATCGCCGACCGCCGCTGGTTCTCCTCGGGGTCCTGGGTGATGACCGTGAAGGCCACCTGGCGCCCATCCGGTGAGGTCTCCACGCCCCCCACCATCCGGAACTCGAGGATGTCTTCCGGCTTTATTGGCTCAGCCGGCGTCCGAGCCCTCCTCGATGTGCTCGTAGTTGTCGTCGAACATCTTTCGCAGCTTCGCGGCCTGGCGGTCGTAGTCCTCGGGGTTGGGCCAGGCGCTGCGCGGGTCGAGGACGTCGGCCGGCACCCCAGGCACCTGGTCGGGGATCTCGACTCCGAAGACCGGGTCGCGGTGGGTGGGGACGCCCCGCAGCCTACCCTCGACCACAGCGCTCACGATGGCGCGCGTGTGCGCGATCGAGATCCGCGCGCCCACGCCGTAGGGACCGCCCACCCAACCCGTGTTGAGCATCCAGACCTCGGCGTCGTGCTTCTCGACGCGCTCGATCAGCATGTCGGCGTACGTCTGCGGCGAAAGCACCAGGAAGGGCGCCGCGAAGCAGGTGCTGAACGTCGGCTCGGGCTCGGTCACCCCCCGCTCCGTACCGGCCACCTTGGCCGTATAGCCGGAGAGGAAGAAGAAGCGGATCTGGTCGGCATCGAGGCGCGCGACCGGGGGCAGCACCCCGAAGGCGTCGGCCGAGAGAAAGAGCACGTTGGCCGCATGCCCCCCGCGGCCCGTGAGCTCGGCGTTGGGGATCAGCTCGACCGGGTAGGCGGCTCGGGTGTTCTCGGTCTTGCTGTCGTCGTTGTAGTCGGGCACCCGGGTGTCCGGATCGATGACCACGTTTTCGAGCACCGTTCCGAAGCTCTCCGTGGCGGCGTAGATCTCGGGCTCTGCCTCCTGGGAGATGCGGATCGTCTTGGCGTAGCAGCCGCCTTCGAAGTTGAAGACCCCGTCGTCCGACCATCCGTGCTCGTCGTCGCCGATCAGCCGGCGGTCCGGCTCCGAGGACAGGGTGGTCTTGCCGGTTCCGGAGAGGCCGAAGAAGAGGGCCACGTCACCCTTCTCGCCCTTGTTGGCCGAGCAGTGCATGGGCATCGCACCGCCCTCGGGCATCAGGTAGTTGAGGGTCGTGAAGATCGACTTCTTGATCTCGCCCGCGTAGCGGGTGCCCCCGATGATCACCATCCGGCGCTGCAGGTTGACGACCACGAAGGTCTCGGAGCGGGTGCCGTCGGTCTTGGGGTCGGCCTTGACCGAGGGCAGCGACATCACCGTGAAGTCGGGGGTGAAGCCGCGCCGCTGCTCGGGCTGGGGCCGGATGAAGAGGTTGCGCGCGAAGAGGCTGTGCCAGGCCAGCTCGGTCACCACGCGCACCCTCAGCCGGTAGCGGTCGTCTGCGCAGGCGAAGACGTCCTGCACGTACACCTCGTTCTCGGAAACGAAGTCGACCATTTTCTGGAGCAGGCGGTCGAACTTCTCGGGCGCGATCGGCCGGTTGCCGCCCCACCAGATCTGCGACTCGGTGCTGGGCTCCTTGACGAAGAACTTGTCCCTGGGGGAGCGGCCCGTGTGCTGGCCGGTCTCGGCGTCGAGGGCGCCGGTCGCCACCACCTGCGCCTCGCCCCGGCGGATCGCGTGCTCGTACAGCTCGGCCGGGCTCAGGTTGTGCCAGGCCCGCGCCATCGAGCGGACGCCGACGTGCTCGAGGACGCGCCTCTGCTTGAGCTCCACGCCGCCTAAAGGATACGGGTGGCCGGGCAGAGAAGACTCCTCCCCACCATGTGGGGAGTGGACGCTCGACCCCCTCCTCGGCCCTCCGGGCCGGACCTTCCCATTAATGGGGGCTGAGTCTTACTGGGGAGCCAGGCGGGATTCCAGCTGGTCGACCCTCTCCTCGAGGATCATCAGCTTGTCGGCGAGCTCGTTCCCACCCCCGGGCGCCGGCGGCCGCAGCTCCTCCGCGCCCTCGGCCGCGGCCTGGATCAGCTCGTCGATGGAGACGTCCGCCAGCTGGCTCGCGGCCAGCAGGGCCACCGCCGGGATGCGCGTGGATCCGGCCTCCCAGGCGTAGACGGCGGCCACCGAGAGGGTGGGCCAGCCCATGGCCAGCCGGAGGTCGGTGGCGAACTTGCGCATGGTTCCGTAGCGCTTGCGAGCAAGCTTCATCGCCCGCGCCACCTGCAGATGCAGCGCGCGCGGGTCATCCCCCGGGGCGGCGACCATCGACCAATACTTAAGAGCCCCCGGGAGCGGCGAACAAGGCCCGGTACTCATATTGAGTTAACACAAGATTCTGGAAATGCAGGGGGGCCGGCCTTAGGATCGACCGGTGCTCACGTCCGCAGTTGAACCCGGCGTGCGCTTCGGGGGGAGGCTGGAACGGGACGAGAACGGTCGGCTGTTCGATTGCCGCATGCGCGAGCAGCTGCTCCGGATGCCCCTTTTCGAGCAGTCGGAGGGTCTGGTAGCGGTTGAGGCCCTCAGGGCCCTGCAGCTGGCGGCCCGCAACCTGCGCTACACGGGCGAGCGCTGGGCCGAGCGCTACGACCTGAGCACTGTTCGCTTCGAGCTCCTCATGCTGCTTCGCCACAACCCGGAAGAGCAGCTGACCCTGGGGCAGCTGGCCAAGGGCCTCGACCTCAGCCCGCGCACGGTCACCTCCCTGGCGGACGTGCTGGAGCGCGACGGCCTGATCCGGCGCGTTCCCCACGCCACCGACCGCCGGGCGGTCCTGGCCCGCATCACACCCGAAGGCCGCTCGCGCGTCGACGCGCTCTGGGCCGAAGCCTTCGCGCGCCACTTCCCGATCTTCGAGGGCTTCACGCCCGACGAGCTGGCGCAGCTGCGCCATCTCTGCTTCAAGCTCCTGGAAAACCTGACCAACGGAGCCGGTTAGACCGCCTTCGAGCGCTGCCTCCGCGCTTTGCCGGAGACGTAGTCGACCAGGATGTACTCGCCCAGGCGCTCGGGCGATACGAAGAACGCGCGGCCCTTGTTGATGCGCGTCATCTGGTTGATGAACTCGGTCAGGTAAGGCCCGCGCTCGAGCATGAAGGTGTTGATCACGATTCGGTCCCGCGTGCAGCGACGCACCTCCTTCAGCGTCTCCTGGATGGTGCGGAAGGTTGGCGGATAGGCGAAGTACACGCGCCCGTTGTCGAGGTGCGCGGTGGGCTCGCCGTCGGTGACCATGATGATCTGCCGGTTGCCGCGATGCTTGGCCAGCAGCGAGCGCGCGAGCTGGAAGCCGTGCTGCATGTTGGTGCCGTACACGTAGTCGTTGAGGGCGATCTGGGGCAGCGACTGCGGCCTGAGCTCGACCGCGTGGTTGCTGAACCCGACGACGTACAACGAATCGCGTGGGAACTGGCTGCGGATCAGGGCATCCAGCGCGATCGCCACCTTCTTGGCGGCCAGGAAGCAGCCGCGCAGGAACATGGAGCGGCTCATGTCGATCATCAGCACCGTGGACGCCTGCGTCGAGTGCTCGGTGCGGTGTACGACGAAGTCCTCGGGCGCGATCGTGACCGGGACCCCGCGACCCTCGCGCTGCAGTGAGTTGAACAGCGTCTCCCGCATGTCGAGGAGGAAGGGGTCGCCGAATTCGTAGTCCTTCAGCTCCTCCGCCGATTCCGTGCCCAGCCCGGCGCCCGTCATCCGGTGCTGGCCGATGCGGCTCTTCTTGAGCTGCTCGAAGATGTCGCGCAGCGCCGACTGTCCGATCCGCCGCAGCCCGCGGGGTGTCAGCTCGAGGCGGCGATCGCGGCGCTCCACGTAGCCCGCCTTCTCCAGCACCTCCGTCATCTGCCGCAGCTGGTCCAGCGACTGCCGGGCCTCCGGCCCCAGCACCTGCTCCGCGAGCGAGCGGTCCACGTCGTCGAGGCGGAACGACCCGCGCTCCAACTGCGACTCCAGGCGGTCCATCTGCTGCAGGCGCTCCATGAGCCCCATCGCCTGCTGCATGGACAGCGGGTCGTCGCCGAAGAAGGGATAGCGCTCGGTGAGCTCGCCCGGCGGCATCAGGTTCTGCATGTGCCCGGCCAGGCGCGCCAGCTCGAGGCGCAGCGCGTCATCCTGCAGCAGCTCGTCCATCAACCGGCGCAGCTCGTCGCGCGCTTCCGGTGACAGCGACTGCAGCAGTGACTGCATCTGCGCCATCTGCCGCTGCAGGTGCTCGAGCAGCTGGTCGAGCGTTTCGATGCCGGGCGGGAACATGTCGCCGTACTTCTGCATGAAGCCCTGGAAATCCGGCTGCAGCCCCTGCTCGCGCTGCTCGAGCATCTTGTTGAGGTCGCGCACCATCTCGCGCACGCGGCCCACGTCCTGCTGCGTCATGGACTGGATGCCCTGCTTCATGCCCTGGAACATCTGGTCCATGATCTGCTGCTGCAGCTTCTGCAGCAGCTCGTTGAACATCTGCTCGGCCTCGGGGTCCATGAACTCGTAGTTGCGCAGCGCTTTCACGCGGCCGCCCAGGTCGTCGGGGACGCGGTCGAGCTGGTCCTTACGCTGCTTGGCTATCCGGTCCAGCAGCCGGCGCGCGCTCTCATCCTGCTGCTCCTGCAGCTTGCGGTCGATGCCGCGGCGCTCCGTCTGCACCACCTCTTCGAGCTGCTCGCGCAGCTGCTCGACCGTGGAGTCGAGGTCGTAGCGCGAAAGCTCGCGCTCGCGCTGCTCGCGGATCTGCTTGAGCAGCTGCTCGAGGCCTGGGACCTGGTCCGAGCCCCAGCGGTACAGGCGCTGGAGCGCCGCCGAGAGGTCGCCGTAGGACATGAGGTCCTCGGAGAGCGCGTCCAGCACCTCGTCGGCGTCCAGCGGATCCAGCTGCTGGGTGCCGTCCCAGCGCGAGTAGCGGTAGCTCACGGCGGTGTAAGCGAGATTACACCTGCTCGTACCAGGGGACGATCGTCGCTCTCCCGAGGGTATGGAAGAAGAGGTTGAAGCCCAAGAAGGCGTTGGACGCGTCCGGGCCGATGCCAAGGCTCTCGACGTCGACCGCGTGGACGGCGAAGAAGTAGCGGTGCTTGCCGTGCCCGGCCGGAGGCGCGGCGCCGATGTAGCGGGCGCCACCCCCGTCGTTCTTGAGCTGGAAGGCGCCGCCCGGCAAACCCGCGCCCCCATCGTCACCCGCCCCGCGCGGCAGCCCGGCGGTGCTCGCGGGAATGTCCACGACGGCCCAGTGCCAGAAGCCGCTGGCGGTCGGGGCGTCGGGGTCGTAGCAAGTGACGACGAAGCTCTTGGTGCCGGATGGGAACCCGCTCCAAGAGAGCTGCGGTGAGACGTCCTGGCCGCCGGCGCCGAAGATGCCGCTCACCTGCGGCATGGACAGCTTCTCTCCGTCCTGGATGTCTTCGCTGGTCACCTCGAACGAAGCGACCTTCGGCAGATCGGCGTAGGGGTCGCGCGCCATCAAGGACCTCCTGGTTCAGGGGTGGTGAAAAGCTGATACTGCCAGACCCCGACCGCGAAGATCCCCAAGGCTCCCAAGGTCCAGAGGTTGGGCACCGGTAGGTCGCAGGGCGGCCGCAGCAGCAGCGCCAGCGACAGGCCCAGGGCGACCAGCGGCGCCGCTCGGCGGGCCTCCAGGGCGCGGACCGCGACCAGGACCAGGAGCGGCAGCAGCGGCAGGACCTGGTACGGGTAGACCTCGCCGGGCAGCAGGGCCCCCAGCCCCAGTCCCAGCGCCAGCCCATAGGCCGGGTGCCAGCCGGACCGGCGGGCGGCCCAGACCGTGGCCACGACGAGGGCGGCCTCGGTGGCCAGGTAGCCGGCAGTGGCGACGGCCGGCAGCTGGACAGGGGAGCGCACGAGCTGCGGCCCGCCCGGCGGGATCCAGTCCCAGGCCCGGCCGCCGACCCAGCGTAGCCAGAGATTGCGGGTCGACACGATCGCGCAGTCAGGGTCGTCGGGCGCGAGCGCCGGGACCAGCACCCGCCGGACGTAATCGACCACCCCGCCGAGCGGGAGGAAGGCGACCACGGTGAGAGCCGCGAAGACGCCACCCAGCGCGGCGACGAAGGCCACCCGCGGCCGGCCCAGCGCCATGCCCAGCGGGTAGTACTTGAGCGAGGCCGCGGCTCCGCCGAGGGCGCCCGCCAGGAGCGGCCGGGTGGCCGCGGTGACGATGGCGCCGGC
>Ga0070707_100003004_pt1 | contig 16001 bp, 16 predicted proteins | sample KBSK5502metaG_FD_65468 | JGI IMG/M metagenome (GOLD analysis project Ga0070707, IMG submission 65468) | Corn, switchgrass and miscanthus rhizosphere microbial communities from Kellogg Biological Station, Michigan, USA - KBS K5-50-2 metaG | ecosystem: Host-associated > Plants > Roots >... | reverse complement strand
CGAGCGCGCCCATCTGGCCGAGGAGGCCCAGCAGGCGCAGGTGCGGGCGGAGACCGAGCGGCTGCGCAACTCGCTCCTGAGCTCGGTCTCCCACGATCTCAGGACGCCGCTGGCCTCGATCACCGGCGCGGCCAGCACCCTGCTCGAGAGCGGCGCCAAGCTCGACGATCGCACCCGTCAGGATCTGCTGGAATCGCTTCACGAGGAGGCGGAGCGCTTGAACCGGCTGGTCCAGAACCTGCTCGAGATGACTCGGCTCGAGTCGGGCGCCCTCCAGCTGCAGCGCGAATGGCATCCGCTCGAGGAGATCGTCGGCGCGGCGCTCGGCCGCTTCGGCAAACGACTCCAGGATCGCCCCGTGACGACCAAGGTCCCGGCCGACCTGCCCCTGGTGCCGATCGACGACGTGCTCATCGAGCAAGTGCTAATCAATCTCGTCGACAATGCGCTCAAGTACACTCCGGCGAGGAGCCCGATCGAGATCTCGGCGTCGAGCATCGAGGGGGCTGTGCTCGTGGAGGTCGCGGACCGCGGTCCGGGCTTGCCTCCCGGAGACGAGAAGCGGATCTTCGACAAGTTCTATCGGAGCGGGACGCAAGCCGTCCGTGGCGCCGGGCTAGGGTTGGCGATCTGCGCGGGCATCGTCGAAGCCCACGGCGGTCGCATTTGGGCCGAGAACCGGCCGGGAGGCGGGGCGACCTTCCGATTCAGCCTGCCCGTCAAAGACACGCCGCCTCCGATGCCCTCCGCCGATGCCTGAGCCGCCCGCATCCGCGGGTGGATCGCCGAGCGCGGGCTCGACGCCCGGCCCCTGCATCGTCCTGGTCGAAGACGAGCCGCAGATCCGCCGCTTCCTGCGCGCCACACTCTCAAGCACAGGCTACCGCCTCTACGAGGCGACCACCGGCGAAGACGGCCTGCTCGAGGTCTCCACCCGCCAGCCGGACGTGGTCATCGTCGACCTGGGACTGCCGGACATGGACGGGCTCCACGTCATCCGCCAGCTCCGGGAGTGGACAAAGGTCCCGATCATCGTGCTGTCGGCGCGCGGGCAGGAGCGAGACAAGATCGCCGCGCTCGACGCGGGCGCGGATGATTACGTCAGCAAGCCGTTCGGCGTCGGCGAGCTGCTGGCTCGTCTCCGGGTGGCGCTCCGCCACGCCGCGGGCTCGGGCGAGACGGGAGAGCCGACGTTCTCCGTTGGAGGCTTGAGTGTGGACCAGCTCCGCCGCCAGGTCGTCGTGGATAGCAAGGAGGTCCACCTCACACCAATCGAATACCGGCTGCTCACGACCCTGGTGCGCCACGCCGGGAAGGTCATGACCCACCGCCAGCTGCTCAAAGAGGTGTGGGGTCCGCCCTACGCCGAGCAGGCCCACTACCTGCGCGTCTACATGGCCCAACTCCGTCGCAAGCTCGAAGCCGATCCCGCGCGCCCGCGCTATCTGCTTACCGAGCCGGGCGTGGGCTATCGCCTCGCCGCCGAGTAGCCTCCCACCCCTGCCCCGCCCGAGCCAGCCGGACCACCCTATATAAGAGGATGGGGTTGGCGGCGGGGTCTGGCCCCGTTTCCCAGCGAAGAAAGAATTGACAGCAAGAGGATAGTGTCTTAGTGTACTAGGTCAATAAGGCTTGCCATTGAGCTCCACCGGGAGTAATGGCATAGGCCACTAGGTCAATGCATTGAGCCGCTTGCTGGGCGCCATTGAAGGGTAGCCCTAAGGAGGAGCAGCCATGATCTCGCATCTGGACGAGCACCTGGTCAGAGAGCGGCTGGAGGAGGCGCGGGCGTTCGCCGCCCGGGCGGCCCTCATCCGGAGCCTCCGTCCGGCACGCCGCCCGGTACGCGTGGTTGTGGGCATCGCCCTCATCAAGATCGGCCATTGGATCGCCGGCCAGGCCTCGAAAGGGGCGGCCAAGCGAAACGGCCAACCGGGCCGAGTTACGGCCTGACGCCAAGGAGCCCACACGTGGCGCGCGAGTCCTCACAGATCGCCCCGCCGTCGGGGCTGAGAGTCAACCGGCAGAGCGCGGTACCCGTCCACGTGCAGCTCCAGACCCAGATCCGCCATCTGATCAGCACCGGCAGTCTCAAGCCGGGCATGCAGTTGCCCACGGTGCGCCAGCTGGCGGGCTTCCTCCGCATCAATCGCAATACGGTGGCGAGGGCCATGGCTGATCTCCACCAGGACGGTTATCTGGAGAGCCATCAGGGCCGCGGCACCTATGTAGTCGACCGGCCGCCCGCCCACGAAGGGCGGGCGGCCCGGAGCCTCGAGCGCCTGGCCCAGGAAACGCTCGAGCATGCCCGGCGGCTGGGCTTCACCCATGACGAGCTCGTGGCCACCATCGCCGCGCGCTCCCCGCACGGCCGGAGCGGCAAGGCGGTCAAATCCCGCGCCCTACTCGTCGAATGCAATAACCCGGAGCTCACGCGGTACCGCGAGCAACTGGAAGAGGAGCTGCCCCTGTCCGTGGATCGCCTCCTGGTGGACGAGTTCGAGGCGCGCGTCCGCCGGGAGCCGGAATTCCTCAAGGACTACCGCGTCGTGATCACGACCTTCTTCCACATCCACGAGGTCAAGCAGGCGGTGGCGCCGGGTGGCCCGCCGCCCGTGGCCCTGCTCTCCGAAGCCAATATCTCCTCGCTCCTCCGCCTCACCGAGCTGGCCGAGGGCACCGTGGTGGGCCTCGTCTGCAATACGCCACGCGGCAGTCAGAACTTGCTCAATTCAGTCCAGTCCGCCGGGCTCTCGCACCTCACCTCGGTGCTCGCCTCTGCTGACGATCCCTGGTCCATCGACCGCATGCTCGAGAAGACGCGGACGGTGGTCTGCTCCGAGCAGGCCGAGGCCGCCATCCGCGAGCGCGTGCCCGAGGACGTCGAGGTCATCCTGGCGGACCGGCGTCTGGATCCGGGCGGGATCGAGATGCTGCGCGACCTGCTCGACCAGCTCGAAGGCGAGCGCTAACCACGCGCAGGCCGCCGTGGCCAGCCCCGACGTTTCCGTCTTCGATCTCGATCACACTCTGGTGAGCTCCCCGCTTGACATGCGCGCGGTAGGGCGCGAGATGGAAGCCTTCGTGCGGGCCCGCGGCATCCCCCTGCCCGAGCGCGAGCTGCGCTGGTCGGCACCCGAGCTTCTGGCCCTGGTGCGCCGCGAAGCCGCGCATCTGGAGCCCGAAATCATCCGCATCCCGGTGGCCCACGAGCGGCGGGCCATGGAGCAGGCCACGCTCGAGCCCTATGCCCGCGAAGCCCTGGCCGCCATGAAGCAGCTCGGCTTCGCCACGGCCGTCTGGACCAATAATGACCGCGTGGTGACCGACTTCGTCCTGGCGCGCTTCGCCCTGCTCGATCACCTCGACCTGATCGTCACCCGCGACGACGTGGTCCATCTCAAGCCCGATCCCGACGGGCTGCGAGTGGTGCGCGAGCGCTGGCCCGGGGCCGAGCGCATCGTGGTGGTGGGCGACTCCTGGGTGGACGGCCTCGCGGCTCAGGCCGGCGGCGTGCCGTTCATCGCGTACCGGGGCGACGAGGCGGAGCTGGAGCGCCGGGGCGTCGTCATCGCCGCGTGCATCGCCTCGCTTCTCGATCTTCCCGCCGCGCTGGCCTAGATCCAAGCGCCTGTGCTAGCTTCGGCTCGCTCGCGAATCTGATAGATTGCTAGTCGAGGAGGAAGGCATGGCCACAAGCGTTGTTACGCCCGAGCGATTCGCCAAGGGCATGACGTTCGACGAGTACGTGACGTACACCGGCAGCCCCGAGAACCTTGCCCGCGAGGGCTGGGGTGGATATTTTCCCGACGCCGGCTCGATCGCCGCGGCGCGCAAGGACAATAGCGCGGTGTTCCGCGAGCGCTACGCCAGGACGCGCCTCACCGACCATCAGACGGCCGCCATCCGGTGGCTCGCCGCGCAGCCCAAGGGTCCCGCCAAGATCCTCGTCATCTCCGAGGACTGGTCCTCCGATTGCCGTCGCGACGTGCCCCCGCTGGCGCGCCTGGCCGAGGCCGGCGGACTCGAGCTCCGCATCTTCAACCGTGACGGCAAGAAGATCCTCGGCACGCGGCGCCCCGATCCCGTCGCGTATCCCGACGGCAATCACGACCTCATGCTCGAGTTCATGAACAAGAAGAACGCAGGCGAGTGGGCGTCCCTGCCCGTGGCGGCGTTCTTCACGCAAGACCTCCAGGAGCTGCATCGCTACTTCGAGTATCCCGCGATCTATCACAAGGACCGCATCCGGGGACACCAGCAGGCGGCGCGAGCCAGCGAGAGCGAGGAGGAGCGGAAGGCCCGCGACCGGCGGGAGTTCGTCGCCATGCAGAACTCGGCGTTCTTCGACCTGTGGGCGGCCGCGGGCATCGACGAGATTCTCAGCGCGCTGTTCGAGAAGCTGACCGTCGGCGAGGCGTGACGTGGAAAACCCTCTCCCCCTCTGGGGAGAGGGAAGGGTGAGGGGCCCTAGGGGTGAGGGGCCCTAGGGGTGAGGGGCTCTAGGGTGAGGGGAGCAATCAGCGGAGCGCCGTCTCGTAGCGCCGTCCGAGGAGTTCCACGTACTTCTGCTCGTTCAGCCGCCCGGTCTTCCTGTCGTGCACGACCTGGCCGTCGTGGACGAAGGCCACCAGCTCGAACGGCCGAGCGGGATCGGCGCCCGCCATCACGGCCACGTCGTCGGGGGAGATCGTGTAGGAGGCGAGCACGCGGGCAAAGGGCCAGCGGATATTGACGTAGGTGTGGAAGGCCAGCTCCGAGCAGACGATGGTGTCCCAGGTATTGGTGTCGAAGGCGAAGTCGTACTTCTTGCCGATATGGGTGAAGGCCAGCGTGATGGCCTGGAGCACGTCGGCGCGCGGCACCAGCCCGGGCTTTGGCCGCAGGATCGCCAGATCGTCGATATTGAGGAAGTGCTCGACGGTATTGATCTGGGTGCCGTCCCTTAGCGCCTCCACGATAACCCGCCCCTCGCCGAGAAGCGCCCAGTGGGGACGCACCCATGGATGATCGCCGAGCCCGAGCGCGATGAGCTGGGCCTGGGTGCCGACGTAGAGCGCGACATGGCCAAAATGGCCCGGGATGAACTTGTCGGTGAGCCGGAAGGGCGTCTTCTCGAGCAGGATGTCGCCGGGCTCGAGCCGCTCGGTCACGAAGCGGATCCATTCGGCCTGATCGAAGAGCTTCCCCTTCCTGAACTCGAACATCCCCATGAAGTTGCCGAACGCCTTCGAGGTCTGCACCTGGCCCTCGCTCGTGCCGGTCTCCAGCAGGTTCGCGCGGCCGAGCTGGCGGCGCAGCCACCAGCCGATGGTGACCTCGGCCCGATCCCGGCGGGCCTCCTCGATCGCCGCCGTCGCCGACAGCTCCCGGCTCACATAAGCCAGAAAGGGATCCTCGTCGGGCGGGAGAGATCGTGACTGCTCGAGGACCTGGATGCCAGCCTCGAGCAGGATGCGGAACTCCTTTCGCACGAGCTCTGCCTCCACGTGGTCCCAGAAGCCAGGCTGGATGCCGAGGCCCGGGTCGCCCTGGTTCAGCAGCGGCTTGACGCGCGGGATGCTGAGGATCTCCGCGTCGATCGCGTGCGCGTTCTCGTAGAGCGTGGACGCGGCCAGCACTGAGATGCCCACCGCCTCGAGCCTGAAGGCGCGCGGGTACGGGATGTCCTCGCGCGTGAGCTTGGGGAGGTGCTTGAACGCGAGACCGTAGAGGCCCTCGCGCAGCTCGAGGTACTCGCGCTTGACGGTTTGCAGACGCAGGTGCACCGCGCCGCGGATGAGCCCGCCGTCGCGCGCGATGGCCGCCCGCATCGGCTGGGCCGCCGCCGTCCACGCGGCGCGCGCGGCCCTGGAGCGATCCACCAGAGTGCGGAGATCGGCTTTGTCCCGGCCCAGGTCCTCCTCCGCCAGCCCGGCCCGCAGCAGCGCGAAAGCGCGCCCGGCATCCTCGAGGCCGGCCCCGACGCCGTCGCCATAAAGCGCCAGCACATCGCCATCCCCTGCGGCCCGCCACGCTTCGAGACGGGCCCGACCGGCCGCGACGCGCTCGATGGCCGTCTTGAAGAGATCGTGGTAGCGCGCGCTGCGATAGGCCAGCAGCGCGATCTCCCACCCGCCCTCCGGGATGCCGAAAAGCGGGTCGGCCTCATTCCACGCTGCGCGCAGCGCCGCCCGCTCGGCCAGCGCCGGCGCCACCGCGTGGAAGTTGGCGACCAGATCCGTGCCGGCCATGAGCGACAGGCTGATCTCCACGAGCCGCTCGCGCTGATCCCGCCGCCCCGGCTCCTCGACAACGGCCGAGGCGTGCAGCAGGGCCAGCTCGAAGAGCGGCTCGCGGAGCGCGAAGTACTCGCGCTTGAGCCCGCGCAGCTGCTCGCCGAGGTCGGCGGCCGCGACCTCGCCGGCCATGGGTTGCCGGCTGGCGCGGGCCGCCCAGCCGGCGAGCCCGGCGCGCAGCTCGACGCTGCGGCGGTGGGCATCGCTATAGCGCGCCACCTCGGGCGAGGGCGGAGAGATCGCGACGGGGCGCGGGGCGGCGGCCTGGCAGGCTGGCAGTAGGGCCGCCAGAGCGAGCGCGGCGAGAGCGAGGAGCGGGCTGCGGCGGGAGCGGATCAGCCCGCGCAGCAGGTTCGTCCCCGGAGAGCCTGCAGGCCTTCCCAGGCGATGAGCGGCACCATGGCGATCGCCGCCACGGGATCGGCCCACCACCAGCCCAGCCCCGCGTTGAGACTGAGGCCGACGACCACGATGGCCGACAGCCAGGCGCAGGTTTCGGTCTGGCGCGTCTCGGCCTCGAGCGCGCCGCTGCCGAGGCGGCTCGCGATGCGCCGCTTGAATCTGGCGAGGAGCGGCATGACCAGGAGCGAGAGCGCCGCCAGGGCGATACCTACGAGACTCCGCTCGGGCGCGCGGCCCTCCACGAGCACCTCGATGGACTCGTAGAGCACATAGGCGGCGAGCAGAAGGAAGCAGACGCCGATCGTCTGGAGCGCGCGGCGCTCGGCGGTCTCGCGGTGGGCGGGTTCCCGATCGCGCGAGAGGCGCCAAAGGGCGGCGAGACTGCTCGTGACTTCGATCGCCGAGTCGACGCCGAAGCCCACGAGCGCGATGCTCCCGGCGACGAGCCCCGCGCCCACGGCCACGACGCATTCCGCCGAGTTCCAGCCGATGGTGAGGTACTGGAGACGGCGGCCGGCGCGCAGCTGATCGGCGCGACTCTCGACGGCGGCGGCAGCGGGGGAGGCTTCCACGCGCCCATTATGTCAGATCAGACGGGTATAATTCCGGCGTGGACCTCTTCGACTCACCGCCGTCTCCCAAATCGGCCCCACCGGCGCCGCTGGCCGACCGCATGCGGCCGCGGACGCTCGACGAGATCGTGGGCCAGGAGCACTTGATCGGCCCGGGCAAGGTGCTGCGCCGAGCTCTCGAAGACGGCGCGCTGCACTCGATGATCCTGTGGGGCCCGCCGGGCACCGGCAAGACGACCCTGGCCCGGCTCATGGCCGATGTCGCCGGGGCGCGCTTCGTGCCCTTCTCCGCCGTGCTCGCCGGCGTGAAGGAAGTCCGTCAGGTCATGGCCGAGGCCGAGGCGGAGGGCGGCCGCCGCGGCCGGCGGACCATCTTGTTCCTGGACGAGATCCACCGCTTCAACAAGGCCCAGCAGGATGCCTTCCTGCCTTACGTGGAGAAGGGCACCATCATCCTGATTGGCGCGACGACGGAGAACCCGTCGTTCGAGGTCAATGGCGCGCTGCTCTCCCGCTGCCGCGTCTACGTGCTCCAGCCGCTCTCGGAGGGCGATCTCGTCTCAATCCTGGAGCGCGCGCTCGCCGACAAGGAGCGCGGGCTCGGCGCAACGGGCGCGGCGGCCGATGCCGATGCGCTGGCGCTGATCGCGCGGCTCTCGGATGGCGACGCGCGCAACGCGCTGAACATCCTCGAGCTGGCGGTCAGCCTCCATGGCGCCCGCGTGACCGAGGCGGCCATCCGCGAGGCCGTTCAAAAGAAGGCGCTGCTCTACGACAAGTCCGGCGAGCAGCACTACAACCTGATCTCCGCGCTGCACAAATCGCTGCGCGACTCGGATCCCGACGGCGCGCTGTACTGGCTGGGGCGCATGCTCGCGGCCGGCGAGGATCCGCTCTACGTCGCGCGGCGGCTGGTCCGCTTCGCCTCAGAGGACGTGGGGAATGCCGATCCGATGGCGCTGCGGCTGACCCTGGACGCCAAGGACGCCTACCACTTCCTCGGCACCCCGGAAGGCGAATTGGCCCTTGCCCAGGCGGTGTGCTATCTCGCCCTCGCACCCAAATCCAATGCGGTCTACACCGCCTGGGGAGCGGTACAGCACGACATCGCGGAGAAGCCCGCCGAGCCGGTGCCGCTGCACCTGCGCAACGCGCCCACCGGGCTCATGGCCAACCTGGGCTACGGCAAGGGCTATCAGTACGCTCACGACGCCCCCGAGGCGCGTGTCGAGCAGGAGCATCTGCCCGACGCGCTCAGCGGGCGCGTCTACTACCGCCCCACGGACCGTGGGGCCGAGAAGGAGCTCGCCGAGCGCCTGAGCAAGTGGCGCGCGTGGCGAGAGCGACAGCGGCGCGAGAAGCGCGCGTGACCGACCGCGCCTGGCTCGCGGCCGTGTGCCTTTCCGAGCTCGGCACGCTGCTGGTCTTCTCCAATTTCCCGGCGCTCCTGCCCATCCTCAAGGCCGAGTGGAATCTCTCGAACACCGAGGCCGGCCTCATCCTCGCCTTCTATCAGGTGGGCTATATCGGGGCCGTCGCCATCCTGGCGACGCTCACGGACTACATGCCGCCCCGCCGCATCTACTTGGCGAGCGCGGCGTGGACGGCTCTGCTGAGCCTGACCTTCGCCTTCTGGGCTTCGGGCTTCCTCTCGGCGCTCATCCTGCGCGGGCTGGTCGGCCTCGGCCTGGCCGGCACCTATATGCCGGGCATGCGCATGGTGGCCGAGCGCTTCGCCCGGCGCGGGCGCGGCTTCGCCATGGGCTGCTATATCGGCGCCTTCACCATCGGGACTTCCGTGTCCTTGCTCCTCACCGGCTGGGCCAATGCCCGCTGGGGCTGGCGCTGGGCCTTCGCCATCACCGCGCTCGGTCCGCTCCTGGCGGGCGCGATCGGCTGGCTGGTGCTGCCTCGCGGGATGGCGCCTGCCGCCGCGCCGGCAATCATCGGAGGCGCGCGGCTGGCTCCCGTCCTCAAGAACCGGACGGCGCTGCGGCTGATCATTGCCTATGGCGCCCACACCTTCGAGCTCATGGGCATGCGCGGCTGGATCGTGCCGTTCTTCACCGCCAGCCTGGTCGGCGCAGGCGCCGCGCTCGGTGAAGCCACGCAGCGCGCGGGTTACGCCGCCTCGGCCGTGCTCGCCATCGGCGCGCTCCCTCATCCGTTCTCCGGATTGCTCTCGGACCGGCTCGGCCGCGCGCGGCCGATCAGCGCCTTCATGCTGCTCTCGGCGGCCTGCTCGCTCGGCATCGGCTGGGCGCTGCCCTGGCCGTTTGCCTGGCTCGTCGCGCTGGGACTGCTTTACGGCGTGCTCGTGACGGCCGAGTCGGCCATCATCTCCACCGGGATCGCGGATGCCGCGGAGCCCGCGTTTCTCGGCCGCACGATGGCACTGCAGTCCACCGTGGGCTTCACCATGGGCGCACTCGGGCCCGCGGCCTTCGGTGTCGCGCTCGACTGGGCGCCGCGCTTCGGCGCCACGGCGGACACGCGCTGGGCCTGGGCCTTCGGTCTTCTCGGCGTCATCGTGCTCGCGGGACCGCTAGCGGTCGGATTCAGGGAATTTCGAGCCGAAACGTGGCCGACTAGCCGCAGGCGAGGAGCACGGTGAGGCGAGTGCTGAGTTGAATTTCTCCCGCCGCCCCGCGCGTCTCTGATACAACCGAAGCATGGTCAAGAGGCTCCGCGTGGGCATCGTCTTCGGCGGGCGGTCTGGCGAGCACGAGGTGTCGCTGGCCGGCGCCGCCTCCGTCATCGCCGCGATCGACCGCTCGCGCTTCGAAGTGGTCCCCATCGGCATCGGCAAGGACGGCCGCTGGCTCGTGGGTGGCGATCCGCTGCGGGCGCTGACCCGCGAAGCCGCGCGCCTGGCGCTGCCCGAGGCGGGCCCCGAGGCCAAGACCAAGCGGGAGCTGCTCGAGCGCGCCGCGGCGGCCGATACCGGCAGCGCGCTGGCGCGGATGGAGAGCTCGGAGAGCATTCCGCCCGGCCTCCGGCAGCAGCTCGAAGTCGTGCTGATTATGCTCCACGGCCCGCAGGGCGAGGACGGCACCATCCAGGGGCTGCTCGAGCTGGCCGGCCTGCCCTATACCGGCGCCCGAGTGCTGGCCTCCGCCGTCGGCATGGACAAGGGCGCGATGAAGGATATGTTCCGCGCCCACGGGCTGCCGGTGGTCGAGTATTTGGTGATCCGCCGCGCCGACTGGCGGCGCGATCCTGCCGCCGTCGCGCGCGCCACCGCCGAGCGCATCGGCTTCCCCTGCTTCGTCAAGCCGGCCAACCTGGGCTCGAGCGTGGGCATCAGCAAGGTCAAGGCGGCCGAGGACCTGCCGGCAGCCATTAACCTGGCCATCGCTCACGACCGCCGGGCGCTCGTCGAGCGCGCCGTCCAGGGGCGCGAGGTCGAGGTGGCGGTGCTCGGCAATGAAGCACCCGTGGCTTCGGTACCGGGTGAAGTCTGCTATCCGGGCGAGTGGTACGACTACGAGACGAAGTACGCGGCGGGGCAGACGACCTTCAAGGTGCCCGCGCCGCTGTCGCCCGAGATGACCGAGACCGTGCGCGATCTCGCCCTCCGCGCCTTCCGGGCAATCGACGGCGCCGGCATGGCGCGCGTGGACTTCTTCATCGAGGGCGAGCGCGTGCTGGTCAACGAGATCAATACCATCCCGGGCTTCACCGCCACCAGCGCCTACCCGCGGCTCTGGGAAGCCTCGGGCATTCCATACTCCGAGCTCATCTCCCGGCTCATCGACCTGGCCCTCGAGAAGCGCTAATGAATCCCCCTCGGCTTTGAGCCCCACTCCCTCTTTCCCTCTCCCCCTTCGGGGCGAGGGTTTCGTTTCCTCTGACAGGTGAGAATCGTCATCGCCGGCGGCGGCACGGGCGGGCACACGAGCGCGGGACTGGCCGTGGCGGCCGCGCTCCGCTCGGCCCAGGTGGACGTTCACTGGATAGGCAGCCGCTCAGGCATCGAGGCGCGCCGCGTGCCCGAGGCTGGCGTGCCCTTCCACGCCATCCCCGTCGGCAAGCTGCGCCGCTACTGGGATTGGCAGAACCTGCCGGACCTGGCCGTGCGGGCGCCCTCCGGCGTGCTCAGATCCTGGCGGATTCTCCGGAAGCTGAAGCCGGCGCTGCTCTTCGCGACCGGCGGCTTCGTGGCCCTGCCGCCGGCGCTGGCGGCTCGCGCCCACGGCATCCCCATCGTCGTCCACGAGCAGACGGCCGTGCCCGGCCTCGCCAATCGCATCGCCGGTCGGTTCGCCCGGCGCATCGCCCTGACCTTCCCGATGCTGACAGCCGACTTCCCGGCCGAGCGCACCGTGCTCACCGGCAATCCGCTGAGGCCGGAGCTGCGGGGCGGCTCGCGCGAAGCGGCCTGCCGCCGCTTCGGCCTCGATCCGGCCACGCCCATCGTCTACATCACCGGGGGCGCGCAGGGCTCCCACCGGATCAACCGCACGGTGGGCGATGCGCTGCCGGCTCTGCTCGAGCTGGCCCAGCTCATCCATCAATGCGGTGACAACCCCGAGACGGGCGACCGCGATTGGCTGACCGAGCGCGCCCGCGCCTTGCCCGGGCCGCTGGCGCGGCGCTACGTGCTGGTCCCCTACGTCGGAGCTGAGCTCCGCGACATCTACGCGGCGGCCGATCTGGTCGTGGGGCGGAGCGGCGCAGGCACGGTAAACGAATGCTGCCAGCTCGGGCGCCCGGCTCTCTACATCCCCTTGCCCGGCACCAGCGGCGACGAGCAGACGGCCAATGCGCGGCTCGTGGAGGCCGCCGACGGCGCCGTGCTCTACCCCCAGGTCACGCTGACGCCGGCCGGGCTGGTGGAGGCGGCGGGGAAGCTGCTTGCCGATTCGGAGGCGCTTCGGGCCATGGGAGAGCGCGCCCGCAGCCTGGCCGTTCCCGATGCCGCCGACCGCATCGCGCGGCTCATCTTCGAGGTGGCCGGATCCTGAAGCGCGCCAGATCGGCGCGCAGCGGGCAGCCGGCGCAGCGCGGGACGGTGCGGCAGTAGCGCTTGCCCACCGCCACGAGGAGCGCGTGATACTCGTTGAACAGTCTCGGGTCGCCGGGTAAGTGCGACTCGAGGCGCGCGCGCAGATCCTCGTAGCCGATCCCGCGCCGCACGATCCGGTGGCGCGTGAGCACCCGCCGCGCATAGGCGTCGACGACGAAGACGGGACGACCGGCGGAGTAGAGCAGGATCGAGTCGGCCGTCTCGGGGCCCACGCCGGACACGCGCAGCAGTCCGGCGCGGAGCGCGTCGAGCGGCTCTCGGCCGAGGCGCTCGAGCCTGCCGCCGCAGCGGTGGAGCAGAAAGCGCGAAAGCGCCAGGAGTCGGCGCGCCTTGACGCGATAGGTGCCGGCCGGCCGGATCAGCCGGCCGAGCCGGTTCAGCCCGAGCCCGGCCAGGCGCCGCGGCTCGAGCCGCCGAGCCGCCCGGAGATTCGCGATGGCGCGCTCCACCCCAGCCCAGGCGGTATGCTGGGTCAGAATGGCGCCTGCGGCGATTTCGAACCGGGAGTGGCCCGGCCACCACCGCTGGGGCCCGAAATGACCGTAGAGAGCCGCGTAGAGCCCCAGGAGCCGTCGCTTGAGCGGGTCACGAGGCGGTTTCATGGGCTTTGCCATCGGAGGACCATCGCGTGATTCCCTGGCTCGTGCTGCTTCAGACCACGCTCACCATCTCCGTCGCGGGCCCGGCGACCTCGCCGGAGTACCTGCCGCTGCGCATAGCGGAGGCCGAGGGTTACTTCGCCCAGGAGCAGCTCAGCGTCTCGCTTCAAGTCACCCGCTCCGAGTCGCAGTCCGCCGAGGCGTTGGGCCGCGGCCAGGCGCAGCTGGCCGCGACCTCCGTGGATGCGGCGCTGCGCCTGGGCCATGTGGAGGGCGCGCCGCCCCGGCTCGTCTTCGGCCTCACCTCCGCGCCGCCCGTCGCGCTGCTGGTGCCGGCCGCGCAGAAGGACGCGATCCGCGGTCTCCAGGATCTCGCCGGCAAGACCGTGGGCATCCCGTCGCCGGGCACCCCAGAGCATCTCATGCTTCTCTCGCTCCTCGCCAAGGCCGGGCTCCGCCCGCCCCAGATCACGCTTCAGAGCTACGGCGACCGCGGGCTGGCCATCGCCATTCAGTCGGGTCAAGTGGCCGCCGCCATCGTCGGCGATCCTTGGGCCACGCGACTGATCGAGGACGGCAGCGCCGTGGCCCTCGCGGACTTCCGAAAGCGTGGTGAGGCGGCCCGCTGGCTGGGCGAGCCAGCCGTTCACGCGGCGATCTTCGCTCGAGCCGACACCAAGCTCGGCGCCGCCGAGCTTGCGCCGCTCATCCGCGCGCTGCTCCGGGCGCTCGAGCGGCTCCGCGCCGCAGGCCCCGAAGAGTTGGCCGGGCGGTTGCCCGCGGCCGCGGTGGGCCCGCCGGCGGACTTCCCGCTCAGGGTCGGCGGAGCGCGCGAGGTCTTCCTTGCGAACGGCTGGGTGACGGAGGACATGATGGTCGAGAGCGTGCGGGTCGTCCGGGACCGCGCCAAGCTTCCCGACAAGGTGAGCCTTCCGCGCAACAAGTCCCGCCTGCTTCTGCTCGAGCCGCTCGGCGAGGTCCTGGGCCCGAAGAAGCCCTGAGCCAGAAAGCTAGAGCAGGCTCCACCGCTCGAGCAGCCGGCGCGTGGTCGTGACCGGCAGACCCACCACATTGCTGAAGCAGCCGTCCACCTGCGCGATCAGACGTCCGCCCAGCCCCTGGACGGCGTAGGCGCCGGCCTTGTCGAGCGGCTCACCCGTGGCGACATAAGCCTCGATCTCGGCGTCGGTATAGCCGCTCATCCGCACCCGCGTCGTCACGGCAGCCGTCTCTTCGCGACCGGCCGGCGCCTCGACAAGCGCCACGCCCGTGATGACCTCGTGGATCCTGCCCCGCAGCGCCTTCAGGATCCGCGCGGCATCGGCCGCGTCTCGGGGCTTGCCCAGGAGCCGGCCGTCCAGGACGACTTCGGTGTCAGCGCCGAGAACGATGGCACCTCGAGCCAGTCCGCCGGCGACGTGCCGGGCCTTCGCCAAGGCGACGGCCGTGATGCCGGCAGCGGGGTCGCCTGGTGGATGCTCTTCGGGGATGCGGCTGGGCTGAACGGTGAAGACGAGGCCGAGCTGGGCCAGGAGCTCCTGGCGGCGCGGCGAGGCCGAGGCCAGGATCAGAGACGGGCGGCCTGTCAGGAGACGATCAGGGGATTCGAGTCCGTTATCACGCGGTCGTTCCGGACGATGGCCTCGCGGATGAACTTGGGCAGGCTAAAGGAGTGCAGGTGCGCCTGCCCATCCCAGTAGCCCAGGCTCTTCGGGTCCATTCGCGCGGCGATGATCCGGTCGACCTCTTCGGCGGACTGCTTCCGCGGATCCGTGCCCTTGGAGGCCAGGATGAAGCCCCACGGCGTCCCGAAGCAGGAGATGAAAGCCTGGTAGGAGGCCACCACCGGGAAGACTTCCCGCAGCGTGCGATTGACGGCGCCGTGGAAGAAGATCTCGTTCACCTTGACCATGCCCGCCTGCATGGTCATGACGCCCTGATCGCTGAGGCGGTTGCGGACCAGGGTGTAGAACTCCGTCGTGTAGAGCAGGCAGGCCGGGCCCTCTTCCAGCGGCTCCGGCAGGTCGATGACGATCAGATCGAAGCGCTCGTTCGTATGCTCCAGATAGGCCCGGGCGTCCTCGTGGAGCACCCGGGTGCGCTTGTCCTCGAAGGCGCCCTGATGCATCTCGGGCAGGTGCTTCTTGCACTCCTCCACCACCTCGCCGTCGATGTCCACCATCAGGCAGTCGGTGATGGTCTTGTGACGCAGGATCTCGCGGACGGTGGCGCCCTCGCCCCCTCCGATGACCATGGCGCGCTGGGGACGGGAATGAGCAAGGAGGCCCGGCTGCACCAGGGCCTCGTGGTAGATGAACTCGTCAGCCTGGCTGGACTGGATCCGGCCGTCGAGGACCAGGCATTTACCGTAGGAGTGGGTCTCCAGGATCTCCATGAACTGGAACTTCGTCTGGCGGGTGGCGATGGTCCGGGCGATGGCGTGCACGTGGCCTTCGACCGGCGTCGTGGTCTCGAAGAACCACTTGTACTGGGGGACTCCGGTCATCCGCGGACGGCCATGGGCTTGTGGTGGATGGGACCCGGGGCGTTGATGAAGATCCCTCGCTGGAGCTCGACGACCGAGGCCCGGCAGGCCCCGAACTGCTCCATGAGGTAGTCGGCGGCCACTTGCGGCTGGAGCACCTCTCCGCAGGAAAACACGTCCACGGCGGCGTAGCGGTACTCCGGCCAGGTGTGGATGGCCAGGTGCGACTCGGCGATGACGACGACTCCGCTGATGCCGAACGGGTTGAACTCGTGAAAAACGACGTCGACGATGGTGGCCTGAGCCCGCTTGGCCGCTTCCACCATGGACGCCTTCACGGTGTCCAGACTGTTGATGGCCTCTGCGTCGCAGTCGAACAGCTCGAGCAGCAGGTGACGCCCCAGTGCTTGCACTTTTCCCCTCCTCCCCAAGTTCCAGTCGATTTCTCCGGCGAATTTTTCTACTTGCCGGATTTTTCTGCACTGTGGGGCTATTTTTTTTCCATTGCAAGAAAAAAATGGGCTTTCGAGCGGCTCCGGCGGCCGCGCAACGCCGGTTTCGGCCGCTCGGCGAGACCACCAAGCGGCGCCGAAGTCAACTTTTTGCTTGCGTTCGTCGGCCGAGCCGCTACGATGA
>Ga0070707_100003000_pt1 | contig 16020 bp, 14 predicted proteins | sample KBSK5502metaG_FD_65468 | JGI IMG/M metagenome (GOLD analysis project Ga0070707, IMG submission 65468) | Corn, switchgrass and miscanthus rhizosphere microbial communities from Kellogg Biological Station, Michigan, USA - KBS K5-50-2 metaG | ecosystem: Host-associated > Plants > Roots >... | reverse complement strand
AGAGCCGCCATCAAGCAAACACGTCGCATGTTTCCTCCTTTTGCCGTTCAGGGTTCAGGGCAATTTCGCGGCACCCTACCGCACCAGCGGCGCCGTGTCAAGCCCCGCCCGCCGAAAAAATTCTGCTGCCAGGCACAGCGACCGCATCTGTTGCTGCCTCACGGCTACGGTTTTTCCGCGTCGCGAACTGTTCGTACGTTGAATACGGGATGCAGTTCCATCCCATTTCTGGCCCTAACAAAGGACAGCCCATTCACCTTATCGAAGAAACCCAGACCAGTGACTTCGACAAGGCTGTCCGGTTTTAATGCGCTGACATTCTTTCGCGCGACTCGATACTCTTCTGCGCGTGCGGGGTCCTGGACACATTCCGGCGCAGGAATCTCTGCAATGATGTGTTTCTCTGGATTGTCCGGGTCTTCGAGAAACAGATGAATATCACCATCGCCTGCCCGTGGGAGCACCGCCTTCAAACGCGCCCGCACTCGATAGACCTGCAACTCCCAGGGCTTGATTCTATTGTTGGCTGGATATGGCTCTGCCGGCTTTGGAACTGCATTCAAGTCTTTAATCGTTGTTTGTACGGCGTTCAATTTGACTTGTGCACGGTCAGCGTCTTCAAAAATCTTTACATTCCAGCGGAAGTGTCCGACACCACAGGTTGAAGCGGCGTTTTCTTCCGCCGCGGCTGAAAACATCGCCGTCATCGGGTTTATCGCCTGAATCGGCGGCGGCGCCTCAGAGATCCTGAAGACAAGACCATAGAGAAGAACAAGCTGGAATACACTCGCCCTGGGCACACTTCTATATTACCCAAGTTTCATCGCCGGAGTATCCTTCAGAAAATCCGCTCAAATAACACCCGGCTAGTGCTCAGCCAGATAGGTTCCCGTGACGTATCCTAAAGTTGCGCCTATGAGGATGTCCGAGGGGTAATGTTTTTTCGCCGGGTAGCGCGAGAGACTGACTCCAGTGGCAAGCGCATAGGCGCTCCATTTGAGCCATCTCTTTTGGGGATATCGGTGGGCGACCACCGCCGCAAATGCAAAACTCGTGGCTGCGTGTCCGGACGGAAAGGCTCTTCCGCCGCCCCAGAACTTGCCTGTACTGCCCGGTTTGTTAGGATACTGGCGATTGAAAGCGAGCTTGAGAGCTAGGGCTTCAGCATTAGCTGCCCCCATTGCAGCGAGTGCTTTGAATCCAGTATCGCGCAAATAGGAGTCGTGTTTGCCACATCCTATGCCGTACGCGAGAGCAGCTGATCCAAGCTCAAGCCCGAGGCCGACGTTTGACCACCGCCCTGCGGTCTGCTGGAAGGACTTGGATTGAATGCGATTGGCAGCGGGACGGTCTACCTTGGCGATCATTACTCCGGTTGCTGCCAGGATTGGCAGCTCCCATTTCAAATTGCTGGGACGAACAACGTTTCGGGGAACAGCCTTCAGTCCACGCCCGAATTGCGAAGCTTCAGTCCACGTCTCATGCGCAAACCCACGGACGCTGCATCCGGTGTTTGTGGCCGCCTCCTGTGCGTACGCCACGGGGCTGAGGCTTACGAGTATAAGGAGCGCCAGCAATGTCTTTGGCAGTGGCGAACGCATGACGGAAACCGTGGGTGCGGGCACACGTTCGTGCCGCGAGTACATTGCCCGTTGGTCCACACTTCGCTTCCTAATGGACTGGCCGAGATTCATACACCGATCACACAACGAATTCCCTTAAGACCGTCCCCGAGCAAGTAAACGCCGGCCATAAAAAACCCAGCTCCACCTGGGAGCTGGGGCCAGCAGAATAGGGGTTAGCCATTGTGCTGGGAGGATCTGTATAGAAAGTTAGGAGAAAGCTCAGCCCTTGTCAATACCTCTCTTGTTCGGGTAGTGGGCCTCGGCTGCACGTGACGTTCCGCCCGGCTCGTTTACGCGCGGGGTGCGCCTGGGGTATCCTGCTCGCGTTTCGCGCCGTCAGAGGCGACGCTTCATTGACTGGCATCCTCGGACCGGCTTGCGCCATCCTCGGGGTCTTTCTGCTGCTGCGCGCCGCGCCCGCAGCGGCACAGGACAACTACGAGATCCAGGTGTATGGCGCTGAGACGGTGGCGCCCCGTCGCACCATGATCGAACTGCACAGCAATTTCACCATCCAAGGCTCCAAAACGGTGCAAGACGGCGTGCTTCCCACGCACCACGCCTGGCACGAAACCATCGAAATCACCCGCGGCTTCAATGACTGGCTCGAAACCGGATTCTACATTTTCACTTCCGCGCGCTCGGGCAACGGCTGGCAGTGGGTGGGCGATCACATTCGCCCGCGGGTGCGCATCCCGGCGAAATGGCACTGGCCCGTGGGCGTGAGCGTCTCAAACGAAATCGGCTACCAGCGCCGCAAGTTCTCCGCCGACACCTGGACCTGGGAGATCCGCCCCATCGTGGACCAGAAATGGAAACGCTGGTACTGGTCGTTCAATCCCACTTTCGACCGCGCACTCAAGGGTGAAAGCTCCAGCCGCGGCTTCGCCTTCTCACCCAACTTCAAGGTGAGCTATGACCTCACGCGCAAGATCGCTGCCGGGATCGAATACTACGGCGCGCTGGGCCCGGTATCGGGCTTCGACCCGCTGCGGGATCAGCAGCAGCAGATCTTCCCTACGATTGATCTGAACCTCGCGCCGCAGTGGGAGATCAACCTCGGCCTGGGCGTGGGCCTGACCCGCAGCACCGATCACCTCATCGCCAAAGCGATCCTCGGCTATAGATTTAATTTCTAACTCGAAAAAATGGCCTGAGAACGGAAAAGATGCCTGAGAAACCGCGTCCCGTGGCGCGGACGGATCAGCCCGGGAGCGCCTTGCGGAACGCGTGCACGGTGATCCTGGCGTACACGCCAGCGGCGAGGAGGGCTCGGCGCAATTCCTTCGGCTTGCCCCAACGGAATTTAGCACACCCTCAACTTGACTTCTCCAAGCCAGTAAGAGCACCATCTCCGGCACTGCCTCTAAGAGTAGAGTCTTGAGGGCGAATCTGCACCAAGAGACGGACTGAGGCAGGCCGCCTAGCCCTGGAAAGACTCGACTCAAGCACAAAGAGTAGGCAAGAAAGCAGGCGGAAGTGAGTACTTTCTCTTTCCCCGGTAAAATGACGCAGGGCACTGCCGGGCATTGCTGTTGGTTGCCATAGGCCAGCAGCGGAAAACAGATGCATAGGAATTTCATCGACCGGCTGTTGTTGCCGGCCATCCTGGGCCTGACGACGATCATCGCCGCGCTGGTCCTTTGCCAGCGGCTGCTTTCACAGCAGTATGGCGAGATCCAAGGCATGACGAGATCACAAGTCCAATTTCTGAAAAACAAGATGGAGTCGGAACTGAAACTACGGATTGTTCCGCTTGAGCGAATGGCTTGGCGCTGGCAGATTCGAGGCCAGCCAAACGATTTAGAGGTGGAGTCCGATGCGGCGCTGGTGATGAGCGGCTATCGAGGCTTGCAGGCCATTGAATGGGTGGACCCGGCCTTGCAGGTGCGCCGGGTGGCGCCCGAGAGCGGAAATCAGGCCGACCTGGGCCTGGACCTCGGATCGCGTGTGCGCAGCCGGGTAGCGCTGGAGGCGGCCGAGGGCACGCATCAAGTGATGGTGTCCCGCTCGGTGGAACTCACCCAAGGCGGCCAGGGTTTCTTGGTCTGCGTCCCGCTTTTCAGGTCCGAGGAATTCAGAGGGTACTTGGTGGGTGTCTTCCGCTATCAGGAACTGCTCAATGCAATCTTGGAAGATGTGGCCCAGGACGACTGGGTGGTTGTGTACGAAGGTCCCGACCAGATCTATAGCCGCGTCGGCACCAGCACGGTGCGGGAGGAGGCATGGGCTCAGGAAGCCAATGTCGATGTCCAGCAGTTAACTTGGCGAGCGCGGGTCTGGCCTAAGCCTGCCACGCTGGTTCGCGCGCGATCTCCTCTTCCCCAAGTGGCTCTGGTCGGGGGCATCCTGGTGGCTGGGCTGCTCGCGTTCGCCGTTTATCTGGCGGAAACGTCGCAACTTCGCGCCCGGGAAGTGGCGGCCGCCATCGAAGAACTTCGAAAAGAGATTGCTGGGCGCGAGCGAGCCGAGGAAGCGTTGCGCCAGGCGCAGAAAATGGAAGCAGTCGGCCGGCTCGCCGGTGGTATCGCCCACGACTTCAATAACACGCTGATGGTCATCCGGGGCCATGCGGCATTGTTGTTGAACCGCCTTGGCCTGAACGATCCCCTGCGCCGAAACCTGGAGGATATCCTGAAAGCGGCGGAGGGGGCCTCTTCGTTAACGCGGCAGCTCCTCGCCTTCAGCCGCAAGCAGGTGCTTCAACCGCGGGTATTGGAGCTCAACACTTTGGTCAATCAGATAGCCGAATTGTTGCCGCCGCTGCTCGGTGACGACATTTACTTGGTTATGGACCTTGATTCGGAGCTGGGACGAGTGCGAGCCGACCCGGGACAAATCGAGCAGGTCATCATGAATCTGGCTTTCAACGCCCGCGATGCTATGCCTGAGGGAGGTGGGTTGACGATCCAGACCACGAATGTCGGTCTGGACGAAGCGTTTGCAAGTCTTAACCCTGGGGTTCGACCCGGGCCTCACGTGATGCTCGCGGTGTGCGATACCGGGCGCGGCATGGACGAGGAGACCCAATCGCGCATCTTCGAGCCGTTCTTCAGCACAAAAGACGAGAGCAAGGGAACCGGATTGGGCCTGGCAACCGTTTATGGGACCATCGAGCAGAGCGGAGGCGCCGTCACGGTTTCGAGCAAACTTGGCCATGGAACCACGATTACCATTTACCTGCCGCGCGTCGAGGAATCTGTGGAAGTGGTCGAGCCGCCGAAGCCTTCTCCCAAGTCCCTGGAAGGCTCCGAGACAATCCTGGTGGTGGAGGATGATGATGCCGTGCGGAAGATGACTGGCGAATTCCTGAAGATAAAAGGCTATACGGTTGTGGAAGCGAGAAACGCCCCTGATGCCATCCAGTTCACGAAGGGGCATAGCGGACCCATAGACCTGGTACTGACCGATGTAGTCATGCCCGGGATGAAGGGGCGCGAGTTGGTCGAGCGGCTGGAGAGCATTCGCCCCGGCATGAAGGTGCTCTACATGTCGGCCTACACGGAGGACGCCATCATTAACTTTGGAATTCTCAGCCCGGGAACGGCTTTCATCGAGAAATCGTTCAGCCCGGACGACCTTGCGTGCAAGGTTCGCGAGGTCCTTGAAGCAACGCAAGGCCGGGCGGCCGGTGCGTAGCCGCTTGGCCGCAGAAAACAAAGGCCTGGGGTGTAAGGGGGATCAGCCGATGGCTCTGTTCATGCTGTTGTTTGTTAACCAGGGCCGACTTTGCAGTTTAGGTTGACCCAAACAATTCCACTTTTTCCTAAAGATATGCACATGAGCGGCTGACGCCGGGAGACCGGAGTTTGCTGGATACTCATCCAACCGACTAAGTTACTGAGCGTCAAGGAGATAAGAGAATTGGAAATCTGGTATGGGAGCCTCACGGTTTGGAAAGTGCCTTGCGCGTGTGAGCAAGGGGGGGGTTTACCGCAATCGAGACGCGCGCCTTTCCGGACCGCAATCAAGAGAATAGGGGACCGGGGTTTGACGGGCGTCAACCGAACGTCCTTCTATGAATGGACAATGGGAAACCCCGCAAAAGAAGACTAAGCAACTATGACGCACCGCACGCATCAGAATCTTCTCTTGATCGGCTGTTTTGTCCTACTCGCTTTGGTTATTCTTTCTCCGCTGCTGGAGAGAAGGGAACGCGTGGAGGGGCTGCCAGAACCAAAGACAGAGACGGTGAATGCCGCGACAACCGTTAAAGTCTGGGCCCACAAAAAAACCGGGCTGTATTACTGCCCCGACAGCAAGGCTTACGGGAAGGCAACCCCCGGTCTCTATATGACCCAGGGGGATGCGCTTGAGAGGGGATACCGACCAGCCGGCCAGGAACCTTGCCGATAAGAGCAACGCGCTTACCTGATGGTGCCGCACTGACTGTCTACTTGCTGCAGCAAGCTTTCATCCAATAGGGCTCCCCGCCTATCCATTGCGCAGCAGAGCTGATCGGCACTCAGCCCTCTGGCTTCTCGTAAGTCAGCGCCCTCACGCTTCAAGTCGCTAAGATCAGCGCCTCGCAGAATGTCCCCCTGGGTTGCCATCAAGCCGTGCAAAACATCTCGAAACTAGCTCTAACGATTGCTCAGGTGTCCTTGCCGCCAGAACTCAGGGTCGGCAGCGATCCAGTCTAAGGCCGGATGGCTCCATGATGGACGCACGGCGAACACGCGGGACTCTGCGTCCGCAGCCGCAGCCGCGTCAGCCTCTTCGCGGGTTTGAGCAGCCACGATAACGAATCGCGTTCCGTTGACGGCGAAGGTTTTCTGCGGCGCGAGCGGATCCACGAACATATTCCACTCGGCGTCGGTCTCGAAAACTGTGCCGTTCATCTGCGGCGCGCCATTGGTCACGGTGATCACCAGGAATCGCCCGTGGCCGATGACCCACGGCGGCCCGGCACTCAAATCCTGCCGGTAATTTGCGAAGGCGTTGATCCCCTTATCTGTGAGCCGCGCCTTCCGCTTGCTGTTCCTTTCGACGGCGGTGAGGGCCGGCTTGTTCTTCGCCCACGCGTCCGCCACCTGCTTTACTTCAGCGGCTGAGTCGTAGCCGTTAAACCACCATACTTCCTTGGGCCCGGTGAGCGACTCAACGCCCAGATACGGGTGGGGACATCGAAGCTTGGCGCACTTCCGCGCCGTGTCCGACTCGATGCGGTCGTATTCGGCTTCGACGCGCGGCTTCAAGGGTTCGCGAAAGACCTGAAGGATCATTGGCGGCTGCGCCTGCGCAGCGATCTGCATTGCAACCACCAGCAGCACGGAGAGCAGCATGGACGCGAACATTACACCTTTTCCGCCTTGCTGTTCGCTGAACCTCGCGCCGCAGTGGGAGGTCAACTTCGGCCTGGGCGTGGGCATGACCCACAGCACCGATCACCTCATCGCCAAAGTGATCCTCGGCTACCGATTCAATTTCTGACTCGGAAAAATGCCCTGAGAATTGACCGGCAATGCGGCGGCGCGTCAGAGCAGGCGCTTGAGCGCGGCGCGGGCCTCAGCTACATCTGGAAGGCGCGTGCGCGAACCCTCGAAGTGGGAAAGAAACTCCTGGTATTCGTCCACGGCCTGCTGGCGCTTCCCGCTGGCCTCATAGAGCTGGCCCAGATAAAAGTGGCAAAGCATGGCCAACAGAGGCAAGCGGGAGCCCATGGCGTTCTGATTCGATAGGTTCCGCTCGAGGGCCAGGGTGCGGCGTAATTCCTGCTCCGCGGGCGCAGCGTCGTTAACGATCCGGTGGGCTCGTGCTCTGACAAATACGAACCAGGCCTGCTGAACATCCGGCAGGCGGCCGGCGGCAGCCAGTACCGCCCGGCCATCGTTGCGCAGCAAGGCGGCAATCATCTCATTGTTGCCGCGGTAGAACTCCAGTCCCCGGGGCCCCACCCACGGATGCGTGGCGGCATACTGTTGCAGGCTGCGCTCGGCGGCTTGCTGGTCTCCCCGGGCCGCTTCCAAGAAGGAAACCGCGAGCCATTCCTCTCCGTGAAGCTTCTGCTGCCGAGCGAAAGTTAGTGCCGCAGGCCCTTCACCCAGCAGCGTGGAGTAGGCAGCGAACGACTGCAGGGCGGCCCCGGCCACGGCTGTTTGCCCGGCCCGGCCGAGCTGTGCAACGGCTTTGCGGTAGCTCTCGCGGGCGCTCTCAAGATCGCCGCGCGCTTGCTGGAACTGCGCCTCGAAGATCGAGAGGTAGAGCCGGCCGAGCGTGGTGGTACGCTGCCCATACTCTTGCAGGGCGGCCTCGGCCAGGGCAAATTTCTTTTGGTCGGCGTAGCAGATGGCCAGCTTCAAGTAATCCTGGTAACCCTGGAAATCGGGCTTCAGCTCCAGCACTTTGCGGTAAGCGGCCAGCGCCTCGTCGTCGCGCCCCAACAGGTAGAGTGCGTCGCCCCGCGTGTCCCAGGGGTTGGGATCGCCCGGACGAATCGCCGCATACTGGCTGTCGGCTTCCAGCGCGCCGGCCAGGTCGCCTTTCGCCGCCAGGCTGTAAGCGAGCTGGTTTAACAGAGCTTCGTCCTTGGGGTCCAGCGCCAGTCCTTCGCGGAGCACTGCCAGAGCTCGCTCGCCCTGGTTCAGGTTGTCCAAGGTCCTGACTAGATTGGCGCGGGCGTCGCTCTCGCGAGGAAATTCCGCCACCAGGGCTTCGAGCGCCCGGAGCGAGGCCTGCGGGTCTCCGGCTCGGAATGCACTCACCGATTGATAGGCGAGCAGCTCCTTACGCGGCAGGCGAGATTGCATCTGGCCAATCTTCCGCAGCTGTTCCTCCGACGCGCGCAAATCGCCCCGGACGAAATATGCTGAACTCAGCTCTAAATAGGCCAGTGCGAACTGCGGATCCAGACGTACCGCATGCTCCAGTTCCCGAATCGCTTCGTTGTCCAGGAAGCGCCGATTGTAATCGCGCCCAGTTGATAGTGGCGGTAAGCCTCGATGTTCGACGTAGCTGCTTCTTCGATGGCCGGCGCCTTGGCGGGGAGGCTCTCTGCTGGCAGAAAACGCTGCGCGATGCGCGCGGTGAGCGAATCAACCATTCCGAAGACGCTCTGAACGTCTTCGCCTTCCAACTTTTCCGAAAAGAGAATCTGTCCGCTGCGGGTATCCTGCACGCGCACGTCCAGGCGCAGCCGGTTGGGTCCGACCTTCAGCAGCGCGCCGGTAACAAACGCGTCGGCGCCGGCGTTGCGCGCCACCTCCTGCGACAGCGCTGGATCCATCGCGGCTTCTTTCTTGCCCGTGCGCTGGACTGCGGCCAACACCCGCTCGGTCGAGAGCACGTCCAGGCCCTGCACCTGCGCCAGGTTGGTGGTCAGCATTTCGGTGAGGCCGCGGTCCAGCCAGTTCAGCGAAGCGTCCTGGGAAAGATTGGAGAAATAGAGCACGGCCAGGGCCTTGTGACTGGTGCTTGCTCCCGGCCGCGACCCTCGCCCGAGGAAGAGCCACCATCCCAGCCCCGCGACAACCAAGAAAACCGCCGCGGCGGGGAGGACCCATTTCCGGCTCGCCACGCGAGCGAGCAAGGAGCCGGCGTTTGCCGCCCCAGTCGCCGGCGGGACACCTGCGGACACTGGCCCGCTGCCGCTGGCCGGCCCGCCCGCGACAACGATCGCCGGGGCGGAAGGTCTGGGAGCGGATGGCTCTTGAGCCGCGACAGCCAAAGGCTCTTCTTCCTCGGTGGCCACGGCGGCTCGTTCGGAATCGGTATCGCGCTTCAACCGCTGCAAGTCCGCCCGCAGGTCTGAGGCTGTCTGGTAGCGCAGCTTGCGGTCTTTCTCCAGCGCCTTGTTGATGATGCGCTCGAGCTGCGTGGGCACGTCGGGATTCAAACGCACGGGCGCCACCGGCGCTTTGTGAAGGATGGCGTCAAACAGCGCCGCCGAGCTGGTGCCTCGAAAGGGCGCGGTGCCGGTGGCCATCTCGTACAGCACCACCCCGAACGAGAACAGGTCGGTGCGCGCGTCGAGTTCTTTTCCCAGCGCCTGCTCGGGGGACATGTAAGCCACCGTGCCCAGCGCCACGCCGGGACTGGTCAGGTGCTCCTCAACGGTTGCGGCGGTCCCCAGAGCGGAGACTCCAACCCCCTCCGCCACGCAGCTTCGTTCGGGCAGCAGCTTGGCGAGCCCGAAGTCCAAGACTTTGGCGTAGCCGTCGCGGGTGATGAAGATGTTCGCCGGCTTTATGTCCCGATGAACGATCGCTTTTGAGTGCGCGGCATCCAGCGCGGCAGCAATCTGAATCGCCCACTCCAACAATTGCTCCGTCTCTAGAGGCTTGCCGGTAACGCGGTGCTTGAGGGTCTCGCCGTCGAGATACTCCATGGCAATGAAATGCTGGCCGGAAGACTCGTCAATTTCGTAGATGGTGCAAATGTTGGGGTGATTCAAGGCCGAGGCAGCGCGCGCTTCGCGCTGGAACCGCTCCAGCGCCTGGCGATCCAGCGCAAGCTCTTGCGGCAGAAATTTCAGGGCGACGCTGCGGCCGAGCTTGAGGTCTTCGGCGCGGTACACCACGCCCATGCCGCCGCCACCCAGCTTCTCCACGATGCGATAGTGCGATATCGTCTCGCCAATCATCGCCAAGGAAACCTAGCCTTGGCGTCCATCCTAGGCCCCGCTCATGAGCAAGTCAATTGGGGGTATCGAGCCATCTCAATCTAAGTGATTGTTCGGCGCCGAGTAAGAGTTCGAGAAGTTTCATGAACCCAGCGTCTTGCCGGCTTTCGACAAGCGGCCGAAGGCCTGCGCCGGGCGAAATATAGGAATCTCATATTAATGGTAGGCTTCTAAGTCGGAATGGCTCTTCTCTTCGCCTTACACCTTCTTCCTTTTTCCTTTTACCTTTTTCCTTACCCACGCGCTCTAACCTCCCGACGGCTCATGAAAATACCTCCCCGGCGGGAACAGCCTCGCCCGCAGCAGCTCGCGCCGCGCGTCCGGGGGGAATGAAAAGAACGCTCTCCGGATTAAACGGCCGACCCATTTTGCCAGTTCACATGGGATACATAGGACGAAGACGAGAGATTTGTCTTTGATTATGCGAATCGCAACGAAGTGGCCCAATGTCGGCTTGTTCCCACGCTGAACTTACTGAAGACGGAAGCGAGCCAGACAATGTAGACGGCGCGCTCTTAAGCAGAAGCCGATAATCATCTCTTCAGCAAGAACTTGACGCATCGTGACCAGGGTTTTGCTTATTGTGGTCGTCCGCGTCCTTCTTAGCTTGGTCCTCGGCGGTCGGACCCGTTCTTATCGGTCCACTCCAGCCTGTGCTGCCATGGGAAGGGTCCGCACAAATGGCAAAACAAGAAGCCATGCCAAACCCCTTTCGCAAAAAGATTTAAGCAATCTCATGTTCTGAGCACATTCTCTAGTTGAGGCTTCGTTTTTCGCCAGCTCCGACCAAGTCGAAGTTATTCCAAACCGTATTGCCTTTTTGTCTTGCCTTGAAAGAGGCATAAACGGAATTGTTACCAACACAGATATAAATGGTGACAGTCGCGTGCGCCTTTACCGGCAGCGAAGACTGTGTTCCGCAATTGGTGTCAAGAATTTCATAGATGTTGTCGAACGCGCCGTTGTTTTCGACCAGAACAGGGATCCTACGTCTCAATGGGTTCTCGCCGGGAAGCGGTGTAGCAGGGGGCCGAGGGGCCGGGATAGGCTTTGATGCGGAGGGAGCCGGGCCGCGCCCTTTCGCACACACATCGACAGAGACGCTACAGCCCAGTTGGTATTTAAGACGCCCCGATCCTGAGAGCAGTACAAATACATTTGAAATGTACGCGCATCCAGCATCTTTGGATCGCTGACAGCCCAACCGAAAGAACCTGAACCCCCGGGTACGATGTAAATCCCTGGCGGTATCCGCTGCTGGGGCAATACTGACCCCGCTCTTCCTCCCTGACCGCTCGGGCTAGCCTGCTGATAAGAAGTGTCAAGCGCGAAGCCTTCAGGCAATTGGACGCTGACCCTCTCTTTAACCTCCAACCCGGTAGTCTTTCGTTCCATCTTGCCAATGTGTGTGAAGCCTTCGGGGCACTGAGCGAATGCAGGAGACCACGCGGAAACCGATAGTGTTAGCGCGAGACCTAGAAAGCTACGAAGATAACCTGCTCTTCGCGGCGCAGCCTTCGGGCGCAGGTTAAATCGGCGCCATGTCTTGACAACTGCGAAAAGTCGCATCATGGTTTTCCCTCGCGCATATCTAACGGTGCGTGTTCTACATCTTCACGACCGAAGTCCTGCCTCGGCCTTACAGATCGGAATCGGCGGGCCGGCTCACTGAGACCAACCGTGTAGAAAATGGGTCTGGAACCAACTGAACGCTGCTCACTATAGGCGGGAAAATTTCGTTGTCAAGTAAATTATTATAAAACCACCTATACTATTGGACGGGAAAGCTAGAACACCGATGAGGTATTGAAAGAATCGGTGCTCGATGATGTTGAGAGCTGCGGCAACGGGTATGGGCTAGAGTCCCGGGCAAAAGCCAAAGCGATTCTCATAAATGTCTCTAAGACAGATTCCCGCGCCGGTTAATCACTCAACCATCGTCTATCAGAAATCGGGCCGGCCTCGGCAACTAGGCCGCCTCTCTTTTTTCATCCTTCAAATAGTGCCACGATTTCTTCAATTGTCCAAATATGGCCTGCGATTCCTGCATTTCAACAGAAAGATAGCCCCAAATGGGCTATCTCTCGGATCTTGGAGACTACTGCACCGCAATACAGGGGTCAGTAAGCGAAGGGTCAATTCTTAGGGGCTTAGACGCTTCATGGCGGTCTTCAATTTCCCGCAGAAGTTGTGGGAGGTTAAGAGATTCCACCAAACGACCGACCTCAGCCATCCTGTTTGGCAGACCTTTTCCGTCAACCGAGATCGTCTGGCCAGCCGCGTTCTCTAGCATCTTTGAAAATATAACCAGTCTCAAGAGTCGGTCGGACTCTTTGGTAATGGGTTTCCTCTCGTTTTCCCACCGTGAAATTATGCTCTTCGAGTAACCCGTAGTTTCGGCTAACTCCGTAGCCGAATATCCCACCCACTTTCGCAGATAGCGGGCTTCTTCTCCAGAGAGAATGGTTTTCTTTCGGAGCAGGTTAAAAGCAATCAGGGAATGCAACTGGCCCATTGCCGGTAGTTCAGCTACAATCGCGCCACATTTGCAATGAAAAACCAGGACGTTCGTTAGGGTCACGGATTTCAGTCCTGCTTCCGTGTAGGGATAGTTCTCCCTCCGGCCAACCATCGACCGATGGCACTCATAGCACTTCAGAGCAACCTCCAATCGTGTTTCCTCCTGTAGGTTCATAGCCGCCCTCCCTGCCTGAGCATCGGGGCTTAATGCTCGGGCTTCGTCTCATAAGCTGTCATGAGGATGGCGAGAGGCACATCCGTGTAATCTTCGGTGGGATCAAGTGCGACCACGACCTCCAGATGTCGCTCATCGATGAACCCAGCTACCTGATATTTCCAGTTCTTGTAGTCTGGACAATATTCAGGAACTCCACGGATTGCGCCATTCCGAATTAGGTTCTCGACATCGAGCATATCTATGCCGCGTTCGCTACACCGCTTCTTAAAGTGAGTGCCGAGATGAAATCTGCCCTTGGCCCATGCCGTTTGGATGACAGCAATCGCGTTTTCAGGCGAAAGGCAAGATTCATGTGCTTTAACCCGTGATGGCCGGTGCTCTGGCCCAACATACTTGTACTCCCGCCTCTCAGACACCCCAGACCCTCCCAAGGGTCATCAGTTGAACTTAGTTTAACAGTTGAACAGGGAAAGTCAAGCCCTAATTTGACCCTAGTTCATCTTTTTTTCTTTCGCTTTGTCTTTGCCCATCTGACAGAGGTCGCATCCTTACGCTCTAACCCCCCGACGGCTCATGAAAATACCTTCCCGGCGGGAACAGCCTCGCCCGCAGCAGCTCGCGTCCGACGCGGTCGCGGATCTCCTCGGCCCACTGGGCCCAGGTCAGCTCGCTGATGCCCATCTGCCTGCGCGCCACATGGTATTCGGCGCCGCCCAGGTAGTAGAGCTCGAACAGAATCCGCCGGCTCGCCAGTCGCGGCGCGGCCAGCGCGCGCTTCCCGGCCAGCGCGAAGTCGGCCACGAATTCGCCGAGCTTCGGCTTCACGTCCGGCCGCCAGAGGTATTTGCTCGAGGCTTCGGGATGCAATGTGCCGAGCTGGTGGTCGAGGACCTGCCGCGCGTTCACGTACACCTCGTGGCAGATGTCAAAAGCGTCGCATGGCCTCACGGGATGCCTCCAAGCCCGCGGAAGCCCGCCAGGTTTATGGCGGGCCTAGGCGGACCAAAAAAAAGCCTCAGGCCTCCGCCATTCACATGGGCGGATGACTGAGGCGAATGGTTGGTCCTTACCTCGCCCGTCCGCCAGAACGACGGCGGACGGGGCAATAGTTTTTGCGCGTCGCTAGCAGCTGGTTGTAAAAATGCCTTTGCTTATTATTCTGAGCCCTTCGCTGTCATGCCGAGCGAAGCGAAGCATCTCTCTTCGCCTCTGACCCCGAAACCGCTAGGCCCCGCGATTCATCAACTCCCCCACTGTGAGCACCTGAAAATATCGCTCGATTTCGAGAATGCCGAATCTCTTCGCTGTTCCTCGGCAGGCCGTTGCAAACGATTGCCTGCCGACGGCGGCATCCCCTCCGGCCGGTCGCTCAACTCGTCCCGTCTGTCTGCTGCGCTGCCGCGCGCCGGTGCTTCTTCCGGGAGCCGAGCGCCGCCGGAGGCGATGCAGCTAAAGCTGGCGCCGTCTTGGCCGCGCGCGCCGCATCCAACTGCGCCATCAGCTCGCCGAGCGACGCTTTGCTCACTCGCCACCAGCCCCGCGGAGTCGTCCGCGTGCCCCCCAGCCGCCCGTTCCTGAGCATGTACTGCACCATGCGGCGCGACTTGCCGAGCATGCGCGCCGCGCTCTCCACGCCAACCGTTGCCGCGGCCGCCTCGAGCTTGGCGGGCGGCTCCTGCTTCGCCGTCTTCAGATTTCGGCTCCGTCTCCGGCGCGCTGCCTCGTGGTGTCGAACTCGTTTACCGGTTTTCAATGGTGTGTTTCCCGGTGCCAGTGATCAGTCTTCTGTGACCTGTTCTCAGTGGCGAATCTTGTGTGTTCCGACTTCCCTTTTCCCCGGTTCCCTTGCCCTTCTCCCTTCTCTTGTTTCCTTTTTCCTTTTGCCTTTTACCTTCCTTGCACCTCCGTGTTTGCCCGTTGCTGGTTTCTTCCGCGCCGCTGAGCGCTTGTTGAAAAAGTGCTTTTGATTGTCATTCCGAGCGCAGCGAGGAATCTGTTTTTCGTCGAAATGCCAAGAAAACAGCAGATTCCTCGTCGCTTCGCTCCTCGGAATGACAGGCTGGAGGAGTTTTTCAACGAGCTACCAAGCGCTCACCAAGCCGCCCGCGCAGCCAGATACGCCGCCAGCCGCTGCCGCTGCTCCTGCGCGCGCCTCAGGTACGCCTCCAGGCTGAGGGGCCTCCACGCGCGCACCCCGGCCATCTCCCGGAGCCTCTCCACAAGCTCGCCGCGCTCGGCACCGGCCAGCGTCGCGTCGCCCACCAAAGCCGCGTGCACTGTTGAACTCCGGAACTCCTCGACTCCTCCCAACCCGGAGCTTGCCAGAGCTTGTTTTCCACAGCGCGTGCGCGTCGCCGCCTCTTTCTTTATCTGCTCAGACTCTGCTCTTTCCTTGAATGGCGCGCTGGCGTACTCAATAAGGCGCGCTGCCGCGCCATTTGAACCTGTGGATGCCTGTGGAAGCCTGAGCAAATCGAGTTGCCGGGTGGAAAACTTCTTCGCGTTCAGGACGCGGATCACCATGCGCTTGTAGACCGAGTGGCGGACCTCGATGTAGCCGCGGCTCCGCAGCAGGTCCATCCACCGGCGCAGCTTGCTCCGGGGCCAGCCGGTGTCCGCCTCAATCTCAGCGTAGGTGAGCGGCCGGCCGCGCAGCACCAGCCCCACGCCGTCGCGCTGGGTCGTCTGCCGATGCACCAGCCAGCCGAACAGGAACACCGCGGAATCGCCCATCGCCTCGGAGTGCTTCCGCTCCCACAGCCCGCCGCAGATCCCGCTATTGAGCTGTTTGCCCCGCATGCTTGCCGTCTCTCCGCCTCCCTGCTTCCTGCCTCTCCGGCCGCTTTGATTTCGAGCTTTCAACTGTCAACTCTCGACCTTCACCTCCTCGATGCTTGGACTCCTCGACTCTGCGACGTCCTCCAGAAGCCGCAACTGCTCCGCCATCGCGGGCGGCAGAGGCCCCAGCCGATACTCCCAAACGCCATTCGAGGCCACGCCGCGTCGCCGCTTCTCCACGGTGTACCCCCCGAACTGCGGTTTCCTCATGTGCCGCAACTGCGCCGAGATGGAGGCCT
>Ga0070707_100002999_pt1 | contig 16028 bp, 14 predicted proteins | sample KBSK5502metaG_FD_65468 | JGI IMG/M metagenome (GOLD analysis project Ga0070707, IMG submission 65468) | Corn, switchgrass and miscanthus rhizosphere microbial communities from Kellogg Biological Station, Michigan, USA - KBS K5-50-2 metaG | ecosystem: Host-associated > Plants > Roots >... | reverse complement strand
GCTCCGGCCGACGACGAGCAGCCGGCCGAGAAGGCGACGGCGTGACGTGCCGCTGACGGATGCGTGACCTGCCGCTGACCGCTGCGTGACCTGCCGCTGACGGCGACCCCGTGACCTGCCGCTGACGGTGAGCGGGTTACCTGCCGCCCGCCCGCGTGCCGGCTTTCTCCCAGGCATCCCTGGCTGGGAGCATGGATGCGATGACAGCGCGACGCCAGCTCATCATCATGCGGCACGCCAAGGCAGGCGAACTGCCGGGCGGTCCTGACGTCGAGCGGGCGTTGCGTCCCAGGGGGAGCAGGAACGCCACGGCGGCGGGGCAGTGGCTGGCCGGGCGAGAGCTTGTTCCCGACCTAGTGCTCTGCTCCAGCGCCCGCCGCGCCAGGCAGACCTGGCAGTACGTCAGCGCGGAACTCGGCGGCGAGCCCGAGGTGATCAACGATCTGCGGCTGTACGAGGCGGATGCCGACGACCTTGTGGAGATCTTCGGCGAGACCCGTTCCCAGGTACGCTGCCTCATGTACGTCGGACACAACCCGGCTGCTGCGGACGTGACCGAGATCCTGACCGGCGGCCCTGTCGACTTGCCAACTTCGGCGATCGCGATCATCGGACTCCACGTCGGCTGGCCTGACCTGCCGCAGAAGCGTGCAGGCGCGGGCGAGCTTGTCGCCGCATGGAGGCCGCAGCCAGAATCGTGACCCCGCGGGCACCAGGGCCACCGGGGCTCCGGGGCCACCGGGGGCACGGTTCTGCGAGTGCGGCGTCCTGAGCGACTGGCGGGAGGAGGCAGATGTCGGCTGAGGTACTCCGGTTGCATGCCGTAGGAGTCCGTCGGGATCAGTCGATGCTGCTCAAGGACGTCAGCTGGACCGTGCGCGACGACGAGAGCTGGGTGATCGTCGGCCCCAACGGCGCTGGCAAGACCACGCTACTGCAGATCGCCGCTGGCCTGATCCTGCCAACCGAGGGCGTCGCTGAGGTACTCGGCGAGCGGGTGGAGGACGCCGATCCGGCCGACCTGCGCAGCAGGGTGGGAATCTCGAGCGCAGCCGTGGCCGATCAGGTACCGCGGAGCGAGAAGGTGATCGACCTGGTGATGACCGCCGGGTACGGGATTCTCGGCCGGAGCGGCGAGGAATACGATTCCTTCGACGTGGCCAGGGCCGTGGAGTTGCTCGACGCGGTCGGCTGCGCGCACCTGATCAGGCGGCGGTTCGGGACGCTCTCCGAGGGCGAGCGCAAGCGGGTGCAGATAGCTCGGTCGCTCATGGCCGACCCGGAACTGCTGCTGCTCGACGAGCCGGCCGCAGGGCTGGACCTCGGCGGCCGCGAGGACGTGCTCAGCCGGATCGCCGGGCTGGTGCGGCATCCCGCTTCGCCGGTGCTTGTCCTGGTCACGCATCATGTCGAGGAAGTGCCTGAGGGTTTCACCCACGCCATGCTCATGCGTAGGGGGACCGTGCTCGCCGCAGGCCCGCTGGACCTGGTGTTCACCGCGCGGAATCTGTCCAGGTGCTTCGGCGTCCCGCTGATCGTCGAGCGCCGGGCCGCCCGCTGGCTGGCGCACGCCGCTCCCGTGCGCTGACGCTGGGGACGTGGTGGCTAGCGGGGAGATACTGGCGATCCTTGCCGCGGCGATCGCGGCCGGCGCGATCAACGCTGTCGTGGGGTCCGGCTCGCTGATCACCTTCCCGACGCTGCTGGCGTTCGGGTTCGCGCCGGTTGTCGCGAACGTTTCCAACAACATCGGCCTCGTCCCCGGCAACGTAAGCAGCGTCTTCGGCTACCGCGAGGAACTGTCAGGGCAGCGGGGCAGGCTGATCCGCCTCGGCATCGCGTCATGCGCTGGCTCGTTGGCTGGCGCCGGCGCGCTGCTCGCCCTGCCCGCAGGCGTGTTCGAAGTCGTCGTCCCCGTCCTGATCATCCTTGCCTGCGTCCTTGTCGTACTCCAGCCGCGGCTGTCGGCGTGGGTGGCTGCGCGCGGCAAGGAGCGCGCCGAGCACGGCGGCCCGCTCCTGTTCGCGGGCGTGTTCCTGGCAGGTGCCTACGGCGGCTACTTCGGCGCGGCCCAGGGGGTGCTCGTGATCGGGCTGCTCGGTGTCGTTCTGACCGAGCCGCTGCAGCGGATCAACGCGGCGAAGAACGTCCTGGTGACGATCGTCAACGCGACCGCGGCGGCCGTATTCGTGATCTTCGCCCACGTCGCCTGGCTGGCCGTGCTCCTCGTCGCCGCCGGATCCACAGCCGGCGGCCTGATGGGCGCCAGGGTCGGCCGCCGCCTGCCGCCGCTGGCGCTGCGCATCATCATCGTCGTCATCGGCGTGATCGCCGCCATCAAGCTGATCTTCTTCCGATGAGCGAGACATTAGCCCCGCAGATCCTCGGCTGGGGGCACCCTAAGCCGCAGGCGAGGGCGCAAGTATCCCGGTGGCGACGGCCTGCCCGATGAGCTTCCTCGCGAGCGCGCCGAGCGTGGCTGACCCGTCCTCGATCAGCCGCACCTTAGCCAGCACCTGATCGGCAGTCACTCCATGCCGCTGCCACGTGCCGCCGCCCGCAGTGAGGTTCTCGAGCATGGGCTGGAGCCGGTCAAGCGCCCTGGCGAATTTCGCCTCGCTGGTCTGCCGCTCGTTGAACTCATCCCACAGCTCCCGAAAGAAGGTTCCCTGGTCGGCAGGCAGGATCGCGAAGATCCGGTCGGCGGCAGCGCGCTCGGCGAACTCCTGCCGGGCCTGTTGGTCCTCGTCGGCGTACAGGAACAGGTCTCCCGCGTCGATCTCGACTAGGTCGTGCACCAACACCATGGCGGTCACCTTGCCCAGGTCAGTGCCCGGCGGCGCGTGCTCGGCGAGCACGAGCGCCATCACCGCCAGATGCCACGAATGCTCGGCCGAGTTCTCCGGCCGGTTCAGACCAGACCCGGCGAGTACGGTCTCCCTGAGCACTCCCTTGAGCCTGCCGATCTCAGCCACGAACCGCATCTGCCGGTCAAGCCCTTTCATGGGCCTATTCGATCAGACTCGGGGCGGGTCAGCACACTCAGGTTCTTGCGACCGCCTGGCATCTCGGGCGGTTGCCAGGCGGCACGTCCTGGTTGTACGGATCGATCGGAGCGCCAGACGGCCGCACCTTGTCCGGCTGGCCGCCGGGGAATTCCGGGTGCACGAAGCCATCGGCGATGTCACACCGTGACCCGGCGAATGAATTGCCGGTCCGGCCAATCCAGGGCTCAAGCAGGCCGGCTGGGTCGTCCCCGGTGCGTAGTACACGCTGGCGGCCGGCGTAGCGCACGGCCGCCGACGTCATAGTGCCGTGCACCTTGACGACCGAACCCACGAAGACTTCGGCTGCCCGAGGCCGCGGTCGGCAGGGCATGCATTACAGGGCACGCATCACAGGCAAGCCCGGATCCACCCGCCCGATATATGGCGGAGCGCGGCGGCCTGCATCGCCAGGATGGGCCGGTCATACGCTGGATTAGATCTTGAACAAGAAGCTCTGCCCGCCGGCCGTGTCCACCCGGAAGTTTTGGTCCCCTTCGCCCGCGAGGAGCTTAAGGGACCACGATTCCACGCCGAAGCCTTCCCGCAGGATCTGCCTGGCCGCCTCCTCTCCGAACGCATGCGGCGTGCTCTCCAACGGGTCAGGGCGCTTCACCATGGGCCCGAAGGCTATCTTGCGGCCCACCGGCTAACTGGGCTTCGCCCCAGCCGGGCCCAGCCGCGCGCCCGCCTTCCCGCGAGCCGGGAGATCTGGCATCTGGCCCTACTAGGATCGGACAATGCCCATCCCAGCGGCGTTTGACCTGTCCGGCCGGGTGGCCCTGGTTACCGGGGCGGGCAGTCCCGACGGCATCGGTTTCGCCACCGCCAGGCTGCTCGCCGAACTCGGTGCCGCCGTGATGATCAGCGCCACCACGGCCCGGATCCAGGACAGGGTCATCGAACTGCGCAGTGCTGGATTCGACGCCGCAGGGGTCGCCGGGGATCTCACCGACGCCGACGCCGCGTCCGGGCTTGTGTCGGCTGCGCTGGAGCAATTGGGGCGGCTGGACATCGTGGTCAACAACGCCGGCATGATCTCCGCCGCTGACCCCGTGTTCGAGTCCGGCACGGTGCAATCCATGGACCTGGCGACGTGGCAGGCTGCGCTCGCCCGCAACCTTACCACCGCCTTCCTGGTCACTAAGGCGGCGCTGCCGGCAATGACCAGCCGCGGCTGGGGGCGGATCATCATGGTGGCCAGCGTGACCGGCCCGGTGATGGCGATCCGCGCGGACGTCGGTTACGCGACCGCCAAGGCGGCCATGGTCGGCCTCACCCGCGCGGCCGCCATCGACACCGCGGGGTACGGAATAACCGTCAACGCCGTCGCCCCGGGCTGGATAGCGACCGGGTCCCAGACCCCGGAAGAGCGCGGCCAAGGGCAGGCCACCCCGGCCGGCCGAAGCGGCTCACCCGACGAGATCGCCGCCGCCATTGCCTGGCTGGCCAGCCCCAGCGCGTCCTACATCACCGGGCAATACGTGGTCGTGGATGGCGGCAACTCGATCGCCGAGCAGCGCGCCACACCAGCGTGACCGGTTCGCTTGTCCGCCCGCGGGGTTCGTAGAGCAGCTATCCGACCTGGCTGAGATCGCCTGCGGCGTGCTGCCGCAGCAGCGCGTACACGTCCGTCGCCGTGAGCCCGGCCCTGGCCAGTTCCCGGTCCTGGCTCTTCCCGCCGGTGATGAGCGCGCGGGCGGGTGGTCAACGGCGCGGGCGAACTGGCTGTGCCGCCGGGCAAATGCGACAATGCGGTGCACTACCAGAAGCGTGACCAGCGCGACAGCCCGGTAGCGAACGATGTTGACGCCGCCGTCACGGTCCGGCCGATGATCGAGCCGATGGCGACGGCGACCGTGAAGTCGAACGCCTGAGCTGGGCTAGCGTGCGCCGTTCCCCCAGTCGCAGGCCGATGACGGCCACCGCGAACTACAGCACGGCCTTGACCGCCACCCATCCGAGACCGCCTGGCTCGCCGAATAGTTCCTGCACCTGCGCGACCTCCTTCGCTCGCTGCCCTTCGCGGGCCGCGACCCGGCACGTTGTCGGCGTTGCCCACTCGCCGGGATGGCGATTCGCTCCCACGGGTACGGCCGAGAAAAACTCCGCGGGGCCGGACCCTCGCCGGTCACCAGGGCCAGCCGGCGGTGAGGTGGCCGTCTCAGGTCACGCCGACACGCGGATCCTGGGCACCGAGGATGTTATCGATGCGCCTGGCAGCCGCGAGGCATCCGCCATGGTGAATACGGCGGCGGTTCGGAATTCGGTGTTCAAGGCCGGCACGGGGCACCTCATCAATGAGGCCAGCGGCTGGCCGACGAGCCGATCCCGGCGACGGCTGGGCGAGCGAGGGGCGACGCGATTCACCCTCAGTGGGTGGTGCGACAGCGCATGTCGGGGGGAGGCTCGTGCTGGCCTGACGGGTATCAGGACCGGACACTGTCGAGTGCGGGGTGATGCAGCAGGCGAGACGAGGCGCAGGTTCAGTTCCCGGCCGTCGGCGTGAGGCCGGCCTCCGTGGACCGAGTAATCCGCCGAAGCTGGCGCGGCGACGGCGGACATCTCCTGCTTCGACAAGTCGAAAGCTGGCACCTCTAAACGAGCAGAATAACCGGGGGATCAGGAAATGCCAAAGACGGTAATCCAGCACGTGCTCGGACGGCTCAAGGACATCGGAATAGGTGACATCTTCGGTGTCGCGGGTGATTTCGCCTTTCCGATTCAGGACGCCATCGTCCAGGACCCGGGCATCAACTGGCTCGGCTGCTGTAACGAGCTGAACGCGGGTTACGCTGCCGACGGGTACGCGCGCGTTCGCGGCGTCGGTGCTCTTAGCACTACGTACGGTGTCGGGGAGCTCGGCGCGATCAGCGCCGTCGGCGGATCGTACGCGGAGAATGTGCCCATCTTCCACCTGACTGGCATGCCCACGACGGCCGCCCAGCACAAGCGTGAGCTGGTCCACCACACGCTGGGAAACGGCGAGTTCGACTTCTTCGCGAAGATGGCGGGTCCCGTCGTCTGCGCTAGGGCGATCATCACCCCGCAGAACGCCGTTTACGAGACCGAGCGGCTGATCGCCGAGGCGTTTTACCATCGGCGGCCGGTCTACATGGCGATTCCGAGCGATGTCGCGGACCAGAAGGTCCTCGGGTCCGCGCAGCCTCTCGACCCACCGCGCAGCAACCCGGACAACGTCAAGGCGGCCACCGAGGCGATCCTTTCTGCCCTGGACAGCGGCGACACCGCGTGCATCCTGCCCGGCATGCTGACTCAGCGCGTCGGGCTGCAGTCACAGCTGCAGGCCTTCGTCGACGCCAGCGGCATGCCCTTCGCCACGATGTTCGCCGACAAGTCAGTCCTGGACGAGCAGCTGCCGTCCTTCATCGGGATGTATGACGGCAGGCTGATGAACCCCGACGTGCGCGCGTACGTCGAGTCCTGCGACCAGGTCGTGACCGTCGGGACGCTCATGACGGACTTCAACACCGGAGCGTTCACCGCGCGCCTGGACCCGATGAAGACGATCGCCATCAAGCATCACTACACCAGCGTCGGGCGCCAGGAGTTCCATGATGTCGAGATGGGCGATGTCCTCAGCTCGCTCGCCAGCCGGGTTACGCGCCGCGACAGGGAGACATCCCTGCAGCCGGCCTCGCTCGGACCGGCGACCGGCAGCGTCGGCGACGCCATCACGGCCGACGCGCTGTACCCGCGGTGGGCCGATTTCTTGCGGCCCAACGACATCGCGGTGACCGAGACCGGGACCTCCTCGATGGGCCTGGCCTTCGCGCAGATGCCGAAGGGCGCGACCTTCCACAACCAGACCCTCTGGGGCGCGATCGGCTGGGCCACCCCGGCCGCATTCGGCGCGGCCGTCGCCGCTCCTGACCGCCGCGTCGTCCTTTTCACCGGAGACGGGTCCCACCAGCTCACCGCTCAGGAGATCAGCCAGATGGGCCGCCGCGGGCTGAAGCCCACCGTCTTCGTCCTCAACAACTCCGGCTACCTTATCGAGCGGCTCCTGTGCAAGGACCCCAACATCGCCTACAACGATGTGGCGGCATGGCGCTACTCCGAACTGCCCCACGCCCTCGGATGCGACGGCTGGTTCACCACCCGCGTCACCACCTGCGGCGAGCTGGACCAGGCCCTGCAGCAGGCAGGCCAGAACGGCTCCGCCTCGTACATCGAAGTGGTCACCGACGAATACGCGGCACCGCCGCTACCGCAAAAACTGCACGAGAGCCGCGACACGCTCTACGCGTCGTGACGCAGTAACTCCCCGCCCGGGCGCTGCGGGGCCTGGGCAGGGTGACCTCGTTGGTCCCACCATGCGCCGCGCAACCAAACCCGTGGGGAGGCGGAGTCGGATCTGCCGGTCGTGGGCATCAACCGGGCGTCCGCACATCCCACACCGCTGCTCGGCCACATTCCGACCCTCCCACACCGCATACCGGGAAGGCGTACTCACCTGCCTCGGATGGAGCGGCCGCATCCAAAGGCGCTTTGCCACCTGAACAGCCCGCTGCATCCCGGACACGTCAGTTGTTTTCAGGTGGTCTTTCGCGGTGTACCGATAATGAAAGCCAGCGCTGTCCGCTGGCAGCCGTTGGATGGCCTGCCAGATTTTCACAGCCTCGTCAATGCGGGCCGAGCCCGAGCATGTGCATGAGGAAGAGCAGGGCAACGAATCCGAACAGAATGCCAGCGCCCTTGGCCAGAGAGAGCAGCCGCCACTGTCGGGACCCTGTGGCCGGGCGCCGGACGGCGCTGGGCCTGCCGCGGCGCAGTCGTGCCCGCTGCCAGAACCTGCCTGAGCTGGCGCGCCTGCCGTCGCCCGCCGTGACCGGCTTGCGGAGCTTTCTGGCACGGCGGGCGTTACGCCAGCTCACGCCCAGGCGACCGCCGGGCCGCGCCGCCCGCCTTGCTCGCTCACCTGCCGATGGCTCGCGGAACCTGGCGGACCCCGCAGCGCCTGACGTGAGGTCGCGCAGCTGCCGGTCGAAGTCATCAGGGCTCGGGACCCCGGCGCGGTGCTCCATCGACATGCAGCCAAGTATGCCTGGCGGTGCCGGCACCAACGAACCGGATGACGCTACGATCGGCGCTGTTATGGCAACGATCACGGTCGCGCTAGCCGAAGACCACGTCCTGCTGCGTGAGGGCATCTCGCGCCTGGTGTCGGGCAACGAAGACTTCGAACTCGTCGGGGTAGCCTCTGACCTGCCGCAGCTGCTCGCCGTCGTTGCCGAGCAGCGGCCAGACGTCGTCGTCACCGACATCAGGATGCCGCCGACCGGCACGGACGAGGGCATCAAGGCGGCCGCCTGGATTTACCAGAACTACCCGCACACGGGAGTCGTGGTCCTGAGCCAGTACGTCGCGCCCGCTTATGCCGTGGCGCTGCTTGAGCATGGCTCGGCCGGCCGGGCCTACTTGCTGAAGGAGCGGGTCAGCAGCGTCGACGAGCTGGCCAGAGCGATCAGGACGGTGGCGCGGGGCGGGTCGGTCATCGATCCCCGGGTTGTCGATGAGCTCGTGCGCTCGCGGACCAGCCAGCGTCAGCCCGGCCTATCCGCGCTGACGCTCAGGGAATCGGAAATCCTCGCCGAGATGGCCCAGGGCAAGACCAACTCCGCGATCGCCGCGACGCTGTTCGTCACCGAGCGGGCCGTCGAGAAGCACACGAACTCGATCTTCGCCAAGATGGGGCTCTCGGAGGAGAAGGACGTCAACCGCCGGGTCAAGGCCGTGCTGGTCTTCCTCAGCCAACACGAGCAGGCGAGCTGACCTGCGCGGAGTGCCGGCTTTGCCGGACCGGCCACGGGAAGGCCGCGCTGTTCAGAGCAGCGGGACCGACCCGCGTACCTGGCTTCCGCGGCGACATCGGTGTTCATCGCGCCCCCATCCGGGTCGTCGCGGTGTCCAGCGAGCGGCCAAGCCGGGAAGGTCCGTCACGACCCGCTAACGCGCGAAGCTTATAGGCAATTATCGGAGTGCCGCGGCCCTTGACCAGCTGAGCTGGCAGAGTGACCAGCTGGACTGGCACCGACAGGGCGCGCTTGGTTGCTTCAGAAATGACGGTTTCGCCGGCCGAGCCGAGTTGCTGCAGCCGCTGGCTCAGGTTCACCGTGTCCCCGACGAGGGTGTACTCGAGCCGCTCCTCCGACCCGAGCAGAGCGGCAGCGGCCTCGCCACTGGAGACACCGATGCCGAGGCCGAATGGCGGCAGCCCGTCGCCGGCCCAGCCGGCGTTGATCTGATCCTGCAGCTGATGCATGGCCAATGCCGCGGCGACTGCGCGATCGGCATGGTCGGGCTGCGGGAAGGGTGCGCCGAAGACGGCCATAACCGCATCGCCGACGAACTGCATGACGGTGCCGCCCTCGCCGAGTATGGCGCGGTTCATTGCCGCCCGGTGGGTGTTCAGCTGGCCAGCGAGCTGGGCCGGGTCGGCGTGCTCAGCGATGGTCGAGTACGACCTGATATCACTCATGAGAACTGTGACCTCGACGCGCTCGGTCTCGCCGATCCGCTGGGCCTGCCCCCTGAGCTTCTCGGCCAGCCCGCCCGGCAACAGCCGAGACAGGGTCTCACCCTGCTCTTCCCGGTCGACGATCGCCTGGTGCAGCATCCGAAGCCGGCTCAGCGCGCGCTGCTGGCCCGTGGAGACCCCGGCGGCCAGCTTGACGAACGCTGCGTCCACGGCGGCGTCGATGGCGGCCGGCGGCACGCGCTTGGCTGCGGCAATGACCTTGATCGTCTTGCCCTCTGCGATCATGCCGAGCAGCTCCTCCTCGGCGGGCAGCAGGCCGCCGGGCGAGATGACCGGCTGGACCAGCGCCTCGACGATCGCTGGGTCGAGGGCCGTGCCGCCCGTGGCGACGCGGCGGATGGCGTCGGCGAGCTGGCTGCCTTCCGCGACGCGGTCCTTCAGCAGGTAGCCGTAGCCAGCCGACCCCTCGGCGAGCAGCGTGACCGCGTACTCAGGGTCGTCGTACTGGGACAGCACGACGACGCCGGTGCCCGGGTGGCGCTTGCGGACCTCCTTCGCCGCGTCGATGCCCTCACGGTGGAACGAGGGTGGCATCCGTACATCGGTGACCAGCACCTGGGGCTCGGTCGTTGCGCAGCCGGAGATGACCTCGTCGTAGTCGGCGGCCAGTCCGACAACGCGCAGGTCTGGGCTCGCCTCGATGAGCGCGCGCACGCCTGAGCGCACGATCAGGTTGTCGTCAGCGAGGAACACGCTGATCGTGCGCCGGTCCGGCGCGGCAATGTGATCCATCCAGGTAGTTGTCCCATGCCCTATCCCCCGACGCCAGGGAGCGAGCCCCAGCAATTGCCGTGGTGCTAGACACACCCCGCTTTGGCCAGCCACCCACCTGGCGGGAGCGATTTGCGGCGCTGTCGGAGCGTGCCGAGCATGTCCTCGCCGACCGTCGTGTCTTCCCGCTCTATAGTCAGCAGTGGGATCGGTTCACCGCGTTGCTGGACCAGCGAGTCAAGAGCGAGCGCTGGTCGCAGCAACTTGCTGGTGGGCTGTGATCCGGCCGTCAAACAGGCAGCCACCCCGCGGGTATTGGTGCTGCCACCCGATCGAGTCTCGGGCCAGCACTCTGGGCGGGCCCGCGCGGCCGCGTCATCGTCGTGATATGCGATACGAAAGCAGCGTCACATCACTGTCCTGGATTCCGTCAGAAGCCGTCACGGGAAGCTTCCGGGTGGCCTTCGATGCCGGGTTCACTCACTACGACGACCCGCCGCCAGCCCAGATCGACGACCTGGAGGCGCTGCGGGCCACGGACCGGTTCCGCTTCGGCAATGTCCTGCGCGCCTGGATAGACGTGGATGACGCCGGGCAGGTCACCGGCTCCGGTTACAACGGCTGCGGGCTAATCGGCAACACGACGATCAGGCTTGGGGCACTTCGCCACATGTTTCAGAACGCGCTCCTTCCCGATCTGCGCCGGGAACCCGAATACGGCGACGGCTGGGTCAGGTTCGCCCAGACCGTCGGCGGTCGGACAAGCCTGCCTGCACCGCGCCGGGTCAGGCACCGGCCATACGTCCTATGGCAGGCGCCGCTGGTCTGGACGACGCTGACGCTGACCTTGCATGCCGACGGTCGGGCGACCTCGGCCATGACAGGGGCGAGCCGGTTCCCAAGGCACTGGCTCTACGACGACAAAGGACGGCTGACGCAAAAATCCGGGCTGACGGACTTCACCAACTGGATGGCCAAGTCCTTCGGCCGCCACACTCCGTGGGGAGACGAGGACTCCGCGGCCCTGGTGACCGCCGTGGAGACCGCGCTCGAGCAATCATTGTCCGTGCAGCTGATGCACGGGGCGGCCCGGCCAACGATCGAGAGCCTGCCGGCCGGGACGACGTTCGTGCACCAGGGTGAGCCTGGCGCCGATATCTACCTGGTGCTCGACGGCGTCGTTCGGGTTGAGCGCGAAGGCGAGTGGCTCGCTGAGTATGGGCCTGGCGCGCTCCTTGGCGAGCGCGCGCACCTCGAAGGCGGCACCAGGACGTCGACACTGACAGCCGTGACCGCATGCCGGCTCGCATCGGTCGCGGCGGTGTACTTCGATCGAGCGGCGCTCGACGAACTGGCCGGCGGGCACCGCCGCGAGGTCATCGGGCAGGCTTGAGCCCATGCGGATCCAGCTGTGCGGGGTGCGCGGCTCGACACCTGCTCCAGGCCCTGATTTCGTCAGGTACGGCGGCAACACCTCGTGCGTGGCGCTGATTAGCGACGGCGAGCTAGCTCCTTCGCTGATACTCGACGCGGGCACCGGCCTCAGGCAGGTGACGCCGCTCCTGCATTGCAAGCCGTTCCGCGGCACCATCGTGCTTTCTCACCTGCACTGGGACCATGTTCACGGGCTGCCGTTCTTCGCCGGAGGTGACACCGACGGCGCCGAGGTCAGTCTGCTGATGCCGGACCAGGCCGGCGGCGAGTCAGCGCTGGACGTGCTCTCGCGGTGCATGTCGCCGCCGCATTTCCCGATCGGGCCAGGGCAGCTCCGCGGCGCCTGGACCTTCGGCATGCTGCCGCCTGGCGAGCTCCGGGCCGGGCCCTTTACCATTCTCGCGCTCGAGATCCCGCACAAGGGCGGCAGAACCTATGGGTACCGGGTCAGTGACGGCAGGTCCGTGCTCGCGTACCTGCCCGACCATTGTCCGACGGGCCTTGGTCCCGGGCCCGACGGCCTCGGCGAATACCACGACGCGGCGGTCACGCTCGCGGCCGGAGCCGACGCACTGATCCGCGACGCCTCGCTGCTGCCCGATGAGGTCTCCGCGCAGGCCAGCTTGGGGCACTCGGCGGCCGATTACGCGGTCGGGCTCGCCGCGCGGGCGGGATCCCGGCGCGTCGTCCTGTTCCACCACGGACCCGATCGCACCGACACCGAGCTCGACAAGCTGGCCGGGCGCCTCGCCGGGGCCTGTTTGCCAGTCATCGTGGCCGCCGAGCGGGAGGTGCTGAGCCTGTGAGCTGGCGATGACGACGACTCCGGACGCCGTTGTGGTCGGCTCGGGCCCGAACGGGCTCGCCGCTGCCATCACGCTCGCCAGGGCCGGCCTCGCTGTGCGCGTCATCGAGGGGGCCGACACTCCAGGTGGCGGCTGCCGCACGGCCGAGCTCACGCTGCCCGGGTTCCGGCACGATATCTGCTCGGCAGTTCATCCGCTCGCCGCGGCCTCCCCGTTCTTCACCCAGCTAGACCTGCCTTCGCTCGGCGTCACGCTCCGCACGCCGAAGATCGCCTTCGCCCAGCCGCTGGACGGCGGCCGCGCGGCCTGGCTGGCCGGATCGGTGCAGGAGACGGCCTGCGGCCTCGGGGCCGACGGCCGCGCCTATCGCCGACTTCTCGGGCCGCTAGTGCGGCAGGCGCCGCTCATCCTGCCTGACGTGCTGGCGCCGCTGCGGTCGCTGCCTGACCACCCGGTCGCGATGGCCAGGTTCGCCATCAGCGGCCTGCCGCCGACCAGCCTGCTCGCGAAGCGCTTCCGCACCGAGGAAGCTCGCGCCCTTCTCGCTGGCGCGTCTGCGCACACCATGCTGCCGCTGACTGCTGCGGGCACCGGGGCGTTCGGCCTGATGTTCATGATGGTCGCGCACGCCGTCGGCTGGCCGGTAGTGGAAGGCGGCAGCTCCAGGCTCGTCGACGCGCTGACCGCCGAGTTTGCCGCGCTGGGCGGCGAGCTCGAGACCGCGCAGTGGGTCCGGTCGCTGGCGGACCTGCCGCCCGCGAGGACAATTCTGCTTGATCTCACGCCGCGCCAGCTCGCCGATCTGGCCGGAACTGCGCTCTCCGCCAGGCAGCGCAGGTCGCTGGGGCGCTTCAGGTACGGCCCCGGTGTCTGCAAGGTGGACTGGGCACTTAGCGGTCCGGTGCCCTGGCAGGCTGCCGCCTGCCGGGAGGCCGGTACCTTGCACGTCGGTGGCACCTTCGATGAGGTGGCCCGCAGCGAGGCGGACGTGAACGCCGGCCGGCACCCGGACCGCCCTTTCTGCCTGGTCGCGCAGCCGGGCGTGGTCGACCCGAGCAGGGCACCGGCGGGGCAGCACACGCTCTGGGGCTATTGCCACGTGCCGCCAGGTTCCGCGGTCGACATGTCAGCGAGGGTTGAAGCGCAGATCGAGCGATTCGCGCCCGGCTTCACCGACCTGATCATGGCGCGCTCGGTCCGCACCGCAGCCGACATGGAGCGATACAACCCGAACTGTGTCGGCGGGGATATCAATGGCGGGGCGGCCACGCTGCGCCAAACCGTGTTCAGGCCGTCGCCGCGCTGGAATCCGTACCGGACCCCGCTGCCGGGCATGTACCTCTGCTCGTCGTCCACCCCGCCGGGCGGCGGCGTGCACGGCATGTGCGGTGCGGGCGCCGCCCGTGCCGCGCTCGCGGACCTGGCCAGAGAGTTAGACGCCGCCGCCGGACCGCCGGGTGACCTGGGCGGCGATCAGGTCCCGGTACCAGGCGAACGAGGCCTTGGGGATCCGCCGCTGCGTGGCGAAGTCGGTGTAGACGAGCCCGAATCGCTGGTTGAACCCCTCCGACCACTCGAAGTTGTCGGTGAACGTCCACTGGAAGTAACCGCGGACGTCCACGCCCGCCTCGATCGCCGCATGCACGGCCCTGATGTGCCCGTCCAGGTAGTCGATCCGGCTCTGGTCATCGACCGAGCCATCGGCGTCCGCCATGTCCGCTTGGGAGCAGCCGTTCTCCGTGATGTAGACGGGAGGCAGCGCCGCGGCATACCACTCCTGCAGCGATATCAGCATCTCGGTCAGCCCGGCCGGGATGACCGGCCAGCCGAAAGCGGTCAGCGGGTAGCCGGGGATCGGTTCCAGCTGGAATGGCAGCGGCGAATCAGGCAGCGCCGACAGCCTGGTGGGCATGTAGTAGTTCACGCCGAGGCCATCGATGGGGGCCGAGATGGCGGCCAGGTCACCATCTTCCACGCAGTCAAGGCCGCCTTCGCCGACGCCGAACGCGCCGAGGTCGGGGTACCGGCCGAGCAGCACGGGATCGGTGAACACCCGGTTCTGCAGCGTGTCACAGGCTCGGGCGGCGGCAACGTCGGCGGCGCTGTCGCTCGCCGGCCAGGCCGGCGAGTAGTTGTTGGTGATCATCACCCGGCGCGCCCCGGCTGCCCGCAGCGCGGCCGTGGCCAGGCCGTGCCCCAGCAGCTGGTGATGCGCGGTCGGCAGGGCGCCCAGCATCAGCGATTTGCCCGGTGCGTGGATACCGAGCGCGTAACCGAAGGCAGTCACCACGAACGGTTCGTTGAGCGTGATCCATAGCCCGATCCGGTCGGCCAGCCGCCCGGCGGCCAGCGATGCGTAATCCGCGAACCGCTGCGCGGTGTCCCTGTTCAGCCAGCCGCCCTCGTCCTCCAGCGGCTGCGGCAGGTCCCAGTGGTACAGGGTGGGAACAGGTGTGATGCCGGCCGCGAGCAGCGCGTCGGCCAGCCGTTCGTAGAAGTCGAGCCCGGCCGGGTTGACTGACCCCTTGCCGCCCGGCTGCACGCGCGGCCAGGCGATCGAGAATCTGTAGGCCGTAATGCCGAGGTCGGCCATCAGCGCGACATCGGTGGCCCAGCGGTGATAGTGATCGCAGGCCACCTCGCCGGTGTGGCCGTCCCTGATTACTCCGGGCTTGCGGCAGAACGTGTCCCAGATCGAATCGCCGCGCCCGTCCGCTGCGATAGCGCCCTCGATCTGATAGGCGGCGGTGGCGACGCCCCATCCGAAGCCGGCCGGGAATACGGGCATCGGCGACATTGACGGCATCGGCGGCGTTAGCGAGTCGGTCACTGGCCGATCGTAACGTCATGCCGACGGCCGGCGGCCGCGGAGCCGCTGCGTTGCTGCGGGGCTGCGTGTCAAGAGGAAGGATCTGCGCACGTCGTAAGATCTGTGCCAAATGCAGCCACATTCTCTTCGGCCTGCCACAACTTTTCGGGGTTATTTCGCCCAGCGGCCTCGCGTGGGAGGCGCGGTACCGTGCTTAATCAGCACGACAAGGTTGTCTGTGGCGCTAGGCCCCAAGGCTGTCTGTGGCGCCCCGGTGGGAAGGGACTCGTTACTGCTGTTTGGCTTGCTGGGCATGCTCGGCCTGCCTGGAGCGCCCGGAGTTCCCCAACAGCCCAGTGCGGGTGACCGCGGGCACGGCGCCCATGATCATCGAGTCGCCGCGGAACAGCGGGGTGTCCCGCACCTGGCGTTCGATCGAAGCCGCCGACATGGTGTAACCGATGAACAGCAGCAGCGAGATGGCCTCCATCACGATCCAGAGCCAGTGCGAGGCCAGCTGGGTGCTCCAGTCGTTCAGCCCGTGCAGCACGGCCGCGAGCGTGATGCCGAACAAGATCAGCGGGATCCGGCGCCGCCGGTAGTTGACGCCCATCCCGATGAAGAACGCCGCGATGCCGGCCCACACCGCGTGCTGGAAGCCG
>Ga0070707_100002997_pt1 | contig 16029 bp, 21 predicted proteins | sample KBSK5502metaG_FD_65468 | JGI IMG/M metagenome (GOLD analysis project Ga0070707, IMG submission 65468) | Corn, switchgrass and miscanthus rhizosphere microbial communities from Kellogg Biological Station, Michigan, USA - KBS K5-50-2 metaG | ecosystem: Host-associated > Plants > Roots >... | reverse complement strand
AGACCCCCGTGCTCCCGCGCGGCCCTTGTATGGCGTTACTTACGGAGTGCTGTGCCCGTGGATGTGCCCGTCAAACTCCCCGTGAAGTGACCCTCATGGCGTCAGACTGCCCCGTACTTGCCCCGAGCTCAACGAAGTCCTGGTGGATCGACAAGCCCTTGCGCAATGGCTCGCCGAGTGTCCGGGGGACACTGGTCGGCGGTCGGACCCCCCCCACTTTCCTTCCATGAGCATCGTCGCTCCGCGCGTCCCCCCGGGCACTATGCCAGGCACGCGGTTCAGCAAGTTCCGAGTCATTTTGTCAATCGCGCCAAAACCTGACTCCGAGGCCTGTCCACGCCGCGACCCGTCGTAGAAAGGAAGGGAGTTGAATCTGCGACCTACTGATTACGAATCCCGATTCGGCCGCACGCACCAGCACACACCTGGACGCATCCCCTTCTGAAACCGAGCCCCCGAGCAATAGCACGGCACGACACGTCGCCATGCGTACGCGTGCGTTGGAACCATGCTGGAACCAGCAATTGACTGGGCCCGGCTGGCCGACTAAGCTCGGTGCACCTGTCCGACCGTTCCCGGTCCGGCTCACTGGGAGACCCCAGCATGCACTGTCCCCGGTGCCATGCGGAGAATGGCGAAGGGCGCCGCTTCTGCGGCGAGTGTGGCTCGTCATTCGCCTCAACATGTCCCTCGTGAGGCTTTCTGAACGAGGGTGGCGAGAAGTTCTGCGGGGGCTGCGGTAGATCACTCACAACATCGACAGCCGTCGCAGAGCGGAAGTTCAGTTCCCCGGAGTTCTACACGCCCAGGCACCTCGCCGAGAAGATTCTTACTTCAACCATGGGAGCGTCCTCGTCCGGGTCGCTGGGAACGAGCTCCTCGTGGGATACCTGGGTCGCGAGCGAGGTCGCGCTCCCTCTCACGCGGGCAGTAACGTCAGCGGGAGTAGGGGTCTTTCGAGTGCGCGCCGAGCCGTTCTGTGCGTTCTGGCGCGTGTGGTGGCTGCACCCCGCGAGAGAGGAGGAGCACTACTTCGAGGTCAAGGAGCGCGATGTCGGAATCGCTCGCGTGCGCACGCGCTACGAGTCGACGCGAACAGACAGCCCGTTCAACGCACGCGCCTGTTCGCACGGAAAAACGTGACAGGCGGTGTCGTCTGCCTCGCGCGAGGCGCGCGGCACTTCCGGAACGCCGACGGGATCACGCGACGCGAGCTGGCACCGGCCGACATTGGACAGGTTCTCATCGAAGACTTCGGGTATCCGGAGGAGGTCGTCGTCCGGCTGCCACCCGACGAGCCCTAACGTGCTCGCACTCGGCGCGCAGTCCGCCTGCGCGCGGGCGATCGGCATTTGACCAACGCGACGACGATATACCGCGAGATGGCTATGACGTAGTGTCTGGAGAAGGCAGAGACGGAGGTGAAGGAGATGGCATGAGATAGCGTTCCGGCCGCCAAGAGACCGTCGACCTACTGATTGCAGGTCAGTGGACGGGTGGTAGTGCCTAACTGCGATCAGTTTTTTGGCTTGTTTCCAGGTCCTGATGCGATGCATTGAGTCGGAAGGTCGAGACAGCTCGGATCGAGCCGGCGGCTCGGCCCGGCGGCGCGCCGTCATGGACGCGCAAATACGACGAAACTCCTGCGGGCACAGTTTGAGACCCCCCCCACTTTTTCTCCATGAGCGCCTGCGCCTCCCGCGCGACGCCGGGCAGGACGCGGGAGTCCCGGGAGCAGGATCGCCGCAGGAGCCGGATCAGAACCAGGCGGTCTCGGCTCCAGGGAGGGCTCCGGGGGCGGCGGCTCGACGACGCTGGGCTCTTTCAGTCCTGGATGCCCGCTGCATGGGGCCGCGTGATGCGAACTGGCGTTAATGTTTCCTATGGGCTATGGGCCGGCACCAGCCCTTATCGCCAGCCGACGAGTGAATGACATATCTGTTCGCCTTTCTTCACAGATCTCTAACCCCTTTCTTTGCCTTGGATTCGTTGTCCTTCTCCGTCTCACGCCCGATCGGAATGCTGAAGAAAGTAATCTGAGCATCTCTCGTAATGACATTCTGAGCATAAAGCAGATTCACTTTTGATCCACTCCACAAAATATGCTCGAGATATTGGTTCGATTGAAATCCAGCCCCGTAGGCTTCGCGTAACACTTCCAGCATTGCCGAACTATTTATAATCCCCTTTGTCCAGATAATCACGGAACTTAGCCGATTCTTATAGAAAAGATAGACGATATTTTCAACCTTAGCTGCACCAATGATGAGGTTTTCTCTGGATCGCTTGTAAACCTTCTCCTCTCCAAAGGATTCAACGAGAATCATATCTTTTTTCGGCGGATCACCAAAGTGCAATTCTCGAAAGCCATTCTTCGCATCGAGGTACGCTAGTGATCCAGGCGCAATTTCACCAGCCGAGAGGACGCCCACTCCCTGGGACGCCCAAAAGACGCATAGCGCAGCCAAGTACATCAGAACTATTCTGGCTTGCATCCTCATGAGACCCCAATCGTTGCTCTTACAAGATCCAACTGGACCCTGAGCCCGAGAGGTTCGGGACCATCCCCACGCCCGGTACGCCCGGCTCCTAGCCGTTCGCTTGCCACGCTGCTCGGCATCCCCGGAGAAGCGGAAGATCTTCATGCACCGGCCGATGCCCTCGCGAAGCTCCCTACACATCGGGGAGTGAGACGGGCAACTCCTATGATTAAACTAAACTAGCGTCCATGGTACGCAGTCGTTACCAGAACTGCTTCTACTATTTTCGCCCGTCTAATCTCCAACCACTGTTCATTCGTCAGTCTGTACTTTCTTAGAATCTCGGCCCTATATCGCAGGGTCAGCGAGTCACTCATCTCATCGCGTTTCCTCAGAATAGGGGCAAGAGCTTTCAAGTCGTAACCGGGAGTCCAGATTGGCGGAACAGGGTGTCGTTTCTCCGCCTGTCTTTCGGCCTGATCCTCTGACTTGACTACCTCCTCCCATATCCGACGCCGCTCAACCTCTGACAAACCGAACTTCGTTTCCGGGGGCTTTCGTAGGGCGACGAGTAACTCCTCTCTCACGTCGATGCTCGGCGTCTGCCCCTCGCCCATTCTCAAGAGCATACCGACCCACCCTGGCTCTTCGGCAGCGTACTCTCTGTTAGAAAAGGCATAGATTGCAACGTGGGTCGGCGTGCGGTGGTACTTGAATCCCGTCGTGCCCAGTTGCTCTTGATACACCTTTGTTAGCAACGCCTCCAGCTCCGCTTTAGAGATATTGAGCGGCACGATGATTCTCAACAGCACTTGCGTCTTCGCCGGTTTGTCTATGACCTCTCGTGCGAAGAGGATATAGTCGCGCCCGTCAGCCGTCCCGTGGCCACCGCTCGTTAGAATCAAGAAAGGCAACACCAGGACACCTACAGCAAGAGACTTCAGCACCTGCGACCTCGGCTGTGGACTCTTACGCTCGGCTACGCACTGACTGCGCGTCGGTGGTGAACTAGAGGTGCCCGTCGAGCGCATTGACGCGGCCGCGAACCTCACATACCAAAGCTAAGAACTCGAGATGTTGAGGCTAACCATTCCAAGCGCCTTGATCACCTTGAGGCTGATGTGCAAATTGCCTTGGGTAGTCGTTGCCTCCCCATCCGCGATGGCGCGCGGCACATTGTCGGTAAGCCAGGTCACGGACTCGTTCCACCCCGGTGCTACCGCCTTCATCAGACCGGCGATGTACACGCTGTTGAGGAGGACCGCCTTCGGGCTATCGTTCGGTATCCCGGCAACAATCGTGGCGCTAGTCAAGTTGGCCGGCGGCCCTATCAGTTCAAGGAGGGCAAGGCCGTCGCGGCTTTTCCCCATGATTCTCGGCTCGCCATCGACGAGCGCCCCTTCCTCGAATCTGAACCCTATTTCAGCCTTCTCGAAAAGACCCTGTACTCGTCCCCTCGAAACACCGATCCCAGGTTTCACCGTCCGGGTCGCTGCTGCGCCTGACAGCGACCTGCTAATGCATCCCACTCCATTCCACGCGGTGCCGTTCGGACACTTATCGGCCGCGGTGGATGTCGTCTCAGGTTTCGTCTCAGGCTCGGATCGAGTCATAGTGGCGGCAGGCACATCGCGGTTAGAACGCTCCGAAGTCGACCTTGGCTGCACCATAAGCCGACCGACTAGTGCAACGAAGACCACACCAACAACCACCGCAGCAAGAACAAGACCTACTGTCTTAGCAGCGTTCGCCTTTCGTTTCGGCCTCGAATTTCTCGACCGCGTTGCGGCTTTCGCACCTGGAAGTGCATCAATTTGCCGACCACACTTGTGGCAAAAAAGACTGCTAGGCGGATTGATGTGTCCACATGCACAGGGGCTACCTTTCAGCCGGTGCCCGCAAGCGTTACAAAATCGAGCTTCGGGAGGATTCCAGCGCCGACAGTGTGGACAATCCAACGAGCTCCTGATCGTGCGTCCAGGAGGCGTCAAGTTTATGCAAGAACGCATAAAACCTCAGCATCTTCGCAACTAGGTCGAAGAGAGTGGCGGGAGCGTACTGATCGCTCGTAGCTGTGTCAAGCGATTTTCGTGTGCCAACGAAACTGATCCGGTGCCTGTCCCCTCGCGACGCGTCAGGCAGCTCGTCTCCCGCCCTAGGATTTCGTTGGACACCTCATTGGGGGAGCATGATGCTTCTCCAAGGAGGTGGGCATGAGCAGACGCAAGCGAGACCGGAAGTCCATGGGCGGCGCCGCGGCGGCGAGCGGGGCAGCTGAGAGCGGGCGGGAGCCGGGGCGCTTCTCAGCGCGCCGGAAGACCGAGACGATCTTGCGCCTGCTGCGCGGGGAGTCACTGGACAGTCTGGCGCGCGAGCTCGGAGTGACCGCCGCCACCCTGGCGCAGTGGCGAGAGGCGTTCCTCGCAGGGGGCCAAACCGCATTGAAGAGCCGATTGGCCGACGAGCGCGACGACGAGATCCAGCGGCTCCGGGCCAAGGTCGGCGAGATCACGATGAACAACGAGCTGCTGCTCTATCTCCGTATCCCCCAAAATCCCGAGAGACCTCCTGGCTATGTGCGAATCGTTCGCACGCGAGGATCGAGCCGGTCATGTAGCTCGGCTACGATCGTGCGGCACGACCCACGGACAGAATTGAGATCTTCATCTTCGGAGCCGCCGCTCCACCGGTGGCCGGGTGCCGCGCATGGCGCGTGATCGAGGATCTGATAGGCTACATGCAGCGACTGAGCGGCCTCGGGTTCACGAGCTGAGAGGAGGCGCGATGGCACGAGAAGCAGCGGGCATGAGCGGCTTCGACTTCAGCAACGCCATGGTGGTCGTCACGGGGGCCGGCGCCGGCATCGGCCAGGGCATCGCCCAGGCATTTTACGCTGCCGGTGGCCGGGTGGCGCTGGGCGACCTGCGCAAGGAAGCGGTGGAGCGTGCGGCGGCCGGGCTGGGCGGCGAGCGGACCTTCGCCTGCGCCGTTGACGTGCGGGACGAGAAATCGGTGCAGGCTTTCTTCGCGGCGGCGGAGCGGGCGCTGGGGCCCGTCACGGTCGCCGTGGCCAACGCCGGCATCTATCCGAATTGCCCGGTGCTCGACATGACCGTCGAGGAATGGGACCGCGTGATGGAAACCAACATGCGCGGGGTGTTCCTCACGTGCCGGGCGGCGGCGCGGAGTATGAAAGCCGGCGCACGCGCCGGCAAGATCATCACGATCTCCTCCGGCGCCTACGCCAGCGGCCGGGTCGGCGCCTCGCACTACTGCGCCTCGAAGGCCGGCGTCGTGATGTTCACGCGCGTGCTAGCGATGGAGCTGGCAGAGCAGCGCATCAACGTGAACTGCATTGCTCCCGGCTACATCAAGGTGGATAGCGGGACGTCGCTGCCGACTTCCGATTTCGAGGCTGCCCTCATCAAGAACACCCCGTGGGGGCGGTTGGGCACGCCGGCGGACATCGCGCCGGCCGCGCTGTTCCTGGCCTCACCGGCGGCCGACTACGTGACCGGCGAGGTGCTCGCCGTCAACGGCGGGGCCTTTGCCGGGCGAATGTACCTGCCCCTCAGCACCCCGAAGGCGCGCTGAGTTACCATCAACCGGGTGTCCACGAAATCGGGCGCGGTACACTCGTCGCATCCATCGCCCACATCTGAGCTGACCACCGTGTTGCCGAGCGAGACCTCGGAGAGCCCTTCGATGAGGTCCTTCAGGATCTCGACGGTGAGCGTTTCGCGGTTGTCCCAGTCGGTGACGCCGAAGACGCCGTAGAGGGTGTCGGGGTTGGCGCGCTCGCTCTCCCGCATGGCATGCGAGAGAGCGGCGCCGATGTTGGCCGGTGTCTCGCGGACGTCGCGCCAGTGGCAGCTGTCGGGCACCTTGAAGCGATGGGCCTCGGGGAAGTCGACGGGGTCCACGTCACCGAAGAGCTTGCCGGCTTCGGTCGTCTCCTCGTCCCAGACATCGCACATGCGCTTAAAGAAGAGCAGCGGAAGGATGTACGCCTTCCAGTCCGTGCGGTCGACGGCACTGCCACGCAGGATCTCGGCGCAGTTCCAGAGATGGGATTTGAGATCGTGCAGGGTGGGGAGCATCTCAGGCCGCAGCCAGACTCACACGGCGCGCACTGGGTCCCGCCTCAGTCGAATCCGACCGAGTGTGGGACGGACTTGGTAGGAGCGGCGGTCTGGGGCGCGGGTTTGGCGCCTATCCCGTATCACTTTTTCACTGTTACACAGAACCACTATACAGCCCACACTGTTTACCGCGTGATTCTCACCGCGGGGATGAACACCCGGATCAAGGTGGTCACCACCCGCGCCTTCTACCGCAAGAGGCGACAGCTTCTGCTCAGCCGCAGGCTTAAACATCTGCCACTGGTGTCGGGGCCGAGTCTTGACGCTGGGCACTCAAATCTGGAAGAAGCAATGCTCGGAGGCGTTCCGACTCGTCAATAGCGACGACGTGGAAGTCGGGACCCAGCTCGGCTGAGAGAAACGCTACCTGCTCGCCTGAGAACTTCTCGTTCCCGCACATCAGGATGATCCGAACCCCGCGCGTCTGGGTGCAGTGGCGACGAACGTGCGAAAGAAGGTAGAGTGCTTCCTGGCCCTTGCGCCCGCGCGAATTGGCAGTACTCACGGCTGTAACACCGAAGTTCTTCGCCTCGATGACGACCGGAGGCCGCTCGCGAAGGGCGGGTAGCCAGAAGTCAATCGTAAAGCGGGAGCGGAACGAGGTAACGATCGAGTGGGCGCGACGGTACTGAACGCCCCAAAGCTGCAAGAGCTTCTCCACCTGATCCTCAAGATCCTTGCCGATCTGGTGCGACGCCGGCTTCGTTTGAGCAGGACGAGGTGCCATGGGGTTCCCTGATGCCTAACGCAAACTGTAGCGCGAAGTTGGACGGTACATTCGGCGTTCAGCGACTTCGCTCTGGAGGGGATTGTCTGTAGATCTGAAGAAGTGACCCCACAAGTTCGGCCTTCGCCTTGTCTCGAACCGCATCATGCCGCGCTCCTGTGTCGCGAAAGCGGACGCGACGATACGCGGCCGCCCTCATCGTCGTCAAGCTGGTTTTTGCAGGGCAGGAGGATCGATCACACCACCGAAAGGCTGAACAGCGATGCAAAGGCAGGTATCCTGGCTCCATGCTCGGGGGAGGAGGTGCTGGGCGATCGAGACGCTTCCGCAAGTAGACGATGCTCGCATCCCCGGGGACGCGACGACCAGCGTCCGGCCTGTTGCAGCATCCCCGCTTCGCCCAGCCGATCTGGAGCTTATCAACGCTTGGGGAGATCGCCTCCGAGTGGAGGGCTATGCCGAATCGTCCATTGATAGGGCCACCAAGCGGCTCCGGAGCTTTGCGCGACGCCTGCCCAACGGGCTCCTCAAGGCGACCAGGAGAGACGTAGTCGCGTTCTATGAGGAGCGGGAGGCTGTTGCTCGGCAGAAGCAAGCGGCTCAGGAGGAGGCCCTTGGTCTGAGAGCCGTCCATGTGGTCTACCTTCGTCATCCTGGTTGGGGTAGCTTCGTGGCCTGCGTCGGGCAGTTCTACACCTGGACAGGGCGCCAGGGACTCATTTCTCCGGCGATGAATCCGCTATTGGGGATTCGGCGGTATCCCACGGTCCGGACAGATGTCGCGGTTAGACCTGAATGGTACTGCCGGATGCTCCATGATTCCTCTCTTAACAATCGGGAAGCCGCCTTGCTATGGCTCTTGGGTCATGGGCTGACGCCTGGCGAAGTGTTGCGCCTGACGCCCCGAGACGTCGATCTGGAGGCGCGAGAGGTTCATCTCAGAGGTGTTCGGCGCGCCCGCGTGGTCCCGCTCAGCGACCGCGCGGTCGCTCGGCTCAGGCCGTGGGTCATGCACAAGCAGTGGCTAGGTTGCCGCTGGCTTTTCCCCTCAGGGCACGGACGCCCTCTCAGCGACCGTACCGTTCGAGACATCGTACAGCGGGTGGCTAGACGGGTGTTTCGTGGTCCGTCCGAGGCAAACATCCGCCGCGGCATCCATCCATTGGGCTTCCGCCACACATTTGTCGTCTTGGCGTTGCGTCGTCGGCTCGCCGCGGACTGCTTAATGGGCCTGACGGGAATCAACCGGGCCAAATTGCTGACTACTTACCTGAACCAGACAGCTTCTCCTGAGAGACTGCGGGCGGAATTTCGACGCCTTGTAAATGGCTGTCAGAATTGGATTTAGCAACACCCGAACGGTAAGAGACATCCGTTTGGGCGTCCTAGAGGCGCGCATCCGCCGTCCAGGAATTACCCCGGCACCTCGTGGCGCTCAATCATCATCGTGGCACGGGGCGCCGTCTTCAGGGGCCGGATCGTGGCCTCGTTCCTCCGGACCAATGTTGCGCTGATCGCCGTTGTCAGGATGAGAGCGTGGCCTCGGGTTTGGGGCTAAGACCGGGTGCTGTCGCCTTTCCTTCGACTCCGGTAGCCGGACGACGAGGCGCGTGAGCGGCATGAGTCCGAACAGTGCCGCTGTCCGGCGCGAGTTTTCAAGAACCACTGCCCGCAGCGAAAAGGCCTCGCTCGTGCTTGGCCGGCCAGAGCGGGTGCCAGCACCTCGCACTGGCGGAGCTGGCGGCGAAAGCGTATCTCTAGGCTCCGGAAATGTCGGAGCGCGAGAACAGCCCACCGGTGCCGGCAAGCCAGGGCGGACTCCCCGTTGAGCCCCTCAGCCTCGAGTTCGGAAATGTCCTCCCCTGAGGTCGTCCGCCTCAGAGCGGCGGCCAGGGCATTCTGCGCGGCCTCTAACTCCCCCAGGCTTGGCATGTCGATCCTTGCGGGGGTCCGACACAGCCTCGTTTGACCACTGGGCATGCGGATACGCACCAGGCGGCTCGGCGCGAGCAGGCGGGGACCGCGCCCGGTGGGGAAAAACGCGAACGCTGCCAACTCAAGACGCCGTGGCCTCTCTGCGCGCTGATCGGCAGACTTCATGTCTACTCCGACGGGGCTTTGTGCGAAGCGAAGAGCCCACTGGAACCGGGCCACGGGCGTCCGGCCCAGCCGCCTGCGCGTGAAGAGCCCCTCCTCCCACCTCGCCGCGAACCCGTCACGCTCGCTGCGCGACAACCGGCCCATTGGGTTCTCCCTCGTCCTCTGCCCCCGAGCCAGCGCCGTTGCCGGGAACCAGCGGTTATTGCGGTCACCTCCCTCGACGGCCCGGAAGCGACTCTGACATGGTTAGGGCCATGGACGCAAACATCCTGAAACAGCTACGGCGAGAACGGGGCTGGAGTCAGGCGGAGCTGGCGCGGCAGTCGGGTCTGCACTTCACGACGATCAGCATGGCCGAGAATCGAGGCTACCAGCCTGGGCCGCGTCAAATGGCCAAGCTCGCGGCGGCGTTCGGGGTGAGCCCCGATGTGCTGACCGGCGGCGAGCCGGACGTCGAGCGCGAGCATGGTACGCCTCAGCAGGCTCAGTTCCGCGAAGGCGACGAACCCGCCCGAGTGGCCCAGACGAGCACCGGAGGGCGGCCATGACACCGCGGGCCGCGGGGACGCCGAGGCCCGAGGAGGCAGCGCGGTGATCGCTCTTCCGCAAGACCTGACCGTTGTCCGTCGTGCTGACGCCTTGCGGCGCGCTCGCGCCATTCTCGAGGCAGACGGCCAGCTGTGGCCGTCGTTCGAGGCGCAGGCGCGCAGGATCGAGGCGGCCCAGGAAAACCTTGAGCGTACCTTCGGAAGGGAGTGCGAGCGGCAGCGGTGAGCGAGCGGCACGTGCGTCACTTACTCACGGAACGAATCCCGCCCCATAGCTTGGAGACTGAACGGGCTGTCCTGGGGGCCGCTCTCTTGGAGCGGGAGAGCCTGCTTCGGGTCGTCGAGCTCATGCGGGCGGTGGACTTCTACAAGGAAGGTCACCGGAAGATCTTCGGTGCCATGGTCGGCCTCGTCAAGCGGAACGAACCAGTGGACCTCCTAACGTTGAAGGAGGAGCTCACGCGGCGGGGCGAACTGGAGGAGGCCGGCGGCGTGGAAACGCTGGCGGGGATGGTGGAGGAAGCCTCGACGGCGGTGCACGTCGCCGCATACGCAGCCATCCTGCAAGAACACGCTGACAAACGGGGGCTGATCCAGCTCGGCACCCAACTCATCGATGACGGCTACAACGGCGCCACAGCGCCGACGTTGATCGCTACCGCGACCACCCGGCTTGAGGCGATCGCTCGGCCGATGCGGCGCGGTGGCGATCCCGCTCGCTCCACCAATGGTTTCAGAGGCCTCGACGAGATTCTCGCCCTCCCGCTGCCGCCACTCGGGTTCCTCGTCGAGGGGCTGCTCGTCGAAGAGGGCGCGGGGTTCGTCGCCGGTGAGGAGAAGACGGGCAAGACCCTGTTTGTCGAGCACCTGCTTCTCTGCCTCGCGCTCGGCCTACCGGTCGGGGGCCGCTTCGCTGTCCCAATGCCCGTACCTGTCGCCTTTGTAGAGGAGGAAGACAGCGTGCGCCGTACCCGCGGCCGATTCGGTCGAATGCTAGTCGGTCTTGGCCTTGACCCCGAAGATCCCGCGCTGCTCGCGCAGCTCCGCGAGCGCTGCCGCATCTCCGTCTGGTCCGGCATCGACTTCGACCGCGACGAGTGGTGGCACCGCTTTGCTGACGAGTTCGAGGCCCGGCCCCCGAAGCTGGTCGTTTTCGATCCGCTCTCCAAGCTCACGAGTCGTGACCTGAGGAAGGCCGAAGAGGTCCGGCCTATCCTCAATCGGCTCGACGATCTCCGCCGCCGGTTCGGCTTCGCTGTCCTCCTCGTCCACCACTATCGCAAGGGCCAGGGCGAACGGCTCGGCCGTGGCTCCCAGGAGATGTTTGGCAGTTTCGTCCTCGGGGCTTGGACTGAGCAGTCGCTCTTCATCGAGCCGGAGGATCGCACCGGGAAGCTCCTCTGCCTCTCCCTCCAATCCAAAGACGTGAAACTGAACGCACCCCTCCGCCTAGTGATCACGGAAAGCGACACCGCCATGACCGTGACGCTCGACGACCTCCCGACGGCCGCGGGGACCGCCGAGCGCGTCTGGGAGGCGATCGGCACTGCCACCCCGTCCGAGCCTTACAAGGGGTCCCGCGGTGTCGGCATCGCCAACCTCGTGATGGCGCTGAAGCTCAGCGACAAGACCATCCGCGTCGCCGTTCAGGAGCTACTTGGTCAGCGCCGAATCTTAGAAGTCGGCACCACTTCCAAGCAAGCCAAGCTCTATGCGCGAAGCGACTAACGGCCGCGGACTTGCCGGTTGGAAGCATCCCCGACTACCAACCACGGCAAGCTACCCAATCGTCGGGTACAGACCGGTTGGTTGGAAGTGCTTTTCCCCCTATAGGGGGGAAAGCGGACTTCCTACCAACCATGCCCGGGGCCTTAGGTACCTGTCGTCGTGCCTCGCCGACCGAAGAGCAGAAGGCCCGCTGAGGACTGCGCCTGACCGAACGGAGGCCCCCCGGCGTCCGCCCGGGGTCGCCAGCCGGCGAGAGCGATGACACCTGACCTGCCCCTCGCGGCTGCCCAAGGCCGACTCGGGAGGCCCGGTCGGCCCAGGACGAGGACAACTCCGAATCCCGGGCTAACCCCGGGCATAGAGACCACTGACCGTGCGAATGGCGGGGGGAGGAGGCAAGTAGAATCTATCCGGAGCGGTGTTCTCTGCGCGCCGCGACGGCTTCTCGGTGTCGAAGCAACAGCGGCCTATCTTGGAGTAAGCCCGTGGACGGTGAGGGACCTCGAGGCGAACGGCACGCTCGGGCGGGTCAGCATTCCTCTCCCTGGCGGCCGGGAATTGCGGAAGCTCCTCTTCGACCGCGCGGACCTAGACAGGCTCGTGGAGGCGTGGAAGCAGGGATGAGCCCGGTGCCTAGTCCGGGCCTGACGGATGAGCAGCGGTCATCATCATGCGGAGCCCTTCCCACGTCCAGAAGTATCGCCAGAAGCCGCACGTGCGCTCTCCATGCGGCCTGGGGTAGACTCCCGCCAGTCTGTTTGCCCCCTGCGAGAGGCCACTTCGCCGGCGCCAGCAAGCTTGCTCCGACAAGTGCCGGGCGGCCCTGAGCCGGCGGAGGCGGGCGGAAGCCCAGACGCAGCGGGATGCGGCGCTCCTGGCCGCGCTGGATCAGGCGGAGGCGCGCCACCAGCAGCAGGCCGAGGCGCTCCAGGCCCTCCGGCGGGAAGTCACAGAGGCCGGTCATGATCTACCGGATCGCATGGTGGACGGGGATCGCCGCAGGCCTTGCCGGGGTCCTGGCGGCGTACTACGCTCGCTGGCCCGAGGCCGTCGGGCTCGGCCTGCTGGCCATCGTCTGCGCCGTCATCGTCTGGAACCCGCAGAAGTGAGGCCGAAGATTTCTTCGGGCCGACCTCGAGGCCCTGCTCCGGCGGCTGGATCAACCCAGTTGACAGAGAGGTAAGGGATATTTACCCTATGAGCAAGAGGGTATCACTCAGGACCATGGTGAAGCGGCGACGGACGGAGCTGGGAATGACGCAGGCGGCCCTGGCCCAGAAGGTCGGGGTCACGAAGCAGTACATCACCATGTTGGAGCGCGGAAAGCATCGTACCCCGTCGCTGCCTACGCTGCGCAAGCTCGCCAAGGCCCTCGGCGTGCCGGTGACGGAGCTGCTCGGATGAACGTCTTGGACGTACTCCTCGGCTTCAACTGGATGACCATCGCCACAGTTGCGACCGCCATCTTCGCCGCCGTCGCAGCGGTGGGTGCCGTGTGCGCGGCTCGAGCGACCAGAACGGCCGCCGAGGCTCAGATTCTGCTGGATCTGCTAAAAGACTATGCGACGCAAGACATGTCCGATGCCTTGCGCACGTTGCGGGGCTGGTACGCGAAGGACAGGAAAGGGTTTGCTGCTAGGTGGAAGGCCGATCTTACGGATCGGATACCAGTCGCTATAGCCGTTGATCACGCTCGCCGCCGTGTCACGTCGTACTTTCTGAATGTCGACCGGTTGCACAGGGCGAAGCTCATCTCAAGAGACACCTGGCGGGCCGCGGTAGACAAGGACGGACTGGCGGTCCTCCTTGTCGTGGGGCAGGAACTCGAGCGCCGCTTGAATCCGAAGGTCGATCTCAGCTTTGTGGAGCGGCTCAGGAAGCTATGCCCAGAACGGACGGAGCTGTTCGAGGAGATCCCGACGGGCGAGATGGAAACACTCAAGTAGCAAGCAAGACGCCCCCGGCGCTCGCACGCCGAGGGCGCGACCACAGGAGGAACGAATGAACGATCTATCGTCGGACGCCGGAGCGCGTGCGCTATGTGGTGGGCGTCATCGAACCCATGGCGGAGGTGGAGTCATGACGCCCGGCCACCGCCCCTCCTGGCGCTACCCATTCCCGGACGGCCTGGCCCTCTGCGTGGGCTGCTGGCGGCCGATCTCGCGGCGGGTGCGATGACTGTGCGCGAGCAGGAGACGTTGCTCCATGCGCTCGATCTGTGGCGTAAGGCCGTGGGAGAGATGATCTGGGAGGCTCGAGCCGAGGCGGCGCTTTGCCTTACTCATTGTGAGGGACGACGAGCTCGAGGAGCTCCGGCGCCGCATCCAGCGGGGAGAGATCCAGTGATCACCGCCGTCTACGCGCACGTCACGCCGCGCAAGGAGCGGGAGCGGCTGGCGGAGTTCCTGAAGTAGATGGAGGGACCAACGAGCGCGTCCGAGACCGTCAGGCATGCTCAACGCGTCGCCGCCATGCTGGACGAATTCATCGGCCTCCTGTTCATCGCACGCACGACGGGCGCTCTGTGGGGAGTGCTCGGCCACAAGCATCCGACCGCGGCGGCGCACGCCCTACTGATGAGCGAAGGATCCATCTTGATCACGCTGCGACGCTTCGACGATCTTTGGCGGCATCACGTGAAAACGCTGCTCGACCCGACGGACCTAGGATTCGAGGCCGGCCTGTGGTTAGTGGAGGAGATTGAACGGCGCAACCTGCGCAAGACCGCGAGCAAGCTATTCGCCCATTACGCAGCCGACAAGTCTGATCTGCCGCTTTCGTACGAGGAGGTCTCTGAGCTGCTACAGAGCAACGGGTGGGTCACCGAACAGGAGGTTCTTGAATGGGCGGGGCAGGCGATGTGGAAGATCGGGTCGGTCTGGGCCGGGATTCGGGCGAAATACTCGGTGCCGGGCTCGGAGCCGAAGCAGTGGATGCTGGATGCAATGGACGGCATGCAATGGGTGGTCGACCGGATTGCGGAGCGGTACAGCCCGCCGCCGTCGGCTTCGTGATCCAAGGTCTACAGAAGAGAGTCCGATGATCGCCGCCGCCTACGCCCGCAAGAGTACGGATCCGGAGTAGGGGAGGGGAGACATGGGGCAGCTTTACCAACGTGGTCGCATCTGGTGGGTGAAGTACTACGTCAACGGCCGGCCGGTGCGCGAGAGCACGGGGACGGAGAGGGAGAAGGAAGCCGAGCGGTTTCTCAAGACACGCGAGGGGCGTGCCGCGGCCGGCATGCCGATGCTGCCGCGCGTCGACCGCATCCGCTACGACGAGATCGCTACCGACCTCCGCGAGCATTACCGGACCACCGGCAGCCGCGACCTGGTCGAGGCCGAGAAGCGTCTCAAGCACCTGGACGGGTTCTTCTGCGGGATGCGGGTCGCGGGCATCGGGGGCGCCGATGCGACCGCATATGTCGCGCAGCGCCAGCGACAGGAGGCCGCCAATGGCACCGTCAACCGCGAGCTGGCTGTGCTCATGAAGATGCTGCGCCTGGCCTACGAGAACCGGAAGCTGCTCCGGCTGCCGGTGATCCGCAAGCTGAAGGAGGCGGCGCCCAGGGAGGGCTTCTTCGAGAAGGACGCCTTCCTCGCGGTGCGGAAGCACCTGGCCGAGGATCTCCAGGTGGCCGTGGCGCTGGCCTACGGGCTTGGGTGGCGCATGCAGAGCGAGGTGCTTTCGCTCGAACGCCGGCAACTCGATCTCGAGGCCGGCACCCTGCGTTTGGAGCCCGGCACGACGAAGAACGACGAGGGGAGAGAGATCTACCTGACGCCTGAGCTCAAGGTTGCGCTGGCGGCCCAGGTGGCCCGGGTCGAGGCGTTACAGCGGCGACTTGGCCGGATCATCCCGTGGCTTTTCCCGAACCTCCGCGGGGCCAAGCAGGCGAACGTCGGGCGCAAGCGCGTGCCCGTGCTCGGCGAGCGTCGGGGCGACTTCCGCAAGGCCTGGACCACGGCCTGTCGCAAGGCCGGCTGCCCGGGGATGCTGCGTCACGACTTCCGCCGCACCGCCGTGCGGAACATGGTGAACGCCGGCGTGCCCGAGCGGGTGGCGATGCAGGTGACCGGGCACCGGACGCGCTCGGTCTTCGATCGCTACCATATCGTGAGCCCGGCAGATCTAAAGGATGTCGCGCGGCGCATGACGGGCACAATTCCGGGCACAGTAGGATAGCCGTGGTAGAATCCGTCGCTGCAACTGCGTGAAGTTCCTACCAAGGCGGCGTAGCTCAGGTGGCAGAGCAGGGGTCTCATAAGCCCCGTGTCGGAGGTTCGAGTCCTCCCGCCGCCACC
>Ga0070707_100002996_pt1 | contig 16035 bp, 15 predicted proteins | sample KBSK5502metaG_FD_65468 | JGI IMG/M metagenome (GOLD analysis project Ga0070707, IMG submission 65468) | Corn, switchgrass and miscanthus rhizosphere microbial communities from Kellogg Biological Station, Michigan, USA - KBS K5-50-2 metaG | ecosystem: Host-associated > Plants > Roots >... | reverse complement strand
ACTCCTCGTCGTCTTCGTATCGCGGCGTGCGCGCGCCGAACCCGTGACGCTGGCGTGCGCCTTCGGCCCAGTCACGCACGAACTCGAACGCACGACGCACCGGCGTCTTCGTCAGGATCAGAACCCCCAGGCAGAGCAAGGCGACCAGAACGACGGCCGCGCCCCAGACCGACATCAGCCGCTTCAACGGCCCGGCGAGCAACGCACCGACGATCCCACCGCTGCGACGTAGCTGCGACGCGCCCGCAGTGAAGTCCGGCGTGCCCTGCATGAGGTGCCAGAGGCCGAGCACGCTCGAGACGAGAACGGCGAGCCCTATCGTTATCCGCGGGCGGTCGGGGCCGGGCCGCGTGACGAACATCTCGTACGCGAGGTAGCCGAACACGACCGGCGTGAAGAAGCCGCCGACGCCCAAAAGGCCGCGGAAGGCAAGCTCGAGGAAACGACCGATCGGCCCGGCGAGGTTGAACCAGATGCCGAGCGCACACAGAACCGCAAGAACGGTAAGACCGATCCCGTAGACGTCGCCGAGCTGAGCGCCGAGCGCGTCGCGGAACCAGTCGAGCAGCCGGCGGATGGGACCGTCGGACTGTTTCTTCTTCTTACCCCCAGGCGATCGACGCCCCCGCTTCGTAGCCGGCATCTGCCTCCCGTCGGCGGGGTTTGTTGATCGGTCCTTAGACTAACCCGAGCTGCTGCAGAACCGCGCGCACCTTGGTTCTTTCTTCCTCTGTGGCCTTAACCAGCGGAAGCCGCGGATCGCCGGCCGGCTGACCGACCATCTCCAAGGCGGCTTTCAGCGGGATCGGGTTGCTCGTTATGAATAAGACATCGAAGAGCGGTACGAGCTCGCGGTTGATCGATGCCGCGAGGTCGATGTCGCCCTTCGTGTGGGCCTCAACCAAGGCTTGTAGCCGCGGACCGGCGAGGTGCGACGCCACGCTGACTACGCCGTGCGCGCCGAGCGCGAGCATCGGCAAGGTCAGCGCATCGTCCCCCGACCAGATCGTGAAGTCATCCGGTTTCTCGGCCGCCAAACGCGCGGTGCCGGCGAGGTCCCCGGCCGCGTCCTTCACCCCGACGATGTTCGGCACTTCGGCGAGCTTCAGAAGCGTCTCGTGCTCGATCTTGCGCGCGGTCCGGCTCGGGATGTCGTACAGGATGACGGGCAGGTCGGTTGCTGCAGCCACCGCACGGAAATGGGCGAGCAGCCCGGTCTGCGGCGGGCGCGAATAGTAGGGCGTCACGACGAGCAGCCCGTCCACCCCCTGCTCCGCCGCCATCGTCGAGAGGTGGATCGACTCGGCCGTGTTGTACGTGCCGGTCCCCGCGATGATGTCGGCGCGCGCGCCGACCGCGTCGGCAACGGCGGCAAAAAGGTCGCGCTTCTCCTCGAAGCTGAGCGTCGGCGACTCGCCCGTCGAGCCGGCCAGCACCAGCCCGTCGGAGCCGGTCGCGACGAGGTGCTCAGCGAGGGCGCGCGCTCGGTCGAGGTCGAGCGCGCCGCCCCGATCGAACGGCGTCGCCATCGCGGTGATCACGCGACCGAACATCGAAGCTCTCCTTCCCGACGTCCGTTCAAGGATAGCCTCCGGACGGCGCGCATGTGGCCGATTGCCACTTTCGGTGCGCACCGAACGCAACCAACGTCCGAAGATGCATCCAACCCTTCACGAACCGCCCACAACGACGACTTCTCTTCTTCGGGACATCGCGGGACAACCGCGATACGCAGCGTGTCCACGCTCCGAGAATCTCGTTGTGCGAGGTGTATGAGTCAGGATCAAGGAGAACCGATGGTTACGTGGGTGCTCACTGCAGAGCCCGATCCACTCGTCGCGAAGGCGATCGAGATCGTCGAAGCGCGTCTCGGTTCCGAGCAAGAAGTGCTCTGGCTCTGCCCAGCAGCAGAGCCACAAGACTAAGACTCGCGCTGCGCGAGTCGCTTGCGCTCAGCCCGGCGTTCCGCCTCGAGGCGCTCTAAGTCGACAGCGTCGAAATCCACGTAGCGCATCGCGTCTGCGACCGCGCGGTGTCCTGCCACCTCAGCAATCTGCCGATGCATCTCGTGCGCGACGGCGCGATACGCCGGATGCCCCTGCGGCGACGAGCGCAGCTCGATCAGATGGAGCGCGGCGCGCGCGTTGAGCTGCATCACGAACCGGATCCGGTACGCCATGCAGACGGCGTACTGCGCCTGCTTCGGGAGCTCGGGTTCGATCGCGGCCCACAATCCCTGTGAGAGATCCATCGCCTCGCGGAACGACGCGCCGACACCGATCTCGTCGAGTTCCGGCTGCATCTCGTAACCGTGCCGAGGTGTGAGATCTTGCCACTCCATCGTCAGCATCCGGTGGCGCTGCAGATCGCGGAACGCCCCATAGTCGGCGAGAACATCGAACCGATATGAGATCGCCTCGAGCGCGCGCCCGGGCTTGTGCCGGCGGTTGCCGCGGTCGCCGACGTACGCGCGGACCACACGCGCGCGCTCCTCGTCCGACATCGCGTGGACACGCGCGCGCAATTGATCGTCGGGGAGATCGCTGAACGCGTACAACATGGCGGCGATGAGCTTCTCCTCCCCGTCGGGATCCCAGTCGACGAGCGTGACGAGCGGCCGGTCCTCCGGCTTCTCATCGGCGAGCAGCTGCGCCGTCAGCGCGTGCATCGACTCGCGCGTTTCGCGCAGGTACTCGGTCCAAGCACCGCCGCGCGAGGGCTGCTCGACCCGTTGCAAGAAAACGGGGATCACTTCGTTCAGCTCAGCGAGCATCAAGTCGGCGACGTCGCGCACCTCCGCGAGCGGAGAGGAGCGCATGCGCAGGATCATGCCCTCGAAGGACTGGCCGCTCGCGTAGATCCCGGTGTTGGACACCGTCGCCGCCGGCAGCATCCCGCGAAGCGCATCGAGCGCCTTCGCTCGGATCGTGCTGCGGTACACGCGGTGGGTGTCGTCTGCTTGCTTCGGGAAACGCTGCTCGTATCCCTCGATCGCGCGCGGAAGCGCTTCCGCGTATCGCTCGAAGATCCGATCGAGAGTGGTCTCGTAGGCGCGCGCGTGCGACGATGCCATGATGCCGGCCTCGCGGAAGTAGCGGTACCGGCCGCCGGGCTTATCGTCGTACGGGACGTAGCGCGTGGACTGCTCGAGGTAGCCGGCGAGGCGACCCCACTCCAACGCCTTGGTCAGGATGTTCGAGCCTTGCTCCACCGCGAGATGCGCACCGCCGAGCTGCGCGACCGAGTCGTCGCCGAACTCGATGAAGATCCGGTCGTACAGCTCGGATGCTTTCTGGGAGCCGATCTCCGCCGTCTCCGCGAATTCCTCACCGCGGTAGAACTCATCGAGGAACAGCCTGCGCAGTGACTTCGCCGTGCGGGAGTAGCGCGCGAAGAGCGCACCTTTGACGATCTCCGGGAGGTTCTTGAGCGCGAAGACGGGCTTGTCGACGTTGGTGAAATAGCGCAGCAAGATCGCGCGCTCATCGTCCGAGAACGATTCGGTGACGTACTCGTGCATCGCGCGCGGAGCGTACCACGCGGGTCGGACAGGTCCGACGCCTTATAGCTCCAGCAGGTTCTCCAAGCCGACCGTCAAACCCGGGTGACGCCGGATGTTCTTCACCGCGAGCAGCACGCCGGGCATGAAGCTTGCGCGGTCGTACGAGTCGTGGCGGATCGTCAGCGATTGTCCCGGCCCGCCGAGCAGCACCTCTTGGTGCGCCACGAGCCCCGGCAGCCGCACGGAATGGATGTGGATGCCCTCGACCTCACCACCGCGCACACCCTCCACGGCTTCGACCGACTCGACCAAAGGCGTTGGCTTCTCTCCGCGCGCGGCCGCGATCTCGTGCGCAGTTCGCAGCGCAGTGCCCGATGGCGCGTCGGCCTTACCGTCGTGATGCAGCTCGATGATCTCTGCCGTCGGGAAGAACCGCGATGCCTGCGCGGCGAAGCGCATCATCAGCACGGCGCCGATGGCGAAGTTGGGCGCGACGAACACGTTCGACTCGCTGCCCTCTTCCTCGATCAGCGCGCGGATCTCGTCGTAGTCCTCCGGCTTCAGACCGGTCGTCCCGACGACGACGTCGACGGCGTGGCGCACGCACCACCGGACGTCGTCCATCACCGATGTGGGGTGAGTGAAATCGACCGCCACGTCGACCTCTGCCTGGCTGAGCATGTCGATCTCTTCGCTCACCTTGACCGAGCCGTTCGCTTGCTCACCGGTCGAGATCACCTCGCCTGAGGCATTCGCATCGACGGCTGCGACGAGCACCGTCTCGGGATCCTCTTGGATCGCGCGGCACACCTCGCGACCCATCCGCCCGAGCGCACCGAGAACGCCGACGCGGATCACGCGGCAGCTCCCACGAAGCCGCTCACGTCAACACCGAGCGCCGGTCCGAGAACGACGAGCGACCAGGGCGATCCGCCCAGTACGTCGGCGGCAACGTGCCGAATGTCGTCCAGGGTCACCGACTCCACGCGCGCGATCATCTCTTCCGTCGTCATGATCTCACCGAGGCACAGCTCGCTCTTCCCGAGATGCGACATCTGTGCCCCAGGCTCTTCCATGGATAGCACCAGACTGCCGCGCACGTGTCCAACCGCGCGCGCAAGCTCCTGATCGGTGATCCCGGACGAGGTGACCGCGCCAAGCTGCTCGCGGATGATGGACAGCACTTCGGCAACGTTTTCCGTCGAGCAGCCCGCATAGATGTTGTACATCCCCGTCTCGTTGTACCCCATGTGCCCGGACGAGACCGCGTACGCCAGGCCTCGCTTCTCGCGGATCTCCTGGAACAGCCGCGATGACATCCCGCCGCCGAGGATAACGTTGAGCAGCCCGAGCGCCCAGCGGCGCTCGTCGCCTCGGGGGATCCCCTGCGTCCCGTACACGAGGTGCGCCTGTTCGATGTCACGCTCGTGCACGAGCAGCTTCCCCGCCGGGGCCGGCGGTGGCCCCGGTGCGCGCATCGCGCGCGGCGTTGCATGCGCGCTGAACACACGGTCGACGAGGTCGAGGACCTGCGCGTGCTCCACCTGTCCCGAGGCGGCGACGACGATGTTGTCTCCCGTGTAATACCGGTGGAAGAAGCCGGCGATCGCATCGCGTGACATCTGCTCGACGTTTTCCGGCAGACCCTGCACACGACGGCCGAGTGGATGGTCGGGCCACATCGTCTCGTGGAACACATCGAAGACGATGTCGTCCGGCGTGTCCTCGTGCATCGCGATCTCCTCGAGCACGACCGAGCGCTCGGCCTCGACGTCATCGGGCGCGAGAGACGCGTTCTGAACTAGATCGGCGATCGTCCCCAGAGCCAGCTCGAGATCTTCGCCCAATGTGCGCGCGTGGAAGCACGTCAGCTCCCGCGTCGTGAACGCGTTGATATCACCGCCGATCGCATCGAACGACTCAGCGATCTCCTGCGCGCTCCGGCTCGGCGTTCCCTTGAAGAGCAGGTGCTCGAGGAAATGCGTGGCGCCGTTGAGCTCGGCCGGCTCGTCGCGCGATCCGGTTCCGACCCAGGCACCGATCGAAACGGAGCGCGCGCCCTCCAGCCGCTCGCTGACGACGCGAACGCCCGAAGGAAGCACCGTCCGGTCGAACCCCATGTCGCGTCCCCCGAGCGTTGCGCTTGTCTTATTCGGCTCCGCCGGAACCGCCGTCTCCGCGGTCGCGGCGCGGCCTGCGGTCGCGATCACGGCCACCTCGCCCGCGATCGCGGTCGCGATCACGGTCGCCGCCTTCGCGGGGCTTGCGCTCCGGTCCGTCGTACCGCTCGCCGTTGTCGGGGTTGATCGGCGACAGCGAGATCTTGCCGAGCGCCTCGTCGACCTTCTGCACCTCGACCTCGATCGAGTCGCCTATGTGATAGGTGCCTTCGATCTTTTCGATGCGCTGGCCGAAGCCGAGCTTCGAGATGTGCACGAGCCCGTCCTTCGCGGAACCGGGCACGGCGACGAACAAGCCGAGGCCCTCCCGGACGCCGACGATCTTGCCTGGGAAGCGCAAGCCCGGCTCCGGCATCACTGGGTTCGCGATCATCTCGATCATCTGACGCGCTTGCTCGGCACCGTCGCCACCCTTGGACGCGATGAAGATGCGCCCGTCGTCTTGTATGTCGATCTCGGCGCCGGTCTCGGCCTGGATCTCGTTGATCTTCTTCCCCTTCGGACCGATCACTTCGCCGATCTTGTCGACCGGGATCTGCACGGTGATGATCTTCGGCGCGTACGAGGACAGCTCGCTGCGCGGCGTCGGGATCGTCGACTTGATCACGTCCAGGATCTGCATGCGCGCGGTCTTCGCTTGGTCGAGCGCGCGCCCGAGCACATCGGCAGGGATGCCGGTGAGCTTGGTATCGAGCTGCAACGCCGTAACGAAGTCCTTCGTACCGGCGACCTTGAAGTCCATGTCGCCGTACGCGTCCTCGGCGCCAAGGATGTCGGTCAGCGTTACGTACTCACCGTTCTCGTAGATCAAGCCCATCGCGATGCCGGCGACCTTGTCGTAGATCGGCACACCGGCGTCCATCAACGCCAGCGTCGACCCGCACACACTGGCCATCGACGTCGAGCCGTTCGACGAGAGGACCTCGGACACGACACGGATCGCGTACGGGAACTCGTCCTCCGGCGGAACGACCGGCAACAGCGCGCGCTCGGCGAGAGCCCCGTGGCCGATGTCGCGGCGCTTGGGCGCGCGCAACGGCCTCGTCTCCCCGGTCGAGAAGGGCGGGAAGTTGTAGTGGTGCATGTACCGCTTCTCTTCTTCGGGATCGAGCGTGTCGATCATCTGCGTCATCCGCATCATCCCGAGCGTGGCGATCGACAACACCTGCGTCTCACCACGCTGGAAAAGACCGGTGCCGTGCGCGCGCGGGATGAGGTTCACCTCCGCGGATAGCGGGCGGATCTCGTCGACCTTGCGGCCATCGATGCGCAGCCCGTCGGTCACGATGCGCTTGCGCACGAGCTTCTTGGTGAGGGCGCGGAACGCCGGCGAGAACTCCTTATCGCGCTCCGCCAGGGATTCGTCTGCGCCGAGGGTCTCTTTCATGCGTGCCTTGATGTCGTCGAGCTTGGTTTCGCGCTCTGCCTTGTCTGCGATCGTCAGCGCCTCGGCCAGCTCGGATTCGACGAGCGCGCTCGCGCGCTCGAAAACATCTTCGCCGTACTCCGGGAACGTCGGGAACTCGCGCTTCGGCTTCGCTGCGACCTTCGCGAACTCGTTCTGGAACTCGCACAGCTCACGGATGTAACGCTTCGCCTCTTCAAGGCCTTGCGCGACCACTTCTTCCGTCGGCGACTGGTGCCCGGCCTTGATCAGGAACCAGGCGTTATCGGTGGCCTCTGCCTCGACCATGATGATCCGCACGTCGCCGTCGGCATTGAGTCCGCCGGCAAGCGCGAGGTCAAATGTGCACTCTTCGATCTCCTGGTACGTGGGGAACGGCACCCACCGTCCGTCTTTGAAACCGAGTCGCAACCCGGCGATCGGACCTTCGAACGGCATGCCGGCGAGCATCACGGCCATCGAGGCTCCCGTGATCGTCACGACGTCGAATGGGTTCACGTGGTCGACCGACAAGATGGTGGCGATCACTTGGACCTCGTTGCGGAAGCCTTTCGGGAACGACGGCCGCAGCGGACGGTCGGTCAGCCGCGCGGTGAGGATCGCGGTTTCGGACGCGCGCCCCTCGCGGCGGAAGAAGCCGCCGGGGATCTTGCCCGCGGCGTACATGCGCTCTTCGACGTCGACCGTCAGCGGGAAGAAATCGAATTGCTCTTTCGGCTCGGACGACGCAACCGCCGTTACGAGTACTTCGGTTTCGCCGAGCGTGATCAGGACCGCGCCGTCGGCGAGACCGGCGAGACGACCGGCCTCCAAGCGGAAAACGCGTCCGTCGATGTCACGCTCGAGCGTGAATGGGTGGATGTTTGCCATGGCAGATGAACCTCCTGGTTCTCTCGGGCTCGTTGCGCCCGATCTGCCCGGCTGGTCGGTTCGGTCCTTAGGGCCAGTGCTCGGTTGTGAGCTTCTTGCACGCGCCGCGCGCAAGCTACTCGCGACCGAAAACTGACCGCCTTACCTTCCATCCGGGCGGATGGACGTTTCTTTCGGTGCCCTCCCCTTCTCGTTACGACAGAGGGGCGGATCTCCGCCCCTCCAACCTTACCGCCTGATCCCCAGTCGCTCGATCAGGGCTCGATACTTCGCCACGTCTTGGTGCCTGACGTATTCGAGGAGCCGCTTGCGCTTCCCGACCATCTTGAGCAGCCCTCGCCTGGAGTGGTGATCTTTGGTGTGGGCCTTGAAATGCTCCGACAGGTCGTTGATGCGGCGGGTGAGCAAGGCGATCTGGACTTCGGCCGAGCCGGTGTCGCGCTCGTTCAGTCGGAAGTCGGAGATGATCGGCTGTTTTTCTTGCGTGGAGAGTCCCATAACGAACAGCCCGCAGGGTAGCAGACGCCTCTGACCTGGGCAAACGCTTCCGGCGGAGGCCGTTCCCTCGCGTCTTGTAACGCCCGTCGCCTCTTCACCGATAGCAGGGATGAGCAGCCGGACACAGGGAGGGAACCGATGAAGCTCGGACCGATCAAGTCAATCCTCGGGAAGAAGACCCTGATCTGGGGAGCCGGCCTCGCGCTCGTGCTCGGGGGGAGCGTTGGCATGCGCTCGCTGGTGGGGTCGGTTACCCACGGCCACGCCCACGTGAAAGGCGCGACCATCAAGTCCGAGACGGTGGACCCCACGGTGTCGGAGAGCCCGGACCCGACGGAGTCCCCCGAGCCGACAGAGTCTCCCGAGCCGACGGAGACCCCCACGCCTGAGGTCACGCACAGCCCCGACGCAAACGACAACGATCAAGGCGACATCAACGAGAACGACCAGGGCGACAACGAGCAAGGTGACGCGAACGACGTCGAGCAGAACGACCAAAACGATGAGAACGTGAATCCGTCGGTGGCCCCCACGCCTGAGCCCGACCACAGCGGAGACACCTCCGGAACCGATTCGAGCGGCGGCGACTCGGGGTCGTCCGGCTCGAGCGACGGTGGCAGCAGCACCGGAACCGGAGACTGATAAGGACTTGATCTGATGAGAGCGCGCCTTCGGGCGCGCTCTCGCCGTCTGCTACCGCCCTTATCGACATCCTTACCAACACATCATCCGTAGACCTAGAGATGCGACGAGGAAACGCCGATTATCCAGTGATGGCTTCTCGACCGCGCGCCCACCTCAGCAATGCTCTCGACGCGAGCTCTTTTCCGGACGTAACGGACGCCCCGGCCACAACGATTGAAGAGCAGGAGACGCACGCGCTCGTTGCGCGTGCGCGCTCCGGAGATCGGGAGGCGTACGCGATGCTGTTCGAGCGGTTCCACGACGAGATCTACCGGTTCGCCACCAGGCGTATCGGTGATCCGGTCGCAGGCCAGGACGCGGCCGCCGAGACGTTCGCCGACGCGTTCCGCGGGATCAACAAGTTCGAGCAGACCGGGGCTCCGTTCGAAGCGTGGCTCTACACGATCGCGCGCCGGCGCATCGTCGACCAGATCCGTTCGCGCGCCCGGCACGACCACGCCGAGCTGCTCGGAAACGAGACGCTGGCGCCCGCATCGAACGGACACGAGTCGTCGGTGGTCGACGCCATGCTGTTGCGCGCGCTGATCGCACGCTTGCCCGAGACCGAGCGCGACGTCGTTGAGCTCCGCTTCATGGAGGACCTGGACGTCGAGCAGACTGCGGTGCGCCTCGGCAAGCAGCCCGGAGCCGTTCGGGTCGCGCAGCACCGCGCATTGACGAAGCTTCGCACGATGATGCATGAGGACCTGAGATGAACGAGCGCGATCCCTTGATCGATGCGATCCACGCGGCGGGCGACGTTCCGCCGCCGCCGGACCGCGACGCCGCGTTCGCGCGCGCCATGCAGCCGGTGCTGATGCCATCTCGTCGCCGCCTCAGTCGCTCCTTCATCGCGCTGTTCGCGGCGGCGCTCCTGGCGGCGCCGGCCGCGGTGTTCGCGGCCCACGGAACGCACGCGCGCGCGGCCGTCGACGCCCCGATCGTTTCCGAGCGGCCCGACCCGGGGAGCTCGATCCGCTCCGAAACCGACGACGCCACACTGAAGCGATTGATATCGCGGTCGCAGGAGGTCGAGCATCAAGGCGTGGGAACGACGTCGTCGGACGACCACGGGGCCGTTCTCTCGGGGGGAACCGATGATCGCTCCGGCCCCGCGCCATCACCGAGCGTCTCGGACGGCTCGAGCAACAGCGGTCCGGGAGGTGGCGACGATCAACCGACCGCCTCTCCCACGCCGACGGGATCGCCGAGCTCCGGCGGATCCGGCGACGGCTCGATATCGCCCACCAGCGGCTCTCCGGACGGTTCGTCGGACGGCGGCTCGTCCGGCCCGCACTAGATCCCGAGCAGCCCTCGCGCCTGCTCGACGTCGGCGTGCATCTGCGTCACGAGATCGTCGACGTTCGTGAACCGAAGCTCATCGCGGAGCCGATGCGTGAACTCGATCTCGATCGTCTCGTCGTACAGGTCTTGGTCGAAATCGATGATGTACGCCTCGACGATCGGCGTGTCCCGATCGCCGAACGTCGGGTTGAGACCGACGTTAACGACGGCCGGGTAGCGCTCGCCCTTCCACCGCATCCACCCGGCGTAGACGCCGAGCTTCGGCAAGATCATGTGGTCGTGCACCGCGAGGTTCGCGGTGGGGAAGCCGAGATCGTGGCCGCGCGCGGATCCGTGCTCGACCGTCCCCTCCAAGACGTACGGCCGGTCGAGCTCCTCCGCGACCTGCTCCATATCGCCTTCGGCGATGTGTTTGCGGATCAAGCTCGACGACACGACCTCGTCCCCGCGATCGAGCTGCAGCGCGAAGATCGTCACGCCGAACCCGAACTTCTTGCCGAGATCGCTTAGCGTTTCGATCGTGCCGGCCTGTTGGTGGCCGAAGCGGAAGTTCGCGCCGACGACAACGTGCGCGCACCCGAGCCCGTCGACGAGGATCGCCCGAACGAACTCTTCTGGCGACATGTGCCGCATCGCGTCGTCGAATTCGAGGACGACGAGGGCTTTGATCCCTACCTCGCCCATAACGCGCGCGCGCTGCCTGAGCGTCGTGATCAACGGCGGCTCGCTCCCCGGTGCGATGACGGCCAGCGGGTGGCGATTGAATGTCACGACCACCGGAGTCGCGTTCAACTCCGTTGCTTTCTCGATGACGGTCCGCATCAGCGCCTGATGGCCCCGGTGGACGCCGTCGAAGACACCGATCGACACGACGGCAGGCCGGATCGCAGGCGGTACCTCGGCGAGCCCGTGGTAGAGAGCTATCCCGTCAGTACGCACAGCGACCGCGCTTCCCCTTCTCGGTCCTCGGCCATCGCGAGCAGCCCGTCCGGACCGTACACGGCATACACGCCGTCGATACCGCCGGGCTCCAGTGGCTTGCCGTGAACGAGCGCGCGCGCGCCCGCCTCATCCACCGAACGCCGAGGATACCCGGCAACGGCTGCCTCCATCGGCCGTAGCACGTTCTCCGAAACATCCGACACGGGGATCGCTTCCGCATCGCTGAACGTCCCGACCCTCGTCCGGCGCAACACCGATACGTGCGCGCCGGCCCCGATCTCTTCCCCGATGTCCGCAACGAGAGATCTGATGTAGGTCCCTTTCGAGCAGCGCACTCGGAACCGCGCTCGGGGGCGCTCACCCCTGGTGAATCCTTCGAGTGTCAGCTCGTGGACGCGGACGCGCCGAGGCTCCCGCGCGACATCCTCCCCGCGGCGTGCCTTCTTGTACAACGCCTCCCCGCCGATCTTGATCGCGCTCACCATAGGCGGCACTTGATCGATGTCTCCCACGAATCTCGAGAGGACGTCCCGCACATCCTCCTCTGAAAGAGCAGACGCATCCCTCTCAGAGATCACATCGCCCTGCGCGTCGAGCGTCGCGGTCGTCACACCGAACACGGCCTCGGTCACGTACTCCTTCTCCGCATCCTCGACGAAGCGCAGCAACCGTGTCGCGCGCCCTACCCCGACGACGAGCACCCCGGTCGCGCCCGGATCGAGCGTGCCGGCGTGACCCACACGCCGCTCGCCCAAGATCCGACGGCACATCGCGACCACGTCGTGGGACGTCACGCCGGCTTGTTTGTCGATCACGAGCAGCCCGTTCATGCGCCCCGCAGGGCGGCGGCGATCTCATCGATCGTCGCGTGCGGGTTGCCGTCGGAAGACGTGTAACCCGCAGCAAGCGCATGGCCGCCACCGCCGAACTTCGTCGCGACCGCCCCGACGTCCGTCGCACCCTTCGACCGCATCGAGACGCGGTACCGGCCGTCGGCCTGTTGCTTCAGCACGACGGCGACGTCGGCCACGTCGGTGGTCCGAACGAGATCGATCAGTGCTTCGATGTCCTCCAGACCGACCTTCGCGCGCGCGAGGTCCTCGGTCGTAACCCAAGTCCACACGAGGCTCACGTCGGGACGAACCTCAAGCTTGTCGAGCGCGGTCGCTGCGAGACGCAGGTACCCCACCGGATGCGTGTTGTAGATCGTCTGCGTGATCTCGACGTGCGGCGCGCCGGCCGCGAGAAGCTCGGCCGTGATCCGGTGCACGTCGGGAGTCGTGTTGCGGTACTGGAAACGGCCCGTATCGGTGACGATGCCGGTGTACAGGCACGTGGCGATATCCACGTCGATCGTGACGCCCATCCGCCTGAGCAGCTCGTACACGATGACGGCGCTCGCTGCGGCGTCTGGATCGACGAGGTTGATCGAACCGAAGCGGTCGTTCGACACGTGGTGGTCAACGACGAGCAGCCATTTCGACGCGCGCGCGTTCGCCTCCAGCGAGCCCAGCCGCTCGAACGAGCCCGCATCGAACGTGATCATCAGATCGGGCGCGGCCGGGAACTCCGTGGGTGGCGACAGCAGATCGACCTTCGGCAGATAGTTGTAATGAGGCGGGATCGTGAACGGGTCGCTCCCCCACGATGCAACCGTCTTCGTCCCACGCTCGTTCAGCGCGATCGTTAAGGCCAGCAACGATCCCAGCGCGTCGCCGTCGGGGCCGAGGTGGCACGCCAATGCAACCTGCTCGGCGCTCGCGATGGCGTCGAGCGCGCGCTCCCACTCCGTGGCGGTGATGCTCATCGCTCGTCCTCGCCTCGATGCAGCTCGGCGATGATGCTGTCGAGCCGCGCCGCGCGATCCGGTACCGGATCGGGCACGAACTCCAGCGTCGGCGCGTAGCGCAGCCGGACCTCGTGCGCGACCGTCGCGCGAAGGTGCTTCGTCGCGCGGTCAAGCGCATCCTTGCTCGCCTCCCGTTCGACCGGCTCGCCGAGCACCGTGTAGTACGCCTTCGCCTGGCGCAGGTCGGGAGACAGCGTGACATCGGTGATCGTGACGAACCCCAGACCCGGGTCTCGAAGGCGCTCGACCTCGGCCGCGAGCACCTCCTTGATCGCCGCGCGCACACGCTCGGAACGCGGGTACGAGCGCGGGCCGGTCATGCGTCCTCCGGCGACAGCACGTTCACCGACGCGTGCAAGAGCTCGACGCCCGGGTGGGTTTCGACACGCCGCTCGACTTCACCGAGCAACCGCTTGGCGTGGAAGACCGTGTCGGCGATCACCGACACGCCGACGGTGGCACGCTGGCGCAGATCCTGATGGTCGACCTCCGCTACGGCGCACCGGAACTTCTGGTGCAATGCCGACTCCAACGTCCGCACGACCGAGCGCTTGTCCTTGAGGGACGTGCTTTCCGGGAGGCGTAAGTCGTAGCGCGCAACGCCCACGAACATGCTTCCCTCCTGCGCGCGCTTAGTCGCGGGGGACTTCACGCACTTCGTAGAACTCCAAGACGTCGCCTTCTTTGATGTCTTGGTAGTTCTCGAGGCCGACGCCGCACTCGTACCCTCCGGCAACCTCGCGCACGTCGTCCTTGAAGCGGCGCAAGGACGCCACGGTCGTATCGGTAACGACCACGCCGTCTCGGAGCAGCCGCACCTTCTGCCCGCGCGTCGCCTTGCCCTCTTCCATGTAGCAGCCGGCGATCGTGCCGATCTTCGGGACCTTAAAGGTTGCGCGCACCTGCGCGCGACCGGTGATGTCCTCGGTGAAGATCGGCTTGAGCATGCCTTTAAGCGCAGCCTCGATGTCTTCGACCAGCTTGTAGATGATCTGGTACGTGCGGATCTCGACGCCGTTCTGCTCCGCCTGTGTGCGCGCCTTGGGATCCGGCCGCACGTTGAAGCCGACGATGATCGCTCCCGACGCTTCGGCCAGCGTCACGTCGTTCTCGGTGATCGCACCGACCGCACGGTGGATGACGCGAACGGCGACGTCTTCCATCTTCATCTTCTCGAGCGCGTCCTGGACCGCTTCGAGCGAGCCTTGCACGTCCGCCTTCAGGATCACGTTCAGCTCGGTGAGCTCGCCTTCGCGTGTCTGCTCGTACAGGTCTTCCAGCGTGACCGTCTTGCGTGAGACCATGTCGGCAACGCGGCGCCGGCTTTCACGATCTTGCGCTATCTGGCGAGCAGCACGCTCATCGGGAACGGAACGGAAGTCGTCGCCGGCTTCCGGAACCGCGTTAAAGCCGAGAACCTGCGCGGGGCTCCCCGGTCCCGCTTCCTTGAGGGGTTTTCCATCGTCGTCGAGCATCGCGCGCACGCGTGCCCACGCAGTGCCGCACACGATCATGTCGCCGACGCGTAGCGTCCCGCGCTGCACGAGCACGGTCGCGACCGGCCCACGCCCCTTGTCGAGGTGGGCCTCGATCACGACACCGCGTGGAGGCGCCGTGTCGTTGGCCTTCAGCTCCTGGATGTCCGCGACGAGCAGCAGCACGTCGAGCAGATCCTCGATGTGCGTGCCTTGCTTCGCCGAGATGTCGACGAACGGCGTGTTGCCGCCCCACTCTTCCGGGACGAGCTCCAGCTCCGTCAGCTGCTGACGCACGCGCGTCGGATCGGCCCCCTCCTTGTCGATCTTGTTCACGGCAACGACGATCGGCACCTCGGCGGCTTTCGCGTGCGAAAGCGCTTCAACCGTCTGCGGCTTGACGCCGTCGTCGGCCGCAACGACGAGAACGGCGATGTCAGTCGACTGAGCGCCGCGCGCTCTCATCTGGGTGAACGCTTCGTGACCCGGCGTGTCGATGAAGGTGATCGCGCGACCGTTCTTATGCACCTGATACGCGCCGATGTGCTGCGTGATGCCGCCGTGTTCTTGAGCGACGACGTCGGTCTGGCGGATGCGGTCGAGCAACAACGTCTTCCCATGGTCGACGTGGCCCATGACGGTGATGACCGGGGGTCGCGGCGTGAGCTGCGACTCATCGTCGACCTCTGCCTCGGCGGAGAGGTCCTCCTCTTCGTCCGGGGAGACGATCTGGAGCTGGTACCCGTAGTCGGAAGCGACGATCTCGGCCGCTTCGTCGGTCAACGACTGGGCGACCGTGTACATCTCGCCGAGCAGGAACAGCTTCTTCACGATCTCTGCAGGCGTTACGCCGAGCTTCGCCGCAAGCTCTGCGACGGTGATGCCGCGATTGACGGTGAGCGGCTTCGTCTCGGCCGGCGTCGTTGCAGCGGCGACGGCAGGCTCCACCGGAGCCGGTGGCTTCTCGGCAGCTTTCGCCGGAGCTTCAGCTGGCGCCTTCGCTGCCGGCTGCTGCTTCGGCGCGCGCTCGGCTGCCGGACGCCGCTCCGCCGGGGGCCGTTCGGCGGGCGGGCGCTCTGCGGGCGGACGTTCGGCAGCCGGGCGTTGCGGCGCCGCGCGCGAAGGACGAGCAGCCGGCGTCGACGACGCGAGCTGCTTCAGCGTGCCTTTCTCAGCCGCTTCGCGCAGCTTCACGACGACGTCGTTCTCGACGGTCGATGAATGACTCTTCGCGATGAACCCGATACTCGCCAAGGCCGTGATCACTTCACGGCTCGACAGATCGAGCTCTTTCGCTAGCTCATAAACTCGCTTCGGCATCCACT
>Ga0070707_100002995_pt1 | contig 16041 bp, 14 predicted proteins | sample KBSK5502metaG_FD_65468 | JGI IMG/M metagenome (GOLD analysis project Ga0070707, IMG submission 65468) | Corn, switchgrass and miscanthus rhizosphere microbial communities from Kellogg Biological Station, Michigan, USA - KBS K5-50-2 metaG | ecosystem: Host-associated > Plants > Roots >... | reverse complement strand
AACTGCTCCGCCCCGCTCAGCTTGTACGCGTTCATCAGCCAGTAGGTCACGGCGCCCGCGACCAACGGCGTTACGACGACGGCGATCCGCAGCACCCACGTGATCGTCTCCACCGGCACGCTGAACCACTTCGCCATCAGGTCGTTCGAGCCGGCGAGGAACAGCACGATGTAGAACGCCAGCGCCGTCACGCCGATGGCAGAGCGCACGGGCCTGTCGTGCGGCCGCTCGAGCAGATTGTGCGCCGCGTAGTCGCCGGTGAATCTGCGCTCCACCATGGGCCACGCATAGAGCAACCCGAACGTGATGCCCGGCAACAGCACGGCGGGGAAGAAGGGGTTCGGGATCACGACGCCGTGTATCCGTATCTCCCACGAGGGGAAGATGCGCAGCGCGCCCTCGAGCCATCCGAGATACCAGTCGGGCTGCGCAGGACCGCTCACGTTCGCCGCGCGGAACGGCCCGTACAGCCAGATCGGGTTGATCTGGGCCAAGCCGCCGAGCAACGTCAGCACCGACGCAACGCCGAAGAATAAGCCGACGGACTCGGTCGCATACGACGGCCAGAACCGGATCCCGTGCACATTGCGATCGGTCCGTCCGTTGCCGGGGAACTGCGTGTGCTTCTGCCGCCAAACCATCGCCAGGTGCACGCTCAACAGCGCGATGATCAGGAGCGGCACGAGGAACACATGCGTGAAGAACAACCGGCTGATGATCTGATCGGACGGGAACTCACCGCCGAACAACAAGAACGCGATCCACGTCCCAAGGAACGGGATCGACAACGCGATCGAGTACGCGATGCGCAGACCGGTCCCCGATAGCAGATCGTCCAGAAGCGAATACCCCGTGAAGCCGTTGAACAGCGCGAGCAGCATCAGCGTCAGCCCGATCCACCAGTTGATCTCGCGCGGCTTGCGGAACGCGCCGGTGAAGAAGATCCGGCATAGGTGCACGACGATCGCCGCGATGAACACCAGTGCGGCCCAGTGGTGCGTTTGCCGCATGACGAGGCCTGCTCGAACGGAGAACGAAAGATCCAGCGCCGAGCCGTACGCCGCAGATACCTGCACGCCGCGCATCGGTGCGTACGCGCCGTGGTAGACCTTCGTCGCCAGCGATGGATTGAAGAACATCGCCAGGAAGATCCCCGTTGCGACGAGGACGACGAACGAATACAAGGCGATCTCGCCGAACAGGAACGACCAGTGGTCGGGGAAGACCTTGTTGAGCGTGTCGTGCGTGAAGCCGGAGACGCCGGCGCGCTCGTCGACCCACTCAACCGTGCGCCGGACGACCATCAGTGCTCTCCGAAGTTCCAGAACTCGGGGCCGACCGGCTCGTGGAAGTCGCTTTGCGCGATCACGAAGCCGTCGGCATCGACCGCGAGCGGAAGCTGGGGGAGCGCGCGCGTGGCCGGCCCGCTCGTCGGCTGGCACGCGTCGGCAACGTCGAAGACCGACTGGTGGCACGGGCAGAACAGCTGCGACGTCGCGGCCTGGTACAGGCCGACGGGGCAGCCTGCGTGCGTGCAGATCTTCGAGAAGCCGACCAGGCCGTCGGGGCTCCACGTCTCGCGGCCGTGCTTCGGATGGAACACGCCCTGCGGCGTCTTGATCAACAGGGTCTGCGAGTCGGCGGCGTCGGTGTGGCCTTCGGGGAACACGGTCAGCACGGAGTTGTCGAGCAGCGACACAGCGCGCACCGGCTGCCCGTCCTCGGTCACCGCGCGCGCGCCTTTCGTCCACGCGGTCTTGAAGAGCGCGCGCCCCGGCGCTTTGCCGAGCGACCGGATCGGGAACAGGAACGCGACCCCCAGCGCACCGACCGCAGCCACCAAGAGCTTGCCGAGGAAGCTCCGCCGCCCGATCTGGTCGGCGCCCTCGATGAATGACTCTTCGGCTTCCTCCATCTCCTCGGGTTCGTCGAACGTCAGCTTGCGCTCTTCCACGTGGATGTCTTGCGGCATCAAGCGGTGAGACCAAAGAACCAATCCCACCGCGATCCCACCGAGCGCGACGAACAGCATCGCGCCCTCCGCCTGAGTCTGGCCGCCCAATGCGTAGATCACCGTCAACGACACCGACGCGCCGGCACTCAACAAGAACGCCCACCCGATCGCGGTGACGCTGCCTCGCCTGCCGTTGCGCGCGCGCGCCATCAGTGCGCCTTCTTCTTCTCGTGCAGGGTGCGGCCGATCCAGCGCGCGAACAGCATCAGCAGCCCGAGGCCGACGATCCACCCCACCGCGCCCTCCGCGACCGGCCCGATACGGCCGAGGTCGGTCGCACCGCCGCGGTTCTGCGTGCGCATGTACAGGATGTAGCGGACGATCGAGTCCACGTCGTGATCGCTGAACGTCGTGTGCGGGAACACCGGCATCGTTCCCGGTCCGGCGCGCATCGCCTCGGCGATCTCCAGCGGCGTCGACTTCAGCAAGCTCGGGATCTGGAAGCCGGTCCGGTTCTCCGACGCAGAGACCGCCTTGCCTTCGGCGAGCGTGCCTCCGATGCCGGTTGCCGAGTGGCACGCCGCGCAGTTCGCTTGGAACAGCTCTTGGCCGTGCGAGAGGTTGCCCGCGGCGACGTTGGGCACGGGCAGCGCTGCCGCGAGCGGGTTGAACGTGCCGACGTACTGAACGATCTCGGCGATCACGTCGGGCGGGTACGCGGGCGCGGCGCGACGCACGACGTCCCGCGGGTCGGCGATCGGCATGCGTCCGGTGCGCAGCATGAAGTCGGTGAGCGCCTGCGCCATGTCGTCGCTCGCGAGGGTCGGGCCTCGCGGCGTCCCTTGCCCCTGGTTGCCGTGACAGAATGCACAGTCGCGCTGGAACCACTCTTGGCCGGTCACCGGCTGCCCGATCGCTTGGATACCCGGCGGTTCGTATCTGCGTGTGTGCCCACTGAACCAGCCGCAGGCGGTCAGTGCGATCAACGGAATGCATGCGAGTCGTTTCACCGCTGTACCGCCGTCGGCGTCGGGGCGTACCGCGCGTCGAGCTCGCGGAACCAGCGCGTGAACAGCCCTGCGAACGCCCCGAAGTAGATCAGCGTCGTCGGCACCCACATCAACGTGCCGGCCAGCTGCGCGTCGTGTGCCGCATTGATGCCGAGCAGCATCGCGCGCTGGGCATACAACGGGTACACGAGCCCCCCGAACGTCAGCACGGCGGCGAGCCACCCGGTCAGCATCAGCGTGCCGATCACGAGCAAGATCGCCGGCAGGTACCCGATGCGCCTGCGCGGGCCCGCGCGCATCACGGCCGCCCAGAACCCAAGTGAGATCCCAAGGAACCCGATGTGCTCGAGCGCGTGCACGCCGTTGTTCCGGACGGCGGCTTCGTATGGCCCCGGCAGGTGCCACATCCACAAGACGCCGGCGAAAACCAACAAGATGGCGAGCGGATTCTTCAGCACCCTCACGACCGCTGCGACCGGTCTCGTTCGCCCCACCGACCACGTCCACCGACGCCACCGATGAGGTAACGCCAAGGCCATCACCAACGCCGGCCGTCCGGCGACGATCAGCGGCGCCGCGATCAACATCAGCACCTGGTGCTGGATCATGTGCACGCTGAACATCCCTTCGGCCGCGCTGTGGATCGGCGACACGTTCACACCCAGCGCAAGGAACACGCCGCTCACGAACGACGCGGCGCGCGCGCGGCTGACTGCTCGGATGCCGCTCGAATACAACCCGACGCCGTACAACCCGAGCGCGATCAGCGCGGGGAAGGTCTCCCACGGGTCGAAGTTCCATTGCGACCAGATCGCGCTCGGCGAGAAGACATGTGCGAGCATCTCAGAACCCCTCGCACCCGTGGAGGAAAAGCACCGGCAGGAACTTCGCGAGGATCAGCATCAGGAAGAGCGCGCTGTCGAACATGCCTGCGATCGCCATCCAGCGCGCGCGGCTCGCGTCGGTCGAATCACCCGCGCGCAGCTTGCGATAACAGCCGAATGCCAGGACGAGAGCCAGCACCGCCAAAGCCGTCGCCACCACGTTCACGATCTGGATCACGACGTCGATGCTCGTGTTGAAGAACTTCCCCGACGTACGGCTCCCGGGCGCGCACGCGACGGCTTCGTTCAGCCCGTAGTCCAGCAGCAGCTGGCACGCCCACACGATCGGGGGCGCGAGGATCCCGTACCACAAGCGGTACGAGCCCGTGGTCTCGGCACGGGTGATGTCCTTCATGTCGGTCGTCATAAGAAGCGAGGGGACAGGTAGATGGTCGCCAGGACGAAGACCCACACGATGTCGACGAAGTGCCAGTACATGACGAAGTTCTGCACGCTCACGTGACGGTGCTCGTCGAACGCGCCCTGCCATGCGCGCGCTTGCACCCACAAGCTGACGAGCAGCCCGACGGCCACATGCGCGCCGTGCAACCCCGTGATGCTGAAGAACAACGTCCCGTACGACCCGCTCGACGGCGGATTGATCTTCAGGGAATGCGGATACTCCGCGAAGATCTGCAACAGCAAGAACGTCGCGCCGAGCATCCACGACAGCATCAAGCCCAGTCGCAGCCGGAACTGCGATCCCTTCTGGATCGCGCGGTCGGCCCAGTGCGCGGGGATGCTCGACGACCACAGGATTCCCGACATGATCAACGGCAGGCCGAGCGACGGTTTCTCGATGCCGTGCGGTGGCCAAACCGGCCCCGCGCGGAAGCGCAGGTACCAGTACGAGGCGATCAGCAACGCGAACAGCGTGGCTTCGGTCGCGATCAGCAGCGCCATGCCCCACCAGCTGAGCGAGCGCGCGCCCGACGCAACGTGGGGGAGGAGCTCGCCCGGCTTGCCGGTCTCGACGAGGTCCATCACATCTCCTGCGTCTGGCCGCGCGGCCATATCCACCCCACGATCGACACGAGAGAAACGAAGCCGCCGAGCGCCGCCACCAGTCCGATGCGTGTCAGCGCGCCGTAGAAGAAGCCCATCAAGCCGACGGTTAGGAAGAACGGCCACAGCGACTCGTGCGGCATGTCGACGACCGCTTCCGGTTTCGCGTCCAGCAGCGACGTCGCAAGCACGCGGTGTCCGTGTGCGAGCGGCCGTCCCCCCAACTCCGGCGGCTGCGCGCCGTCCTTCAGCTCCGGCTGGTCCCACAGCGGGTGCAGCGAGCGCACCTCCGGGATCGTTTCGAAGTCGTAGTCGGCGGGGGGCGAGGTGGTCGCCCACTCGAGCGTGTCGGCGTCCCACGGGTCGTTCCCGGCCGGTTCGCCGCGCCGTGTGCTGCGCACCAGATTGACGATCGTGATCAGGATCCCGACGCCCATGATGAACGTGCCGATCGTCTCCGTGAGGTTCCAGCTATCCCACCCGAGATGCGACGCGTACGTGTACGTGCGGCGGGGCATCCCGATCACACCGAGGATGTGCATCGGGAAGAAGGCAAGGTTGAACCCGATGAACGTCAGCCAGAACGAGATCTTTCCCCATCGCTCGTCGAGCAGCCGGCCGAACATCTTCGGCCCCCAGTAATAGAGCGCGGCGAGCGTTGGGAAGAGCGCGACGCCGCCCATGATGTAGTGGAAGTGTGCGACGACGAAGTACGAGTCGGTGACGGTTTGATCGAGCGGGACGGACGCGGTCATCACCCCGCTCACACCGCCGATAACGAAGATCAAGATGAACCCGAGCACGTACAGCATCGGTGTGGTCAGCTTCGGTTTCCCCGTTACGAGCGTCGCAAGGTACGCGAAGACCTGGATCCCCGATGGGATCGCGACAAGGAAGCTCGTCAGCGAAACGAAGCTGAGCGCGAGCGACGGCAAGCCGGTCGCGAACATGTGGTGCACCCACACGCCGAAGCCGATGAACGCGGTGGCCATCTCGGCCAGGACGACCCACGTGTAGCCGACCATCGGCCTGCGCGCGAACGTCGGCAAGATCGTCGCGACGATGCCGAGCCCGGGAAGCAAGACGATGTAGACGAGCGGGTGCCCGAAGATCCAGAACAGGTGCTGCCACAGAAGCGCATCGCCGCCGGCGCCGGGGTCGAAGAAGTGCCAGTGCCAGTGTCGCTGGAGCATCAGCATCACGGTCGCGAGCGTCAGCGCCGGCTGCGCGAACAGGATCGAGACCTGCATCGCGAGCTCGCCCCAAACGAAGATCGGCATCCGGTTCAGCGTCATGCCAGGCGCGCGCATCTTGAGGATCGTCGTGATGAAGTTGATCGCGGCGCCCGTCGACGCGAGGCCCAAGAAGATGAGCCCGAGCGCGTAGAAGTCGATGTTCGGCCCCGGCGAGAACGACTGGCTGGTCAGCGGAGGGTAGTTGAACCATCCGCCGTCGGGAGCTTTGCCGATAAGGAACGACGAGTACATGAAGATCCCGGCTGCGACGAACCCCCAATACGTGAACGCGTTCAGCCGCGGGAACGCCATCTCGCGGCTCCCGATCATCAACGGGATCATGTAGACGCCGAACCCACTGAACACCGGCACGGCGAACAAGAAGATCATCGTGATGCCGTGCATCGTGAAGAGCTGGTTGTACGTCTCGGGATCGAGCAGCTTCAGGTTCGAGTGGGCGAGCTGCAACCGCATCACCGACGCCTCAATACCGCCCAGGATCAAGAACGTGATCGCCGTGTAGAGGTACTTCTTCGCGAGCCGCTTGTGGTCGACGGTGCTGAGCCACGTGCCGAGTCCGGGCTCTTCCGCCCACAGCTGCTCAAGCCGCTCGGAAGGACGATCCGCCAGCGTTGTCATAGCGTCGTCATCGCGCCGGGAACCCCAGGGACAACAGGTAGGTCACCAACGCATTCAGCTCCTGACTGGTGAGCGTCGTCGGCGGCATCGTGACGCCGGGCTTGAACTGGCCGGGGTTGCGGATCCAGGCCGCGAGCGTGTTGGCGTTCAGAGGGATCGTTCCTGCCCCGAGCGTCGTGCGCGTCGCCATGTGCGTCAGATCGGGGCCGAGCGTTGCGTTCGCCGGCGTTCCTTTGATCGCGTGACACCCGATGCACGTGTTCGACAGGAAGACGTTCTGACCTTGCATGGCGAGTGCCGACGACGGCGGTGTCGCCGGATTCGCGGTGTTCGCCATCCACGTCACGAAGTCGTTCGGTGGATCGGCGATGACGAAGAACGCCATATGCGCGTGCTGCAGGCCGCAGTACTCGGCACACTGCCCGCGGTACTCGCCGGGTTGATCAGCTTTGAGCCACGCGTGCGTGGTGCGCCCGGGGATGAGGTCGATCTTGGGGCCGAGCTGCGGCACCCAGAGACTGTGGATCACGTCAACCGACGTGAGCGAGATGTTGACGCGCTGCCCCGCGGGGATGTGGATCTCGTTCGCGGTGACGGCACCGTTCGGATACCTGATCTCCCACCACCAGTCGTGCCCGATCACCGTGATCTCCAAGCCCGGCTGCGCGCGCGCGAGCGTCGCAGCGCGCGCGAGAGAGAACACGAAGAACCCGATCAAGATCGCGCCGCTGACGCCGAGCCCGGCGATCAAGATGAAGCGGTCGCCCCACGGCACGTCGCGGCGGATGTCTTCCTCTCTGATGCGGCGCCCGCGTACGACCCCGTACGCGCCCATCACGACGACGAATACGGTGACGGCGGTGGCCACCCACACCATCGGCCACCAGATGCTGCTCGCCGTTCGCTCCGCGGGCCCCTTGGCGTCCAGGAGCGACGGGCTCTTTGTCGCGCATCCAGCGAGCGCGATGAGGAGGAGGACGGAGAAGCGTCGCAGGTACGCGCGCTCCCCCTTCACCGAAGCCGACCTCCCAGTGCACGGGCGCAATCAACGACGCGGGGAAGAACGGTGCACCCCCAACCTAGATAGCCGAGGACCGATTTGTCTAAACCCGGCTGGGGGCGGCAGCTCAGCGGTTGAGGAAAACCCCGTTCTGCTCGTGGCCGAACTCCGAGAACAGGTTCCCTTCAGGGCCGGCAGAACCGGTGAACGAGAATCCGTCGGCGTTCGAGCCCGAGAACGTCGCGGTCGGCGCTGCGTCGCGGAACTCGGCCGCGAAGTTGGTTGGATCGGTCGGGTCGCTCGACCCGGGCGTGAGGTGACGAACGCCCGACGCGGCCGTCCACGTGACGCTGAAGGACACCGTTCCCGGTACGGGGTGCTGGCCGAGGAAGACGAAGAAGTCCGGCGTCGGGGCGTTCGTCAGCGTGTACGTGATGCTTTGGCCGTGTCGCGTGATCGCGTTCTCCGGGATCGGGATCGTCCAGAACAATCCCGACGGCGCGATACCAGGTTCGAAGTCGTGCACCTGCTGCGTGAAGCCCGTACCGGGCTCGAAGAGATCGATTCATATGAAGCCGAAAGCGCCTCGGTGATACGAGCCGTCGGCGGCGACGTAGACACCGTCGAACACGCGCATGTCGAGCAGAACGTCGTATGCGTTACCGTGGGCATCGGTGGCCGACCCGGCGACAACGGCGTACGCGGCAAGGCCGTTGAAGTTCGTGATCGTGCTGGGCTCGACGTCGGTTCCCATCAAGCCCGCATCGGTCGGGCCGGGCGCGAAGACGTGGATCAACGGCGGGACGTCGATACCGCCGGGGATCGGAACGGGGGCAGTGTCGCTTCCCGGCCGAGCAGCCTGTACCGGCGCCGCTGCGACGAAGGCGACGAGGGTCGCACAGATAGAAAGGAAAGAAACGATCACGCCTCGCCTGGCCGTCATCAGCCACCCCCTATGCGACTTTCCGGACCAATCTCTCTCTTCGGGCCTCGCGTTGTCAAGGGACCGGCAGGTGAGGGTCGGCGCAGGGGGGAAGTAGTGGCTCATGACTTCTCGTGGCACGCCCGCACTGATCGCGGTCGCTCTCGCCGTCGCGGCGTCGGCCGCGGGCGTATCGCACGCTGCCACGTCGCGCGCGGGCTGCTCGCCGGCACGCCCCGCCGTGGCGGCGGACGCCGCCGGGCACGTCCTGCGGCCCCAGCCGCGCGGCGCCCCGATCCCGTGCAGCACGACGACCGGCTTCGGCGCGGGGGAGACGCGGATCTTCGCCACGAAGGACGCGGTGATCTACGCGCCGGCCATCTTCACGCCGGGGCCGGCGGGACTCGGTTACGGCGCGCAACTGCCGGGTCCGCGGTTCCAGTTCATCGCGAGCCCGGGCGGCGTCGCGGTCACTCGAAACAACGGCGCGTCGTGGAAAGCCGTGCTTCCGATGGGCATGACCTGGCAGCCGTCGGACGAGCAGGAGTACGTCGACCGCGCGACGGGTCGCTTCTTCTTCTACAACTTCGGCGGAAACCCGTTCCCGCAAACGGCGGCAGCGACGAGCGCGCCCGACCCCGTGCTGTTCCCCGGCATGGAAGCCCACCTGATGTGGACCGGCGACGATGGCGCAACGTGGCACCATGCGACGGCGTGTTGCCCGCTGCTCAGCGAGAACCCTCGGTTCGTCGCCGCGCGCGCGCCACGCGGCGCGGCGCAACCGCACGGCTATCCGAACGTCGTTTACTTCTGCGCGAACTCAAACATCGTGCTGACCTTGCCCGGGATCGCGCGCGTATGCTCGCGGTCCCTCGATGGCGGCTCGAGCTGGTCCACCGCATCGGTCATGTTCACGTATCCCGTGCCGCAACACAGCGAATGTGGTTCGAGCGGTGAAGATTTCGGGGCCGGCGACGGCAATTACCCGCAAGCGCTCCCCGACGGCACCCTGGTCGTGATGGTTGCATGCGGGAGCCACCGGTTCCTCGCGCGCAGCACAGATGAAGGCGCGACGTGGCCTGTGATGAAGTCGAGCGGCCGGCCGCTCGAGATCCCGTCGTTCGACGAGCTTCGCACTGACACCGCCGGCAACCTCTACGGCTTCAAAGCAGCCGGCGGCAGGATCACCATGCGCGTGTCGCGCACCGGCCAGACGTGGAGCGGGCCGATCCTCATGACGGCCCCGGGCGTGGCGCAGGTCGATGCGTGGAACCCTGCGGTGCGCGCGCCCGGCGCCGCCGCCGTCTCGTACTACGGCCAACGCCCGGGCCAGACCACGACCGACGGCTACCTCTCGGCGACACGTTCCGCCCTCGCATGGAGCCCGATCGTGTGGCACGCGATGCTGAACGATCCGGGCACACCGATGCTCACCGCCTCCGGTACGCGGCCTCCGCCCGGCGACGTCGCATATCTCGACTTCAACGGCTCGGATATCGCACCCGACGGATCGATGTGGGCAAGCTTCGTCCAAGACTGTCCGCCGGGCGACGTCACGTTCCCGTGTGGCGACGGGCACGCGCGCGCGATGTACGGCGCGCGCGGCTTCGCCGGCCGGCTGCTCTGGCCGTAACGCTTACGAGTACGTCGCCGTGATCGTGTAGTTCAACGCCTTGGTCCCCGAGTACACGTAGACGCCTACATACCACCATGCAGCCGCCGGGCTGCTGATCGTTACCGTCTCGGTGCTCGTGCTGCCGGTCGACGACCCGTCGAACGTAGCCGTCGTCGGCTTAATACCGTTGCGCACGTACAGGTCGAGATCCGGGTTGCACGACAAGAGCCCGCACGTCTGCGACGACCCGAGGTTCACGCGTAGCGTCGTTGCGCCCGCGGGAACTTGGATCTTGAAGTACTGCCAGCTTCCCCCGGTCGGCGCACTGGTTGCGTTCGTACCCACGCCGTTCGCAAGGTTCGGCGTCGACGGATCCGGGTCGCTCGACGACACGGTGACGGCCTGGTTCGTCGTTCCCGTTGCGCCGCCGTTGTCGGTCACGGTCAATGTGACCGTGTACGTGCCGGCCGTGGCATAGGTGTGGCCGGCCGTTGAACCGCTGCCGGCCGCCGAACCATCACCCCAGTTCCACGACCACGCCGTCACGCTCCCGTCGCTATCGGACGAGCAGCCTCCGTTCACGCTCGTCGTCAGCTGAGATTCCGAATGCGTGAAACACGCGGTCGGCGGCTGGTTGGTGACGTTCATCGGCGTGGCGCTCGCTTCGTTCGAGAGCGCGCCGGTCCCAGCGGAGTTCACCGCCGCGACTTTGTAGTAGTAGGTCGTCCCGTTCGTGAGACCTGTGTCGGTGAACGAGTTCACGACACCGAGCGAGCGGTACAAGGTTTCGGCGCCACTCGCCGTTGAGCGATACACGTTGTAGCCGGTGATCGCAGCGCCGCCGTCGTTCGGAGTCGTCCAATTAAGCATCGCTTGCGCGTTGCCACCCAGGGCCGTCAAGACCGGGGCGGCCGGGGTCGAAGGCCCGCTGTCGTACGCGGCGAACAGGCCTTTGCCGGTGCTCTGGCGCGCGATCGTCGCGTACGCGGATGTCGACTGCGCCTCCGTTCCCCCCGAGCCCGCGCAGGCCCCGGTGCAGCCATCGGCGTACGCCACCACGACGCGGCCGTCCTTGGTCACTTGGGCGTCCATGAAGTCCAGCAGGTTCCGGCAAACGTTCGAGCCGCCGCCGTCCCAGATGCAGCCGCGCTGAACCGGATCCTGCGACGCCTGGATCGTCTGCCACGTGGTACCACCGTCGTACGTGAACGACACGAACAGGTTCCACACACCGTGGTAGCCGTTATCGAACGGCACACCACTGCCGACTTGGGTGCCGAGCCACGCGACCGCAACCCGGCCGTTGTCGCCGGCGGTTGCGGCCTGGAACGTGCTCGCGACGACCGGCGGACTGACCGTGTTCGCGAGGTCGGTCACGCCCGTCCACGACGTCCCGTGGTTCGTCGACCTGGCGACCATCGGGTGATAGTTGCCGTTCGCGGCCCACGCTTCGTAAACGGTGTTGTCGGGCGTCGTTGCGACCGACGGGTCGAAGCCACGTGCCGCGCTCGGCTGCCCCGCGATCGTGTACGAGTTCCAATTCGAGCCGTTGTTCACCGTGATGCCACCGCCGACGTTGCCGCAATTGTTGTTCGGGAGGTACGCGGTCCCGTCGGCCGAAACCTTGACGTGTCCGTGCAAGCTGATGCATGCACCCATCACCGGCACCGGCGCGCCGAACGTGAGCCCGCCATTTGAGCTCGTTGAGCATGCGTCCTGGCTGATCTGTGCGCAGTAATAAACCGCGTGCTGGTATGTCGACCCGAGTGGTGCAGCGCCGTGCCACGGTCCGGCACCGATCGTTTCGTGATCGACAGTGCCCGAGCACGTGTTCGTCATCTGGGTCCACGCGGTGCCGTCGTTGTCCGTGTACGACATCACGCTGCAAGGGCCTGCGAGCCCTCCGGCCCACGTGCGCCCGGTTTTGCTGTCTGTCGCGAGGATCGGATCGATGTTGAACTGCGAGGTGTTCGGCGTCACGTTCGACCACGTCGCCGTTGCAGGGATGCTCGAATCATTGAAGGCGACCTTGTAGGTGCTTGTGTATGCCTGGTACATCACGGCGCCGGTGTTCCAGTTCACGCCGACGGATGGTTCACCCGCGTTGTTCGAGTTCGGCAGGGACGCCGGTGCGGCGTACGTCGCAAAGACCGGGGTGCCCGATCCCGCCTGGGCGGCCGTCTCGACGAGTGCGATGTTCAACAACAGCAGTGAAAGCGTGGCAGTTACTGCCACCACGGCGCGCGCCTTGGTTCCCATTCCAGCCTCCCCGTATGACGCCTTGTGAGCGATGTCAGGAAGGCAATTCCCAGGATCGGCCAGGATTAACCAAAATCAGCCCATTTTTTCCAGCGTGTTACCTGACCTGCACAACCACGCTGCGCACGGCCTTGTCATGCAGCGTCTGCTTCTTCTGGTCCCACAACGGGAACAGCAGATCGATGATCCCCGGGATGGAGGTGACGACCCAGAGGAGGGAGCCGACGAGCCACCGGCCGAACGCGCGCGCGTAGCCGATCGATCCGCCGTCGTCCAGGTCCTTGACCGCGATGCCCATCGCCATCTTTCCGAATGTCTGGCCGCGGGCGGATCCTTCCAGCAGCGTGCGGTACACGATGCCGATGCCGAATGCGATGAGCGCGCCCAGTGCAAGATGCCGTACGGCGGCAGCGTTCAGCATCGGATTGCCGAACTCGTCGTTCGTTGTGAGCTTGCCGATCGTGCTGAGGCCGGCGAGGGTGATCACTATCCCTGCGAGGATCGCGATCAATACCGAGTCGATGATGAACGCGACCGCGCGTTGCCACCACTCCGCGTATACGCTCGCGTGTTGTGTGGCGACTGCCGGCGATGGCGTCCGCGGGTGGCCGCAGTTGGGGCAAGCAACCGCTTGATCCGAGAGCTCCCGGCCGCAGTTCTCGCAGAACGACATCGCGCTTCCCCTCTCTCGGTCTTCAGAGTAACAATCCAGGCGGCCTCCCCCGCCGTATACGGGGTGACGACACGCGAAAAGGGGAGTCATCTCGACGTCTACTCGTGGTCCTCGATCCACGGCAAGTCGATGCACGGAACGATCGTCGTCACGTAGGCACCGGCGGCTCGTACACATAGATCGTTGCGCCGGCGAAGCGTTTGAAGACCGATGCGCGCGCAACCACATCTCGTGGAACGGCGTGACCATGGACTACCTCGCCGAGCGTCTGCCCGGCTGTGGTGTCGACCACAATGAACACCCGCGCGTCGCTCACGTGCAGGCCGTTCAAGCGCAGTGACTCGCGACGGAGAACGGCGTAGTACTGCAGCGGAGCCGTCGCCGGGTTGAGGGCGAGCACTTCGTCGTCTGCGCCCGCGTTCGTCAATGCGACCACGACGCGCTCTGCGTCGGGGAAGGCTCCGTCGGGTGACCGCACCACGGTGCCGGACGCGAGGACGCTTCCTCCGATCGCTACGAGCGCAGCCATCGCGACGATCACAGACAAGCGCGCGCGCCGGAGCAGGAACACGATCCCCGCTGCCACCGTCGTCCAGTAGATCGGTACCAGGAACGTCCACACGCGCGCGAAGACGTACCAGCGGCCCGCGACGACGACGAGCCCGCACCACGCGACGGCGATGAGAGCGAGCCTCGATCGGTCGCGAACCAACCCGATCGCGAACAGAGCGAGGAACAGCGCCATCCCAACGACACCGAGCCCGCCGTTCCAGCCGCTCCAGATCGAGCTCAGCAGCGGACGCATCAGCGACAGCCAGAGGTCCCACGGGCGCGAAACGACGAACCGGTTCGCGAACACCACGTGCGGGCCGGTCCAGAGGATGGCAGGGAGGTAGGCGGCGGCGGTTAGCAGGAACGTGAGTCCGATACCGCGAGCCAAGTGCGCGCGCAGAACGGGGCGCTCCTCTCCCGGCACGCGCGCGATCGATACTGCGAGCCATGCCACGACCACGCCGAACGGGAACAACATCGTCGGGATCGTGAAGAATCCCAGCGCGCTGAGGATCGCGAACCACCGCCACGCGCGCGCCTCGCCCTGCATCAGGGCCGGCCTCAGGGCGAGCAGCCCAAGGAAAAGGGCCGCAACGATCGTGTACCCGCGCGCGTTGGTGGAGTACTCGATCAGGATCGACGAGGACGCGACGAAAGCAGCCGTGATGAGCCCGGCGGCCTCGCCGTGCAGCTGCCGTGCGACGACGAACGCAAGCGGGATCATCGTCACCCCGGCGGCGAACGCGGGGATGCGTATCACCCAGGGATGGTTGCCGAACAAGAACGTGCTCACACTGACGAGCAGCGTGTGGAAGACGTGATTGTTCGGAAGTGTGTAGCTGACGAGCCCGTACAGCGGAGGCTTACGAATGTAGTACAGGTATGTCGCGGCTTCGTCGACACGCATCGGCTGCGACAGATAGACGACGCGCAGCGCTGCACCGATCGTGGTGATCAGGCCAAGGGCTGCTCGAACGTCTGAGCGCTGCCGGATCCGTGAAGCCTAATTGCAGCCGGTTGGGATCACGAGCTGTCCCGCCGCATTCACGCCGGGTCCTGCCGGGAACTGCATCGGACCGCCGCCGAGCACCGCTCCGCACGAGCCGATGTAGAGCGCCGGCAACGGGTACGGGTCGTTCTGCGGGATGCCGACCAGCCCGAGCACGCCCGGCGATCCTTGCGGGTCGGGGTCTTCGTAGAACTGGAAGCCGGGCTCGATGTACGTGACGCCGTTGTTGTCTTCCCAGTGCTCGATCGTCCACTCTTTGTGCTGCGCCGTGCCGCAGTCCTTCGCGGTGTCGCTCGGACCTGCGCAGTTGTACGGGTCCCACTCGACCGCGTACGCGGACTTCTTGCCCTTGTCGTACGACCACGTGTAGTTCGCCACGTCGCGGTGCACCTTGGTATTGGTGCCGGCGTATGCCAGGCGGCGAGTCGTGTCCATCGACATGCAAAGGCCATCGGCGCACGAGCCCAAGCCGCCGTTGAACAGCGGTGTGGGGTGCTCGAGCAACGACGCAACGTCTTGCGATTGAAGCGCAGCCACGAAGGCGGTCGCCGTCGCCGGGTCGAGGTTGTACTCCATGCCGCCGCCGTCGCTCGGCCCGTTGTTGATCAGGTTCGAGGAGTCATGCTCGCCGCCGTCGAGGTTGTCGTCGGCGCCGAAATAGATGAAGAGGCCCGTCGCCGGATTGCCGGGGCCCTTGGACGGAAGCATCGTCGGTCCGTGCAGACCCTTCGAGTCGACGTACCAGGTCGCCATCTGACCTTGGCCGGGGTCGACCCAGAAGTCGATCGTGTTGGCGAACGTGCCGTCCGGCGTCTGGCGCGCGCCGGCGCCGAAGTACTCGTGCCCCGTCCCGTCCGAGAGGGTCATGATGAGGCTCTTGCAGTCCGGGTTGACGTACTTCGGGGTGTCGGAGTTGTCGTCGAAGTTCGTGCAGTGATTGCGGTCGGGGCGGTAATGGCCGTCGCTGACCGCAAACGAGTTGCCGAACGCGGCGACGGTCACCAGACAGACCATGCCGACGAGCGCGCGCTTTATCATCAAGAAGACCCCCTGACGTTCCTGTCAGGTCAATTCGACGAGCAGCCGGTTGTTCCTGCCGCGCGCGCGGATTGCGTCGGTCGTATGGCCGGGTGACCAGGGACGTTCGGGTGGGCTGACATATGTGGGTCGCCGCGGTCCGGCGATATGCCGCGCGCGCGCCACGAGGGCGCGCGCATCTGGCGTCTGGTGTCGATCTTCGGTTGTGGGGTTGGGTTTCCCGGGAGCTATTCGCGCCGGCGGGTA